>Ga0209554_1001168_pt1 | contig 20387 bp, 23 predicted proteins | sample MarorgKNORR_S2LV_5_FD_188221 | JGI IMG/M metagenome (GOLD analysis project Ga0209554, IMG submission 188221) | Marine microbial communities from the Southern Atlantic Ocean, analyzing organic carbon cycling - Bottom_A/KNORR_S2/LV (SPAdes) (version 2) | ecosystem: Environmental > Aquatic > Marine...
TTGGAACTCGCACCTACTCCAAAAAGGCGAATTGGCCGCAATTCTGTAAAGAGTGAAATCCCAACTGAACTGGACAATAATGACAATAATTCTGCAGCCATAGAATGTCCGGGTTGTGGAAATGAGATTTCAGATGAAGAATGGATAGAATCGTTAGTCGGGTTTATTTCCGGCGCTACTGATTTTGAAGCGGGAAACCCTATACGAGCAAGGATAGTTCAAACCTTGAAAAATGAAGCTTCGAGAATGAATGTGCCCCATCCAACAGAAGAATGGGAGCTGGCAATTGTTTCTAGATTGATGAAAGAAATTGAAAGAATCGTTGAAGCAGAAATAAACCGTTATCAGAACGAACATAACGACTCAGATCAAATCTCAAGTTCTAAGCGACAAGAAATTGAACAAAATACTGAACGACGAGTGAGAGATGACATGGCACTAGAGATTCGTGATCAAGTAATAATGGAGATTGGCCCGATAATGGAGGCAGAACTTAGACAAGAAATTAAACAACAGTTGTGGATTGAATTTGAAAACGAATGGAAGCAAAGAAGCACTACAGAACCTTGATCAAAATTGTTCTGCAAGCTTTCCTGCTAATCTAGATGAAATGCTCTCTCCAACTAATGAACATGAGGAATCGCCGCCCAAATCGTATGTTAGATACTTGCCCTCTTTAAGGTGGTCTGCTACGCTCTCATCAATTAATTTCCCGATTTGAATCATCTGTTGGTCAGCGGATTTGCGACCTAACCAATCCATCATCATTTGAATGGAATTAATCGAAGCGATTGGGTTGACTTTATTCTTTCCTGCATGCTTTGGTGTAGAACCGTGAACTGGTTCAAAGAATGCTTGATTATCACCAATATTTCCAGAAGCGGCCATTCCCATGCCACCCTGTAATACAGCGCCTAAATCAGTGGCAATATCGCCAAACATATTGGAAGTAACAACCACATCAAAGTATTCTGGAGAGCGAGTTATCCATTGCATGAAAGCATCGATATAACTGTAATCTATTTCACTATTTGGATAACTTGTTGCGACATTATCAAAGACACGGCGGAATAATTGGCACCCTTTGGTGACATTCGATTTGTCAACACAAGTTACTCTTTGCACTCCGTCTACTGGTGCGCCATTTCTGGTTTCTGCAATTTCAAAACCCATGCGGATTAGACGTTCGCTACCATTTGCGGAAATTGGACGAGGGTCATAAGCAACTTCTCCGGATAATCCTGGGAACTGAAGTTCTGGAGGTTCGTATAGTTCTCTGCCCAAAGCTCGGTCAGCACTTCTTCTTAGCAATGAGTGATACAATCCCTCTGTGTTTTCTCTCAAAATAGTCATATCTACTAGGCCTGGCTGCCAGACTTGTGTGAATTTTCCATGTATCTTGTGCGGAACACCTTCATAGAGTTTGATAGGTCTTACATTGGCATATAGCTCTAAACCGCTTCTCATGCCCAAAATTACCGAACCGCCAGCAAGATCACCATTTGATAATGTCGCCCCTGGATATCCAATCGCACCCAAAAAGATAGCGTCGGCTTCGTCACGGCAAAATTCAAACGACCCTTCTGCCCATTCTTCTCCAGTATCCAAATAGTTTTTACCACCACATGGAATTATAGTTTGCTCAAAGCCAATATTGGTATTTGCTTCAATGGTATCAAGGATTCTTTGGGCCTCTAAAGCCACCTCTCTACCCGTGCCGTCGCCCGGCAGAATTGCAATGCGATAGTCACTCATAGGCCTTTCCAAAGGCAACCCCTACATGAACGCGCCCCAGTAAATTGCTGAAATGAATTGTGGTTCATCATTGGTAGCAGTGATATTTGCATTCAGCAAAACATAAGGTCGGCGTCCACTGTAGTGTGGTTTCTCCTGTAAGATGGCCGCAGTCAATCACCTTTGGAATGGAAAGAAGGGTAATGGTTTGGTGGTAGTCTTCATAGGCTGTCATGCTTGAGTTGAACAAACATGGGCGAGGATGTAAACAACAATTCTGAAAAACAATTACATCTCAACTCGCTCCCTGACGAAGTCCAGAGACTTGCCGATACTATGGCGGGTATTGAACCGGATTGGGATTTACAACAATGGATGATAGACCAAGCAAATATGACCTTGGATATTATCTCAATGGATTTGAACCGAGAAAGATTGGCGATTGAACAAAGATTGCACAGAGTGAATGCCATCGCACAACGATTGGAGCCAATGTCCGACGATGAGATTGACCCAAACCAAAGAAATTTGTTTGACTGCTTTGACCTAAATGGCGGTCATGGAATTAGGGGACTTGGCCAAAGAGCTGCTGAGCCTAATGAGCAATTACCTGTTGAACTTGATGATGCTACGCATCCAGCCAATGCGTTCCTAAACTTGCTACCTGATGATCATGGAGATGACCCATTATTGGCAATTGCATGTCAATTGATGTTATTCGTCGTGGAATCTGTAATGGCAAAGGGTGAACCTGTTGCTACATTAGATTCAATTTTTGATGGAATGACTGAACATGGAGTAAATGTAGAAGAAACTGAAGAAGCATTGGAGCACCTCCTTACAACCGGTGGTTTGGTTGAAGTTGATGATGATTGCTTTATTCCACTTGTATAATTGTATGGGAGCCCCTAAGTCCCCGCCCTTTGTTTGATATGGTTCTAGCACTAAGTATTATGTATGGGAATAATAAAATCGGTGGCAATTGGATTAATGGTGATAATGGCTCTTCCCGTTCTCGGTGTTGATTTTGGTGTTGCGTTAGGAATCTCAATCGCTTCTGCATTCTTAGTAGAGTCATCTCATCACAGAGGTCAGCAAAGGAGATTATTGAATCAAAGTGATGCTCTACGCAATCAACTAGGATATTCTACTAGAGAAATATGTCAATTACAACATGAATTATCAACTACGAATACTAATTTGTCTCTTGCGATTAGTGAAATTCAGAGACGTGATGCAATAGGCTCTCCTGCTGCTCGACAATTATTGGCAAGGCAAGAAGAAGCGATTAATGCACAAACCATAGCAATTGAAACTCGTGGTGGAAGAAATGATGATGCCCTTGATGGTATGAATCGTTTATTGATAATGCAGGCTCAACAAACAGCTAAGATGCAACAAACCTTAGTTGATGTATTGAATAAATTATTAGATGAACCGCGTCAAAATGTTACTATGCAAGACAGTGTATTGGTTCAAGAATCCAACACCTCCTCACCTATTTCAACCAGTTGGGATTCGCCCCGGGATTACAGTTCAATTGTATTTGCTGAAAACTAATACAATAAAAAAATTGACAACCATGTACATCCTGCCAGTGTTATGGCGATGACAAAGAAACAAGCCGCTCAAAGGATTTTGGACTCTATTGAAAGCGAATCTCGAAGAATGAACCGCACAATTATTTCAATAATACCTGCACTGCTTTCATCTGTTGCAATTGCGGTGTATTATTCTTATCAGGTTGCCATTGGTTGCTTGCTGTTACTCTTGGCCCTAATCCAATACGGGCACGAGAGAATAGGAAAAAGCATTGAAGAAAGTAAAGCTGCTGCATTCGCATCACTAGGATGGGAAACGGAAGAAATAGATCAAGATGATTTGATTGAAAAATTAAATAAAATAATTCAATAATAATGGTGAATAATATATGTATCAAGATGCCTTTTCACTGGAACAATTGCTACATCGGCAACAATTATTGAAACGTAGAATTGTTACTGTAATAACGTTGATAGTAGTAACATTGGCCATAGGATTGGTGCAATACTCACAATCCCTATTCATCTCATTGGCTTTGTTTTGTTTATCACTCTATCTAATTGTGATTCAAATATCCACTGAAAATAAAATAGCTGATATATTACACAGAATGGATTTTTCTTTATTACAATTTGAAGATTTAGACACAAGGGATGTTGTAGAAAAAAAATTGACCAAATTATTTGGCAATATTCCTCAGCGTATTACATCAAATGCTGAAATGGCGAGAGCCAGAGGTGGGGATGAAAAGGGGCCTACGTGGGGAAAACAGGATGGTGACTTGGGTGAAATTGCCAACTATAGAGATGCTGTTGAACAAGGAAAGGTATTCGAAGGACTTGAAGGTGAATTATCCAATGCTGAAAAAATGCTTAGAAGTGCTGATGAAAGTTATTCCCAAATGGCGCAACAGCGGTGGGAAACTTCACAACGAAATGATCCAGACTTAATCGAAGCGGGAATTGAGACTCTTGCAGAATTAGTGACTACTGATTATTTTGAAAAAAACCCAAAGGATGGCGCGGTTGAAGAACTGATGAGTCAAAACTCCGAATGAAGCATCCAATGATAGGCAAGGCCAAAAGGGGAAATCATCTGCATTAATTCATGAAGGTCAAGGCAATTCTTGTAGCAGGTGGCCATGGCAGCCGATTAAACCCCTTTACCAAATATACTCAGAAAACTCTGTTACCGTTATTTGAAAGACCGGTTATTGACTATGCATTGGGAACTATTAGGCGTTCTGGTGTAAAGGATATCACAATAATTTCAAACCAATTTATTGGTCAAATTGCAAAGCATGTTGGTGCCGGTTTCAAAGGTGAAAAAATCCATTATGTAATGGAAGAAAATCCTTCTGGAGTTGCTAGTGCATTAGAGTTAGCAAGACCGCACAATGAAGATTGCAGATTGTTAATCTATTTCTCCGACAATATCACTACTGTGGAAATGGGTGAGGTTGTGGAACAATTCAATTCCTCAGAAAAAAATCCTGGATGTGTACTATTGGCAAGGGAAGAGAAGAACCCTGAAGCATTTGGAGTCGCTGTATTGGGTGATGATAACAAAGTGATTGACATCGTTGAAAAGCCGACAAATCCTCCATCGAATTTAGCGATTGGTGGAATCTATCTATTTGATGAAAGGTTTTGGCAATTCCTCGATGAGGGGGTCGCTGAAAAAGGAGATGATTTCTCAATTTCTGATGTTACTCGCCGTTATGTAAAAGATGGTAGTGCGGCACTGTTAACTGTTGGAGAAGAAACTTGGGTTGATTGTGGAACTGCTGAATCATTACTTCGAGCATCTATCCTGGCTAGAGATGGCAAACTCAATCCTAAACCGCATCGTGATTGAGGGCTTGGAAATAGGGCATCTTAATCAAAGATGGACTCCCACCCTTGTCTATGAAAATCGGAATTATAGGTGCTGGAATGGTCGGCGGCGCGATTGAACACTGTTTCAAAAACGCCCATCAATTATTCATTCACGACCCAGCGCGAGGAACTACGCTCTCGGATGTAACAGATAATGTCAATATGGCATATATTGCAGTTCCAACACCACCTCACCCCGTTACTGGTGCATGTGATACTTCAATTGTTGAAGAAATATTGGATGCTCTACCAGATGGATTTATTGCGGTCATCAAGAGTTCTGTTGTCCCTGGGACCACTCAACAATACCACGAACGTTATAGTAATTTAAAAATTGCATATTCTCCTGAATTTCTTGTTGAAAGACAACGCCTTGAAGATTTTGCAAATCAGGATATTTTGGTTTGTGGAACTCATCATGCAGAAGTTGCTCAAATGGTATTTCAGCAACACCGCGAAGCAGGTGTTCTGCGAATAGACAATACATTTCAAGTGACTCCTACACAAGCGGAATTAGTAAAATATACAAAAAATAGTTTCTATGCTGTAAAAGTTATTTTTGCCAATCAATTGTATGATATCTGCCAAGGCATGGGTGAAGATTGGTACAAGATACGTGAAATAATTACCGCCGAGCAAGCACAACCTATCGGCCCATCCCATCTGGACCCTATCTTCGGATTAAACAGAGGATTCGGAGGAAAATGTCTGCCTAAAGACACTCTTGCTCTTGGGGTGTTAGCCGATAGCCTTGGTGTTAAATATGATTTAATGGATGCAATACAAACCGATAATTCTCGGCTCCGCAGCATCATCACTGGCAAGGAAAGTGATGTTGTCACCCTTGATGATTGATTCAACAACTTGAAACAATCCAGTGATGCTGAATGTCTATGGAGCGACAACTTGGTCGACAGGTTGTACCGCGCGGAACTATTCGCAGGTTCACTATTTTTGGAGGGTTCAATACTCTATTGTTTTGGATTTTGTGGGAAATACTGGTATTCATTTCTCCGTTGATTGGTTTTTCAAATACATTTGCATGGGCATTGGGGTGGTTCGTTTCAAGTGTTTCTGCACATTTTGTTCACCGCTATTTCACCTTTGATGGACGGAAAGATGTTCGTCACACAGCCATTGCTGCGCTGTCGGTTTATGCCTTTGGCCTTGTAGGCTCTACATTGACTTTTGATTCATTGATAATTCTGAGTGACTTACCGATTAGATTGATTTTCTTTATCAATGTCTGTTGTTGGGGCTTATTCACTTGGGGAATGATGAGGTGGATGGTGTTCGGATACTCTGACTCTGATGAGAGTGAAGAATGAATGATCAGATAAGTCCCAATACACGTTTTATTTTATCGCTAATACTCAACTTTGGTAATTCCGAAATCAATCCTAGTTTGTAATCTAATTCGCCACGCTTTTGCAGATTTTGTAAATCATCAAAGCCACCAATGTGTTCTCCGTTGATGAAAATTTGCGGTATTGATTTCGCACCTTTCGTAGCGATTGAAAATGCTCTTTGTATCGAAGGGCTTGAAGTTAATTTTTTCTCATTGTAATTTATGTTCTTAGAATCAAAGAAACTTTTTGCCCTCACACAAGCAGGACAACCGCGATTTGTCCAAATCACTACTTCGGACTGATGCTGTTTCGCCATGTTCTTCGGCATTTGCTATCACCCTTCAATGTAGTGTTTTTGCGCATGTTAACAAGCGAGGGTTTGATGGGGGGGAACGATTAGGAGGATACGATGCTACCGGACACTATTCACAAATTACCACGCGAAGAACGCTTTGCCTATGCTCGATTACTTGCATTCATGACCAGAGTTGATAATGAATTATCAATTGATGAAATGGCAATGTTTGAACAAAGACTCGGAACTGCTTTACTTTCTCCAAAACAACGTGAAATGATTCGTGGTGCCTTGAAGACTCCTCCAACATTAGAATCCTGTCTTGAAGACTTGGGCGATGAGGCTGGAAGGCTTGCATTACGAGATTCGGTTCTAATGGCTGCTGCAGATGGTACAGTTGATGAAGATGAAAGAGAAGTTTTGGAAGAAATCTCTGCTCACTTTGGTTTAGCCGATGATGCTGTTGATAGATTGTTACAATGGACTGTAGAGGGATATGCCTGGATGGCTGCCGGATATGAGTTACTAAACGACCTCTCGGAGTGAAATATTTGTTCACTGACCCATTAGGCGATTGTTCACCTAATGATAAAATAATATATGCATCTATATTGGTGTTAATCGCTTCTGCCGATGGTGAATTAGTCAGAGAAGAATTTTGCGCAATAGAAGCCTTGATGGGGCGGATATTAATTCATCCTGAAGTCCGTGTTGATATTCGCAATCTTCTAACCGACCCCCCTGACATGAATGAATTGCTCATTGCAATGGACCCTGCCCTAATCAAATTTGCATTGAGAGATGCTGCTTTAGTCGCTGCCATTGATGGGGAATATGATGAATCCGAATTGGAATTGATAAACCAACTCGCAACCGCTGCTGAAGTTGATGATATTACACTCAAAGAAATCTTTGACTGGGTTAGCGCTGGGTTGCTTTGGCACAATCAAAGTTTGGCAATCCTTGAATTGTAATATTGTAGTATTTTGCCCTCTTTCCACTGGAAATAGGCCTTTTTGTTATGAGTCACATTGAAACGGGAAAAGCCAACCCGCTGGCTCGGTGAGGTCATGCAGAGCGGTGTGAGCGGCTGGTACGCGAGGTTGGACAGGTGTCTATCCGAGAGGCCGGCTCAAGTTGAGATTTGGTTGGACGCATGGGAGAATTCTCTCCGTAATCATCAGCCAATTGCAGCTATCTTACCGATGGACTGGCCGACACTTCCTGCTAATTTACTAACCGATCCTGGCCATGTTTTGGACCATCTTTTAGCAAGGCATGATGCTGAATCGGATGGCCGTTCTCCTCGTGGAGCACACCCTACGCCGCCGCGACTTGCCGATGCGGTAATCGCTTCGGAATTGCATGAAACACTAACTCGGCCGAAAGCCCCTGTAAAATCTGCAAGTATGCAAATCAATAACTTGCCGCCGGGATTTAGACAACATATTGAACAACTCAATCTACCACAACATTCTCAAGATAATGAAGTTGATGATGAAGCCGAATTAGATGCGGTTGCTAATGGATTTAGAACACTTAGTGGTGTGCCACTTCCAATAGCAGATACTGCTTGTGGAGGGGGGCTATTCCATGCTCGGGTAATTAGGCGACATGCGGAAGCTCACGAAGATGGAAATCCGCAAACAAAAATCGAAGATACGCGAACACTGCTCTCCTCTTTCCAAATAATAGACATCAATGAATTGGTGGTTGCTTCCACACGCCGTCGACTACTACTGGAAGCAATCCGATTCAATCTAGTGTGTCTTGAGGGCGAACGTGAAGGTTGTTTGAATCGTTCTGAAGCTGAAAAAATTCTTGAGACCTCTGTCAAACAAGGAGATACATTACAAGGTGAATGGCCTTGGCAAACCCCGCCTAAGTTAGTCGTTACCAATCCTCCATGGCTACGAATAAAGGACAGATTTAGAGGGATGGAAAATGGTTCACAATTAAGAAAGGAACTCGGTGAAACACTTCGTTCAATCTGTGATGAAGATGGTCCAAGATTCTCTACTATGAGAGGGAATGTGAATCTATACCGCTTATTCATTGAACGCAGTTTGCAGATTCTTGAAGATGGAGGACGACTAAGATTAATCGCCCCAGATAGTTTGTTACGAGAACAATCTTCTCATCCATTGCGTCAATTATTGGTTGAAAAACATGGATGGAGTGATGTTTGGGCTGTTGAGGAGGCGAACCACTTATTCCCTGGAATGACTCAAGGGGTTGTAGTGTTGGGAATAACCGCAAAGCAAGTTGAAGAATCACTTGTGATTCGAGGTCCAATTAGCCGTTCCGACTTAAGACGCGATAGTGAAGGATTATCCAACCGTGTTCCGTCCTTTGAGATGGAGCCAAAGCGATGGAAGAAATGGGCAAGAGGAACTTGGGCTATTCCAAGATTGCCTCGTGACAGAATAGAGAGAAGACACACTCTAAAAATTCTAGACCGTTTGGCAAAATTACCACGACTCGGTGACGAAGATCATTACCTTGCAACCAATGGTCATTGTGTAAGAGTAAGAGTTGGGGAAATCGACCAAACCTCTCATTCACAAAAAATAGATACATGGGCGAAGGGAAGAAGAAACCGCCCATTCATTAGAGGAGTCCACTTTAGCGAAGATGAAATTGGTTCGATTTTTATCCGCCATCCTGCGTTTAGAACCGATATTCCCTCACGGGCGAACGAACGCCAATTAGCAATGTGGATTGGCGAGTCACACCCGCGTTATGGTGTTCGTATCGCATGCCAAGCAATTGTCAACGCACACCAAGAACGCCGCTTGCGTTGGGCTGTTATCTCAGATGGTTGTGTTCTTGGTAACAGTGTCAACCACATTGAATTGCATCCAGATATCAAACAGTTCCTAACTGAAAAGCATGGTTCTTTAGAAGCCGCATTACATTGGTTGTGTGGATTGTTAAATGAGAATTCATTGGATGAGTGGGCTCGCGCTTGGAGTGCTAATAACAATGTCAATAATTATGAGTTGGAAATGCTTCCACTGGCCATTGAAATCTCGCCGGAAATAGGAACTATGAGCATGTAATGCGGAAATAGTCAGTGCTGATTTTCCGATTTACAGTCTTGAATTGTCCTCACATGGTCACCAACACCCTTTATTAGTGATAGGTGTTTAGTATGGCTCGCCGAAGAACTTTGGAGTGAGTGATATGGGAGTTCATCCAAAAATCGGAATTACTGGTTTACCGCGAAGTGGTAAATCTGCAGTGATGGAAAAAGTACTCTCAATGTTAGTAGATGAACGAACTCGAGAGATATCGCTACGAGGTGGTCAAGAAACTGCAATCGTTGGTGGCATGAGGGCCGAACCAATCCTTGAAGGCGGGGAACGTCTCGGCTACAAGGTAATTGATATCGTCACTGGAGCAGAGGCTGTGATGGCCCACAAGTCAATTGATTCGAGGCTTAGAGTTCTCGGATATGGAATTGACATTGAGGCCTTAGAAACCGTTGCTATCCCTGCAATTGAATATGCAAGAGATGAATGCGAAGTGATCGTTATCGATGAAATCGGCAAGTTTACTGTTGAGTCTGAAGATTTTGTCAATGTTGTTCGTAGTGCCCTTCAAATTGACAAACCAACCCTACTAACTCTCCACAAGAAAAGTCGCCACCCGCTATTGCAGGATATTCGTAGAAGAGATGATGGACGTATTCTAGAAGTCACCCCCGTAAATCGTGCCCTTCTACCTTATAAGATTCACAAACTAATGCGAGAAACCTACTGATTTCTCCGTTGGGTTCATGCCATGACCCCAACTGGGTTACAATATGCAAAGACCGGCTGATGCTGCATCTCGACTTTTGATGGCTACTGGCTTGGGACTAATATTGGCTACAGGATTTGGCCTGCAACAACAAATGCTAGATATCAATAAAATTGGGCTTGGCTGGGTAATTGGAATCTCTGGCCTAATTCTAATCGGTCTTTCCACCTTGGTGGCGAAGGGAGATGGGCCACTTGCCAAAGCATATCCTCTCGAAAATGAAATCGAAATGGCAAGCAGAGTAAAAGAAGATGTTGAGGTGACTGAAAACGATTCGTCTATGGGTAATGCTTGGGCGAAATTAGAAGCTACAGTGCTTGAACAGGATATCTCGGAGCAAGAGTGATATTACTAATAAGCAGGATTGACTAATCGGTGCATTCATCAAATGATTGCTCGTCGCCAACAATAGAGGCGAATGGAATGAGTGAAGTCCCAGAAGAAATGTATTACACAAAGGAACACGAATGGATTAGAGTTGAAGGTGACGAAATTGTCATCGGAATTACTGACCATGCTCAAAATGCATTAACTGATATTGTCTATATTGAACTCCCTGATGATGAAGAAGAACTTGAGGAAATGGAAGAATTCGCTATCGTTGAATCTGTAAAATCTGCTTCTCCAATATACGCACCATTAGCAGGCCAAATCACTGCAGTGAACGAAGCATTAGATGAAACTCCTGAACTTCTAAACGAACAGCCGTATGGCTCAGGATGGATTATTCGAATGCGCTTAAGCAATCCAGAGGCAGTTTCCACCTTGATGGATGCTGCTGCATACAAAGCAGAGATTGGCGAGTGAGAATTTTGAGCCATGAGGACTTATTGAGCCTCTACGTTGATGGGTCTTGTTTGGGTAACCAAAATGTTGACGAAAATACACCCGCTGCTTGGGGATTGGTTGTTGTCACGGGTGATACTGGCCTGGGTAAAGGCAGTGGAGAAATTGTAGATGAAACTTCTGCAATGGTCATTACAGACAAGCATGCTGAAGGTTTTATCGGGGCTGAAGTTGGTTCAAATAACACCGCTGAATTATCTGGATTTGCTGCTGCCTTGAGGTGGCTATTAGTTGAAGGAGGAAAGCAACCTGCGATTATTAGAGCTGATTCTCAATATGCTGGAAATTTAGCCGCTGGTGTTTGGAAAGCAAAAACAAATCGCCAACTTGTAGCAAATGTTCAGATGCTTTGGAAAGAGGTTTCTGAACTACGTAGATTGTCATGGAGCCATGTTAGAGCACATCGGGGACACCGTTGGAATGAGAGAGCAGACCACTTAGCATTGCGCTGTGCAAGTCAAGAAACTCCTACTCCTCTCAGTTTTTGGAAGCCAGGTCAAAGATGACTCAATCCAATCTTTGATTCAACCATTCTCTCAGTTCTTGGTTCATGTCTGGTCTACGTAACGCGTGGTCAATTTGTGATTTCAGCCAAGGTAATGGGGCGCCTGAATCATACCATTGATAGCCATCGAGTTTCACTCCAAGAAACCCTAAATTATCCATCCAGTGTTGCTGAATTGCAATTGATTGTAATTCACCATACGTTGCTAATCCATATTGATTGAGCAAATCTGAAAAATCTTCTGTGAAAAGATATCTGCCGCATAATACTAGATTTGATGGTGCGTCCGCTATATCTGGCTTTTCAACAATTGATATGATTTGTTGGCCATCCATTTCAACAACTCCATAATTGCATACTTCATCATCTTCGACGCTGATTATTCCTGCGCATGGCAAATTGTTTGCCATATAGCAACTAACCAATTCAGCACTGGCATTTGATGCGATATAATCGCTGGCAGTAGTATGATTATTCATCAATAGATTATCACCTAAAAGAACTAAAAATGGGCCGTTTATTGACGCTGTAGCTGTTGAAATGGCATTGGCTAATCCAAGTGCTTGCTGCTGGATGTGGACTAATACTTCAACATCAGCGAAGGGGGAGAGAATTGTTGGATCTAAGTCACTTCTTTTCTCTAATAGCCACGAATTATCAGCGAGAAGTGGTGACAAATCCTTGCGCGGTGAAGTGATGACATGCAATCTCTTTGCTCCTGCTGCAACCGCTTCTCTAGCGAGATGAGTTAGAACTGGGATATCGACTAGGGGTAGGGCTTCCTTGGCAATGCTTGCGCTTGCAGGCAACATCCGAGTTCCGAGGCCGCCGGCAACCAATACCGCATCCAAAACCTCCGCCATAGCACCACTATGATGCCACAGGCTTTCAAGCCTAAGCCCTTCAGCAGGATTATGCAGCCAAAACAAGAGGCGAGGATATTCGGCATCGTTGGATTGCTATTAGTTGCACAAACATTTCTTGATTTTACACCTGCAGGTCCATGGGATTCTCGTTCATTTAGTAGGGGTGTCATCGGATTATTTGGCTTATTACTGCTATACATTTCTTGGTTTAGATTCACCTTTGAAAGAAAAGGGGTTGCTCCGGTCGTAACCCTTTGGGAAAATCCAAAATCTACCTCAATAAACGTAGTTGTGTTTGGATTGATTTGTTTGGTCTTTACCAAGTTTATCATCAATGCAAATATTGGAGATTTTTTTCCACAGCCAGCGGGATTAATTATTACTCTAATCGGATTACTGGCTATCAGTAATGGAGCCTATGTTTGGCTGATTAGTGCAGGACCATTGTCTACTGATGAGGAAGAATAATCAGTCAATAAAGCCAAGTTCTTGGTCAAGAACATCCAACGCATCACTTAATTCTGGCAATTCGCCAGATTCTTGAAGTGAACTTTGATGAGGGCTTGGCGCAAGGAGATTACTGGGCATTTCGCCATTTCCTTCTAGCCAAGCAATCCATTGTATGTAGCGATTTTCTCTTCTAAATTTCAATGGCGTCCACAGCTCTTGTAAATCCACATTATTTTCTATGAAGTGAGTGATTCTAAGCGCGAAATTTTGTGGATCTACTTCTTCCATTCGTAATAATAATTCGCGTAATCTAGTTCTAACCACCTCGTCGCCATCGTGCCAAAGTGTTGTCAAAATACCTCTCTCGTCATCAGGGAATTCGCTAATATAATCTCGTAAATTTACAACTAGATTACGGCGTACAATCGGCAAGTTATGCTTGGTTAGAATCGCCACCTTATCCGCCCATAACGTAGTATCTATGAATCTTAAATCTGAAACTGTTGAGGCTGCAATTGCCAAAACGATTTCATCATCATCCTGTAGCATGTCTTCCAAAAATGGAATCGCATCACTGCCAATTCTTCGGAACAATCTCGTCAATACATCAGCCATTGCCCTTTTGACCAATACTTCATCTCTTTTGTGTAATCTTTGTGCCAATGTAATTCCTGCTTCCTTGTCCACTTCTAACAATCGGGCAAGACATAGTGAAGTTTTGACTGCTACCTCTTCGTTTGAATCGCTGGCTCTACGCAGCAAAATGCTTGGCAGCCCTAATGGTTCAACCAATTCAGCCCGTTGCAGTAGGAGGCGTGTCCACTCAATTACCAATAATCGTCGGTCGTCATTTCCACCCTCCAATCTCGCTAGTAACCATTTAGCCGCCTCAACACCTTGTTGATGTGCAACTACTGAAGTTGAACGTGGAATAATTGCATTGGGGTTCCAGTCTAAATTATGCGGACCTGCTTCGGGTTGTGTATGCCAAGTTCCTGGTCGTTCTGCTAAGGCAATCGATTCGATGAGGTGATACCCTTGATGAACTGGTTGACCCCTCGGTACTGTGGATAGGCCATCTATCAAAGCGATGGTGAGCCACCAACGGTCAACATTGGGCGCTGCAGGGTCAAAGGCCTGACTGAGCCAATTCAATGCAATAGAAAATAATAATCGTTCAGCAACTTTGTCAATTCTGCGTTCAAGCCATTTATTATGTGTTTCAAATGGGTCATCTGAGAGATTCATTCTATGTGGAACTATTTGGTCGACTACTGAATCCAAAATAGACTCAAACATTCCTCTATCAACGGACATCATGCCCAATCCCAATTTAACAATATCATTAGGAGAAATTGGCATTATTGGAGGGAAATCCGGATCTGAAATTGGAGGATTTGGCAAGGGCCAGGAGGTTGTACCTCTCTCTAAGGCTTCTACCAAACCCGTCGCGACTGCCTCATAGGCCAAATCGGAAAGTTTGTTCCGCGCTTTTGACATCTCTATTCCTCAAATATCTAACTCGATATTGAGATTTTGAATCAATTCCTTGTAACGATTACGGATAGTAACTTCGGTTACACCTGCAACTTCTGCAACTTCACGTTGAGTGCGTCGCTTACCGCAAAGTACTGATGCGATGTAAATAATTGAAGCTGCTATTCCAGTAGGTCCCCGTCCACTGGTCAATTCCTTCTCTTGAGCTGCCTTAATCAATTCGTAAGCCTTTGCTTCAACTTCAGCATCTAGGCCAAGTCCTGAACAGAATCTTGAGATGTAATCTTCAGGCCCTGTAGGCATTATCTTCATCTTTAATTCACGGACCATGAAACGGTATGTGCGGCCAATTTCCTTGCGACCGGTACGAGATGCTTGTCCGATTTCATCAAGTGTTCGAGGTACACCACATTGTCGGCATGCTGCGTAAAGAGATGCTGCTGCAACCCCTTCAATGGAACGTCCACGAATCAATCTCTTGTCAACTGCTTTCTTGTAGTTGACTGCTGCTGCTTCTCTTACCGACTTAGGTAATTCCAAACGGCTTGCCATTCGGTCAAGTTCAGCCAAAGCCATTGCTAAATTACGCTCTGTAGCGTTGGAAACTCTGCTTCTCTTTTGCCACTTTCTCATACGATAGAATTGTGAACGGTATCTTGAATTGATAGTTTTTCCAGAATAATCCTTATTCTGCCAATCTATGTCTGTTGACAAACCTTTGTCGTGTAACATAACGGTCATCGGTGCTCCAGTTCGGGCACGCTGATCTCCTTGTTCTGGAGAGAAAACTCTCCATTCTGCGCCTTGGTCAATTACATTGTCTTCTAATACCAAACCACAATCGTCACAGACGACTTCACCACGAGTTTCGTCTCGGGTTAATTCTCTACTTCCACAGTCGCTGCATTTTACAGTGTCTTCTACTTGTTGCTCATCCATTTTCATCCCACCTCCCCTCGCCGAACCCAATGTCCAACTATAGGGGAATAGTAGTCCAACCCCCAAAGGTGGCATATTTAAACCCCTCGCCGGCATAGTCTAATAGTCGTTATTTAAAAATACAGCGCAGTATCACGAATAATCAGATATTATCCTAAAAGTAAGATAATAATGTTGTTAATTCGCCGACTTCAAACATAATTTTTACTGCCTGGATTTTAAAAAAACCGGATGTGGTCCAAAATAGCCGTTTATGAGCAAAATCACAATATAATATAAGTGGCAAGGTCAATGTTTGGGCAAGTGCCGAACCCGTTATACCTACCCGACTCTTGAGATAGTTTGAGGGAGTATTATGCGAGGGGACTGGCCGAAAAATGAAATCTCCCTTACGAAAGGGAAAAGAGTTCTGTTTTTGACAAAGAATTTAGATCTAATTCGTAAACAATTATACGATGGTCTGGATTTGAAAATGGAAGATTTATCTGTTGAAGATTTACTTGACGACATCAATACTGATGTAATGACTCCAGCATGGGTTTGTTTTGACCATTCCCCTGCTGAAATAGCCAAGAATGCATATGCGGGATTGATGTATAATGGTTTGAGAGTGTTTAATGAAAATGCCCTCGGTAATGGAAATTTTGAAGTGATTGTTTCCGGGCTGCGCAAAGGCACTGGGTCCAGTAGAGAAACTGCAGCACAATGTGAACGCTGGTCTGGAATAAAAATCGTAATCGCTGCATCGTTTGCCCCTATCCATGAACAAAACAATATCAATCTCGGACAACTAATGGGCGACCATGCAATGCTCACACGTTTACAAAAGGGCGAAAGTATTGCCCTGTCAGAGTTCACTGATAGATATGACCCTGTAACCAAAATAATTATTGAAAAGGGTGGATTATTTGCTTTCGCTAAATCACTTAAGGCTGGAGAGTTTTCTCTTCCTGCAATCAATACTCCACCTCGACCTATGACGATGGTGGAGAAAATAATCGCCCGCAATTTAGTTGGACAAGATGAGGGTCAATGCGTCAAAGCACACGACCCAGTAATCGCCCAAGTGCAAGGTGGGTACTCTCACGAATTCACTACTGCACAAGTTCATAATTTCCTAATTGAGGAATATGGTGAAGATTATAGTTTACCAAATCCAAGCAAATTCGCTGTCTTTGAGGACCATTTGCTCTATGCTCACCACAACCCCAAATTTGTCCCGCATATGGCAAAAGTCCAGACCTTGAGGGATTTGCAGGTTGAATTTCAACAACATACTGGAGTTCGTGATTACTCAGCAAAGAATGGGGTTTCCCCTGGTATTTGCCATCAAGTCGCAAGAGAAGAATTCATAGAAATTGCCGATTTTATCCAAGCAACTGATTCACACACCTGTATGGGCGGAGCTTCTAATGCACTTACTTGGGGTGTTGGTTCAACCGAATATGCTAACTTGGTTAGTGCAGGATTTACTTTCGTTAAAGTTCCTGAATCTATCCGCTTTGAATTGATTGGCTCCCTAAACGAAGGATGTACAACAAAGGATGTTATGCTCTACATCTTATCAGACCATGCCCGTAAGGAATTAACTCTAAATCGCAGCATGGAATTTGGTGGCTCTGGACTTGCATCAATATCGGCTGATGAAAGAGCGACCCTTTGTAATATGGCTACTGAATGTTCAGCACGAACTGGGATTTGTGAAGCAGATGACATACTGTATGATTGGATGTTAAAGTCCCAGCCACATCTCGATATTGATGTCATGAAAAGTCGTACGATTGCACCTGATGAAGGCGCAGAGTATAGTGGTGGAATTCATATTATCAATCTCTCCGAAATTGTACCAATGGTCGCTCACCCTGGCAATCCTGACGAGGGAATCCCGAGTGATCCAACCAATGGCGCTAATATTACTGATATCGGAGAGGTCAAAATCGACATCGCATACGGCGGTTCATGCACTGCTGGAAAGGAAGATGATATTGCATATTATGCCAAGGTTTGTCAAGCGGCTGAAGATGCTGGATTAACCGTAAAAGATGATGTTGAATTCTATCTTCAATATGGTTCCGGAATCGTAAAAGAAATGGCTGTGCAAAAAGGATGGCATGACTTATTTGGTCGGGTTGGAATCAATCTAATCGACCCTGGTTGTGGTGCTTGTATTGGTGCAGGGCCTGGTGTTTCTATCAATTCTGAACAAGTAACTGTTTCAGCAATTAATCGCAATTTCCAAGGTCGTTCGGGGCCAGGAAGGTTATACTTGGCCAGCCCATTAACAGTAGCAGCATCAGCATTCACTGGCGTCATCACCGCTTGGAATGAACAATTGTTCAACTGATTGACAGATTCATTTGCTTTGAGGCGAAAAGTCTAGTAGCACCTTGCCGCGATTCTTGCGGTCATGAATATATTGCTGGGCAGCAGCTACTTCCTCAAAGCGAAACACCTTGTCGACCACAGGGGATATGCGACCATCTTCAAGCATCTCCACCAATGAGGATATCTGATTCTTCAGTACGTTCTCATCCTTCCAAGTGCCCATGTGAACTCCAAATACTGCCTTGTTTGAAGTCATCATTTTGAATGGGTTGAATTTCGGAGTTGTCAAAACCATTCGTAGCGCTGCCACAATCGAACGTTTACTGCCCTTTACTGCAGCGGAGCCACCGAACGCATACAGACGCCCGCCTGAGCGCAATGCCTTGTATGAGCGCATCATGTGTTTACCTCCAACTGGGTCAAGTGCATGGTGGACTCCATCTCCATCTGTCTCCCGCTTACAGACCTCAACAAAGTCCTCTGCCTCTCTGTCGATAAAGCGCATGCCGAGTGATTTGACAAATTCAGCCTTATTCGCTGAAGCAGTTCCAAACACTTTGGATGCTCCAAGCGCCTTTGCAAGTTGGGCGGTTGCAGTTCCAACCCCTCCAGCGGCATGATGGACAAGAATCGAATCACCTTGTTGGAAATTGCCGAGATAAGTCAGCATGTGATGTGCGGTCAAGTAGGTTACTGGAAGTGCCGCTGCTGCATCAAAAGATATGGTTTCTGGTAATTTAAAACAGCGCTCAGCGGGGCAAATAATTTGCTCAGAATAGCCCCCTAATCCACATAATGCTACTACGCGGTCATCGACAATCAATCCACTTTCTTCAACTCCTTCTCCGAGTTCTTTCACCACTCCAGAGATTTCGTAGCCGGGGGTGAAGGGAAAGGGTGGAACTGGGGAATAAAGGCCTTGTCGCATCATCAAATCAGCGAAGTTGATTCCAGCCCGATGAACCTCGATTAGGACCTCTCCGCTTGCAGGAATTGGAGGGGGTGATTCCACAATATCGATCGCATTCATTCCACCACTTTTTGTATATACTACGCGACGCATTTTTGGCTCCCCATTTATTCGACGCGTGAGTCCAATATAACTATTCAAGCAATCTCTGTTTATCGAATTAATTGAATGGCTAATCGGATGAACCCTTCCAACCTACGGATATTGGAATTGATTATCCACTGCGAGCAATTAGGACCTCTACATGCGCGGATACTGATTCCTGTAAAGCATCGAGGTCATAGCCACCCTCTAGAATAGAAACTATTCTGCCCTTTGCGTGTTTATCTGCAATGTCGCACAATTCATGCGTTATCCAGATGAAATCTTCCACCTCCAACTCAATCTGAGCTAGAGGATCTGCTCTATGGGCATCAAAACCTGCAGAGATGATAATCAGTTCAGGGGCGAATGTGTCAAGTTGAGGAAGTAGTTCCTTCTCCAGCAAATAACGAAATTGATTGCTATCACAACCAATCGGCAATGGTATATTGACAATATTCCTATATTCTCCGGTTTCATCCTTTCTACCCGTACCAGGGTACAAGGGAGATTGGTGACTGGAAATGAAAAGTGTGCGTGATTCAGACCAAAGCAATTCTTGAGTCCCATTACCGTGATGAACATCGAAATCAACTATTGCAACTCTTGACATACCATGTCTTTCGATTGCATGTCGGGCCGCGATGGCAACATTACCAAATATACAGAAACCCATTGCATTCTCATATTTGGCATGATGTCCGGGGGGACGAATTGCACAAAACACATTTGTTGCCTCACCTGAAACTACTTTGTCGATTGCATTCACGCTCGCCCCTACAGCACGATAGGCTGCTGCAAGAGAACCTGGCGAGAGATAAGTATCAGAATCCAACAATTCAAAATCATCAGAAGGGATTGAACTTTTCACGCGTTCAAGATAGTCAGGTGAATGCACGAGCAATATGTCGCTTTCCTCACAAAGTGGTGCTGAATGTCGTTCAAGTTCTTTAAAACGGGGTTCATCTAACGCATCGAGAATACGGCGGAGCCGATCCACGCACTCAGGTCCTCCTTGAGGCGTTTCATGCAATAAGCACTCGGGGTGGGTAAGAAGAACTGTAACCATCGGGTTCAAACTTGCTATCCCATATATTATTTTAAGTTCTTGAAGTAGAGGGGGGGCCCTCTAACAGACGGGTGTTGGAACGGTACCCACTGTATACCCATCAGTACAGAGGGGGCCCCATTCAATGTTTGACCCACTCACCAGTGCCTGCATCTCGCCAATACCATTCTCCACTGCCAGCAGGATGTTCCACCCATTCATAGCCATCCCTCCACTCACCACTCGCATTGGCAGGTGG
>Ga0209554_1001173_pt1 | contig 20328 bp, 18 predicted proteins | sample MarorgKNORR_S2LV_5_FD_188221 | JGI IMG/M metagenome (GOLD analysis project Ga0209554, IMG submission 188221) | Marine microbial communities from the Southern Atlantic Ocean, analyzing organic carbon cycling - Bottom_A/KNORR_S2/LV (SPAdes) (version 2) | ecosystem: Environmental > Aquatic > Marine...
CACGACGACTCGCCGATCACCCGCGAGGTGTTCGTGAACGTGCCCGGGCCGCTGAAGCTGGCCTTCTACACGGTCATCCCGATGCTGATCATCTACGGGGCGGTGCTGTTCTCACAGCGTGTCCAGAACTGGCAGCGGGGGACCCCCGACAACCGGTCCACCAACACCGGCAACGCCAAGCGGCGCTTCGGTGACTTCCGGTCGGGCGTGGCCATGAAAACGCTGCTGCGTGACCCCGCCGCCGGCATCATGCACTCGCTCATCTACTTCCCCTTCCTGATCCTGATGGCCGTCACCACGGTGCTCGAGATCAACCACCAGGTCCCGGAATCAATCAAGTTCCTGCATGGCGACGTCTACCGGGCCTACACCGCCGTGGGCGACATTGCCGGCGTTCTCTACCTGATCGGCGTGGTGTGGGCGGTGCTTCGCCGCTACGGCCCCAGGCGTTTCAGGCCCTATCGCATCCGCATCAAGTCGAAGCCGGAGCACGCCGCCGTGCTCCTCATCTTCCTGGCGATCGGCGTCACCGGCTTCGGAGCCGAGGCGTTCCGGATCGCCCTGCAGGTCTCGCTCGGCGGTCACGGTGCTGAAGCGGAGACATGGTCTGTGATCGGCTACCCGCTGGCCATGGCCATCGGCAGCTCCGACCAGCTCGCCGGCAACCTGTCCGGCTGGCATCAGGCCTGGTGGATTGCCCACGTCCTGTCCTTCATGGCCTTCCTGGCGCTGCTACCGATCACCATGATCCGGCACATGTTCACCTCACCGCTGAACATGTACCTGAAGGATCGGGACCGGCCCAAGGGCGCCATGAAGGCAATGCCGAACCTCATGGAGACCGAACTCGAGAGCTTCGGGGCCTCGACCATCGAGGACTTCACCTGGAAGCAGTTGCTGGACACCGATTCGTGCACCATGTGTGGCCGTTGCACCAGCGTCTGTCCGGCGCACCTCACCGGCAAGCCGCTGGATCCACGTGAGATCGTCCTGAAGACCGGTGAGGTGATGGCTGCCACCGGAACCCCGGTCGTGTCGCCCCCCATCGGCACCGACCCCGAGATCACGGTGCCGGCCAACTGGATGTTCGACCGGATCACCACAGACGAGCTCTGGGCATGCACGACCTGCCGGGCCTGCGATGAGATCTGTCCGGTCAACATCGAGATCATGGACAAGATCCTGGACATGCGCCGCTACCTGTCGCTCATGGAGTCCGACTTCCCGACCGAGCTGGGCAGCGCCTACCGCTCTATGGAGAACTCCGGAAACCCGTGGGGTCTCTCCCAGAGCGAGCGGGCCGACTGGGTCGGCGACATAGAGGGCATCACGGTCCTCGACGGCGGCGACCCGCTGGAGTCCGAGTACCTCTACTGGGTGGGCTGCGCAGGCTCCTTCGACGACAAGAACAAGAAGGTGTCGAGGGCCATGGCGAAGCTGATGCAGCGCGCCGGAGTGTCGTTCTCGATCCTGGGTCCGTCCGAGATGTGCACCGGGGATCCGGCCAGGCGTTCCGGCAACGAGTACATCTTCCAGATGCTGGCCATGCAGAACGTGGAGACGCTGGGCTCGATGGGGGTCAAGAAGATCGTCACGCAGTGCCCCCACTGCTTCAACACGCTGACCAACGAGTACCCGCAGCTGGGAGGCCACTACGAGGTGGTCCACCACAGCCAGCTCCTGGAGTGGCTCATCGACCAGGGCCGGCTGGACATGGAGGGGGCACGTCTCGACGAGCGGATCGTCTACCACGACTCCTGCTACCTGGGCCGGCACAACGACGTGTACACCGCCCCCCGAAACGTCCTCGGCAGCCTGGCTGGAATCGAGATAGTGGAAGCCGAACGGTCAGGCACCGAGGGCATGTGCTGTGGTGCGGGTGGCGGCCGGATGTTCATGGAGGAGCACATCGGCAAGAACATCAACGTCGAGCGCTCGCAGGAACTGCTCGCCACCGGCGCCGGGCGCATCGCCACGGCCTGCCCCTTCTGCTACATCATGATCGATGACGGGGTGAAGGCCGAGGGGGTCGAGGAGGATCAGGTGAAGGTGGGCGACATCGCCCTGCACCTCCTGGAGGCCCTCGAAAACCGCGACGCCGACGCTGCGGCCAAAGCCTGACCGCTACCCGGCGACACCCGGGCCAACGCGATACGCCACCCATGCGGCTCAGAGGTCGAAGAACCTCACCGCGTTGTGGCCCAGGACCGCTTCCTTCTGGTCGCTGGTCAGGTGCACCGAGCCCCTGACCAGTCGGCCCGGCTGCTCCTCTCCCAGGGGAAACGGGTCGTCTGAACCGAGCATCACGTGGTCTGTACCCATCACGGTGACCAGTAGGCGTAGCGCATCGTCGCTGAACACCGCCGAATCGACATGGAAACGGTCGACGTAGCTGGACGGCGGCTCAGGGCACTCGACACGGACGAGGTCACGGCGACGCCAGGCGTTGTCCACCCGCCCCAGCTGGGCGGCGAAGTTGCCGCCACCGTGGGCGAAGCAGAGGCGCAGGTCGGTGGGCAGCCTCTCGAAGGCCCCGCTGAGGATCAGCGAGAGGATGGCCAGGTGGGTCTCGGCAGGCATGCCGACCAGCCACCGCAGCATGTAGGCGGGCATCCGCTCGGCGGCCATGGTGTCCCACGGGTGGACCAGCACCGGAATCCCCTCGTCGGCACAGTGCTGCAGGAACCGCACCAGGTCCGGGTCGTCCAGGTTCCGACCACCTACATGGCTGCCTATGTGCACGCCCACGTGACCGGCGGCCATGGACCGCGTCACCTCGACACAGGCCCGGTCCACGTCCTGGAGCGGGACCTGGCACAGCGGCCTCAGGCGATCTGGGTGACCGGCACACATCTCCAGGGCCAGATCGTTCACGAGACGTGCCCATGGTGCGGCGACGACGGGATCCGATGAGTAGCCGAACAGCATCGGTGTGGCCGAGACGACCTGTACGTCGACCCCGTGCTCGTCCATGCGGGCGATCCGTACATCGGGGTCCCAGAGCGACGCCTCAACCGGACGGAACTCGACGTTGCCTGCCATGAGCTGCCCGGTGCCGTCTCCGTCGTCTCGCAACCACGGCCCGTCGGAGCCGAGCATCGCCCCCTGGTCCCGGGTGATACGGGGGAAGAAGTGAGCATGGACGTCAACGGTCCGGTGGTCCATGGACTCAGCCCGACCCGGGATGGACAACACCACAATTCGGACAGGTCCGGGCATCGATGTCCTCGGTAAACGCTGCGAACAGCGGGGGGAGGTCATCGACGATCGAGGCCACCGCCACCGCCACCCGGTGAACCAGGTGGTGGCACTCCTCGCAGAACCATTCGAAGCCGTCGACCACCCCGTCCGGGCGGGCGAACTCGACGACGATCCCGATGCCGTCCGGATCGGTGCGTCGCGGCGAGTGCCGGACGTGTGCCGGCAGCATGAACACCTCGCCGGCCCGTATCTCCACGTCACGCGGCGGGCTTCCCGGCTCCTCCATGAGGCGCAGGACCATCGACCCCTCCAGCTGGTGGAAGAACTCCGGGTGTGGATCGTCGTGGAAGTCGACCCGGCTGGTCCCGCCGCCAACGACCATCACGTCCATGTCCGAGTCCGTCCAGAGCAGACGGTTCGCAACCGGTGGTTTCAGCTCATGGCGGTGCGAGTCGATCCAGGCTTGGAGGTCGAATGGGAGGAGCACGGTCGGGTCGGGGCCTTCAGCCGTCGGTCCGGCGAAGGGCTGTGGCCTTCACCTCAATGAGCAGGTGTGGGTGGGGCAGGGCCCTTACAGCAACGGTCGTTCTGGCCGGCGCCGCCCCATTGACGAAGAAGTCGGCCCAGACGCCGTTCCAGGCGTCGAAGTCGTCCATGTCGACGAGGAAGGCCGTGACGTCCACAAGATCAGAGCGGTCGAGGCCGACCGTCGCCAGGACACGTTCGACGTTGGCCAGCACAGCACGGGCCTGGACGGCGGCGTCAAGGTGCACCGATCCGTCCTCGCCCACCTCGGCTCCCTCGAACGAGTCGTCGACCCGACGTGCGCTGGTCCCGGATACGTACACCTGGTCCCCGGCCACCCGGACATGGGGAAAGGCCCCCCGGGCCTGCGGCAGTGGACCGGGGGTGGCCGTCACCGGTTGAAGTTCTCCCAGTAGCGACTTGGCCGCGGGCCGTCCTGCCCCCGGTACTTGGAGCCCAGCCCATCAGAGCCGTAGGGCCGGTCCGCAGGAGTGGTCATCCGCATGAAGGAGATCTGGCCGATCTTCATGCCCGGATAGAGCGTGATGGGCAGGTTGGCCACGTTCGAGAACTCCAGGGTGAGCTGGCCGTCCCAACCGGCGTCCACGTACCCGGCGGTGGAGTGGATGAGCAGGCCGAGCCGACCGAGGCTGGACTTCCCCTCCAGCCGGGCCACCAGATCATCGGGGACAGCTACGCGTTCAGAGGTGGAGCCCAGGACGAACTCCCCCGGGTGGAGGATGAACGGGTCGTCACCGGTCACCTCCACCTGCTCGGTCAGCGCCGAGAGGTCGGTCTTCACATCTATGTGGCCCATGGCGTGGTTGCGGAACACCAGGAACCGGTGGTCCAGGTGCAGGTCCACCGAGGAGGGTTGCACGCACGAGTCGTCAAACGGCTCGATGATGATTCGCCCCGCGGCGATCTCTTCACGGAGGGAGCGGTCGGAGAGGATCATGCGGCGACGATGCTAGCCACGGTCCGGCGTCGGCCCGCCGGCCTCAGAGCCGGGGGTTCCGACCGAAGACCTCCCGGATGAGTGGGAGGTAGTGCTCGAACGGGTTCGAGTCGTAGGACGGGTCGAAGGCAGGGGCGTCGTACTCCGAACAGAACGTGGCGCAGTGGTCGTAGTGCTCGTGTCCGTCGAACAGGTCGCGGGTATCACGGTCCATGCCGAGGTGGTGCCAGAAGAAGTACCCCTGGAAGATGCCGTGGTGCTCGACCATCCAGTGGTTGGCTCCGGACACGAACGGCTTCAGGATGGCTGCGGCCACGTCAGGGTGGTTGTACGGCGTGAGCGGATCGCCGATGTCGTGGATCAGGGCGCACAGGACGTACTCGTCGTCGCGACCATCGCGTTCAGCCCGGGTGGCCGTCTGCAGGCTGTGCTCCAACCGATCCACCGGGAAGCCGCCGTAGTCGTCGCGGAGGTGGTCGAACTGCTCAATGATCCGGTCCGGAAGGCCCTTTTCCAACTCGGCCCGCTGCTCCATGATGATCATCCAGTCCTCCCTGGTGGAGGTGGACATGTCGGTGAACGACGCCCGTGGCGCCTCGTGCAGGTCGGTCATTCGTCGTCTCCTCTGGGGAATCCATCCATCATCGTCGCCTCGGCCTCCGGGTCCGGTCCCGCTCCGGGGGTGGCCAGGGACCACTGGTGCCCGAACGGATCAGCCAACCGTGCATACCGGTCTCCCCAGAACATGTCCTCGGGTCCGTGGAGCACGGTCGCTCCGGCAGCCACCGCCCGGTCGACTGCCGCATCCACGTCGACCACGTCGCGATGCAGGCAGATGGGCGTTCCGCCGATGGCCGTCGGCGATGACCCCTTCCCGTCGTTGAACTCGGGGAAGTCATCCACCACGAAGATCACGAAGCCACCGAAGGAGATCTCGCCGTGGATGATCCGGCCGTCCGGCGCCTCGTGGCGGAAGAGTTCCTCAGCCCCGAAGGCCTCCACGTAGGAGTCAAGCGCCGCGCCGGCACCGTCCACGCAGATCTCCGGGACGACCTCGGTGCGCATGGGTCTGTGAGCTGCAGCCATGGTGCTCTCCCTTCGGCTCGCAACGAATCTAGACCGCTCCCGGATTCCGGCGCCTGCCGGGGATCAGGCCTCGATCTCGTCGTCGATCGGTCTACCCGAACCAGGATCGATGGGGAGGGGGCGGACCCTCGAACGGCGACGGCGACGGTCCGGGATCATGTCCCGCATCTCCTCCAGGCGACCGAAGCAGAGCAACCGGTCATTGGCCTCCATGACACGCTGTGGGCGTGGATTGGGTATGACCTGGGCACCCCGGTGGAGGGTCAACACTGAGATGTCACGGTCCAGCACCCCGCTCTCGCCGATGGTCTGGCCGACCCAGGATCCGTCCTCCCGCACCAGCATCTCGGCCACCCCGTAGCCGGTGCTGACCGACAGGCGTTGGCGCACGTCCAGCTCGGGGAACGCCACCTGGTTGTCGATGAAGTCCACGACCGCCCCGGCGATGTCCAGTCCCGTGGCCTCCTCGATGCCCTCGAATCCGGGCGAGGAGTTCACCTCCATCACCAGCGGCCCGTCGTTCCCCTCCAGCATGTCCACCCCGGCCACCCGGAGGCCCATGATCTGGGCTGCCCTCACCGCTGTGACCTCGTACTCCTCGTCCAGGTCAAGGGCCTCGACGGTGCCACCCCTGTGAACGTTGGAGCGGAACTCGTCGCCGGCCGCCGTACGTCGCATGGCTCCCACCACCCGGTCACCGACCACGAGCGCCCGTACGTCCCTTCCCTTCGACTCCTTCACGAAAGCCTGGATGAGCACGTTCTGCTTGGCGCTCTGCAGGGTCTCGATGATGGCCGAGGCGACACGGGTGTCCGGAGCGAGGATCACCCCGATCCCCTGGGTGCCCTCCAGCAACTTGATGACGACCGGAGCACCGCCGACGCGCTCAATGGCGGGAAGAACGTCATCACGGTTACGGGCGAAGGCGGTCGCCGGAATGCCGATCTCGTGCCGGGACAGGATCTGTATGGCCCGGAGCTTGTCCCGGGAGTTAGCAATGCCGTTGGCGGTGTTCGGTGTGTAGACGTCCATCTGTTCGAACTGGCGCACCACCGCCGTGCCGAAGTAGGTGATGGATGCCCCGATCCGGGGAATGACGGCGTCGTAGTCGTCAATGGGCCTGCCCCGGTACTGGAGATCGGGGTCATCGCTGGCCAGGTCGATTGCGAACCGGAGCGTGTCGAGCACGTCGACCTCATGGCCCCTGTCCAGCGCCGCCAGGCGAAGCCGTGCCGTGGAGTAGGAGTTCGGCTGTCTGGAGAGGATCGCTAGCTTCACGTGGGCTCCGGAGTTAAACGGCATGCGTCATAGGCGCCATTATGGGGGCGCACGGTCCCCGGTGCCCGGGGACCGTCATAGGAAGGCGAGTGTGACCAAGGCAGTGCCCAAGGACGAAGACGAGATGGACCCTGGGGTCCCGGCGAGGAAGAAGCCGTCCACGAGGGCGCCCCGGAAGCCGCGCGGTGCAAAGGTGCTACCCACCCTCGGATGGCGTGAGTGGGTGGGCCTCCCCGACCATGGCATCGAATGGCTGAAAGCCAAGGTCGACACCGGCGCCCGGACCTCGTCGCTGCATGCCGCTGGCCTGCACACCTTCGAGGTGGAGAACCGGGAGTGGGTGCGGTTCCACATCTATCCGTGGCAACGGTCGACCACCGATGCCGTACAGGTCGAGGCCCGTGTCCTGGACCGTCGCCGGGTGCGTTCATCGAGTGGTACGACCGAGCGGCGACCGGTCGTCGTGCTGCCGGTGCGTATCGGCTCGCGCACCGTCGACGTGGAGTTCACCCTCACCCGCCGCGATCAGATGGGTTTCAGGATGCTGCTGGGCCGACAGGCCCTGAGGCAGCGCTTCCTGGTGGATACCGGACGGTCCTACCTGCTCGGCCAGCCACCGCGATCCCTCAGACAGGTGAACAGGTCTTCCAACCCGGCGAGCCAGGACGAGGATCCGGCCAGCGGAGAGACGAATGGTGAAGCGACCGATGGCTGAACACGGTTCGATCCTCATCGGCGGCCACGAGGTCCAGCCCGGTTGTGTAGACGGCTTCGAGCTACCCATCGGGCGTCTCGTCACGGGGACCGCCATGGCTCTTCCGGTACGGGTCGTGCATGGTGCCGCTCCCGGTCCGACCGTGTGGTTGAACGCTGCGATCCACGGTGACGAGATCGGCGGTGTGGAGATCATCACCCGGGTCCTCCGGGACCTCGATCCTGTGGAGATGCACGGCACGGTGCTGGCTGTGCCGGTGGTGAACGTCTGGGGCTTCGTAGGTGGCGACCGCCTCCTCCCGGACCGCCGGGACCTGAACAGATCGTTTCCCGGCTCGGCCAACGGTTCGCTGGCTGCCCAGATCGCCAACCTGTTCATGACAGAGATCGTGGGCCGGTCCACAGTCGGCATCGACCTCCACACCGGCACCGACAACCGGACGAACCTTCCCCAGATCAGGGCCGATCTGGACGACCCCGAGACCCTCAGGTTGGCTGAGGCCTTCGGAGCCCCGGTCATGGTCCACGCCAGGAACCGGGCCGGCACATTGCGGCAGGCCGCGACAAGACGTGGAGCCACCGTGCTGCTCTACGAGGCCGGCGAGGCACTCCGCTTCGACGAGATAGCCATCGGTCGCGGTGTCGACGGGGTGCGACGGGTCCTGGCAGCCATCGGGCTCATCGACGGCCAGACGGAACCCGATGAACCGTCATTGACCTCACGATCCACCACCTGGGCCAGGGCGGGTCGTAGCGGAATCCTCCATCTGGCGGTCGGGCTGGGCGACCGGGTCAAACGTCGACAGGTCCTGGGCAGCATCGACGACGCCTTCGGGAACAGCGTGGCCGCCGTGAGGGCGCCGCGCGACGGCATGGTCATCGGCTGCACCCGGTCACCGCTGGTGAACCGTGGCGATGCGGTGGCCCACATCGCAGAGCTGATCTGACGTAAGGACCTGGACTCCAGTTCCGTGGCCGCCGGGACGGCGGGGTCGGCGCCGACCGTCGGACGGCGATGGAGCCGGCGGGATCGCTACGCTGGCGGCTCCGGCGGGTGTAGTTCAATGGTAGAACTCCAGCTTCCCAAGCTGATGACGCGAGTTCGATTCTCGTCACCCGCTCCACCGGTCCGCCCCTTTGTGGGGGCTTGCCCATGGTGATCAAAGGTTATACGATCTCCCGGCAGCGGGAACGCCTGCTGACGGGAGCAACTGTGCGCACACTGGAAAGCCACGTACAAGGTGTCTGGCATACGCCCTCGATCCAAGGCGTCGTCACCCACCATGCCGTCACAGGTCAACCGATCGCGGGCGTCTCCAGCGACGGGATCGACTTCGGCGCCACCGTCGCCTACGCCCACGACATCGGCGGACCGGCTCTGCGGGCCATGACCTTCCACGAGCGGGCCTCCCTGCTCAAGGCCCTGGGCCAGCACCTCCTGGCGGAGAAGGAAGGGCTCTACGCCCTCTCGACGGCGACCGGGGCGACCCGGAGCGACTCGTGGATCGACATCGAGGGCGGCGCCGGCGTGCTCCTGAGCTACGCCTCGAAGGGCCGCCGTGAACTCCCGGACGGCCACGTCCTCCTGGAGGGCGAACCCGAGATCCTGGCCCGCGACGGCTCGTTCATCGCCGCCCACGTTGCGACGGCACGCCATGGCGTGGCCGTACAGGTGAACGCCTACAACTTCCCCTGCTGGGGGCCCCTCGAGAAGTTGGCACCTGCGCTGCTGGCCGGCATGCCGACCATCATCAAGCCGGCCACTCCGACCGCATTCCTGACCGAGGCGATGGTGCGCTGCATCGTGGAATCCGGGATCCTCCCGGACGGCGCCCTCCAACTGATCTGCGGCAGCATCGGGGACCTCTTCGACCACCTGGGGGGCCAGGACCACGTCGGCTTCACCGGCTCGGCCGCCACGGCAGCCGCCCTGAGGGCACACCCGAACCTGATCAGCCGATCGGTCCGCTTCAACGCCGAGGCCGACTCCCTGAACGCGGCGATCCTCGGCCCAGCGGCTGCCCCGGGAACGACCGAGTTCGACCTGTTCGTGGCAGAGGTTGCGCTCGAGATGACGGTCAAGGCCGGTCAGAAGTGCACGGCGATCCGACGCATCCTGGTTCCAGCCGCCCATGTCGATGCGGCGGCCGAGGCAATCGCCGCCGTACTCGCCGACACGAGGGTCGGCGACCCGGCCGACGACACCACCGGTATGGGGGCCCTGGTGGGCATCACCCAGCGTGATGAAGCGGCCGCCGCGATCACCGCCCTACGGACCGCCGCCCGTGTCGTCATCGACTCCTGCACCTTCCACGACGTGGACCCGGCGGCCGGTGCCTTCCTGGCGCCCACGCTGCTGCTCGCAACGGATTCCGAGGCGTCCGTTATCCACTCCACCGAAGCATTCGGGCCGGTCGCCACCCTCGTCGGCTACGACGGCCCCGACGAGGCCGTGAGGCTGGCCGCGCTCGGAGAGGGCAGCCTCGTGGCGTCGATCTACAGCGGCGACGCTGACGAGGCGGCGGCGATCGCTCTCGGCATCGCAGCCCACCATGGCCGGGTGCAGATCGTGGATGCCTCCGTGGCCTCCACCAGCACCGGCCACGGCTCGCCACTCCCGATGCTCCTCCACGGTGGGCCCGGACGGGCCGGCGGTGGCGAGGAGATGGGCGGCCTACGTGGCGTCAGGCAGCACCTCCAGACCACGGCCTTCCAGGGCTCACCAGACGTGTTGACCCGGATCGTGGGCCAGTGGATGCCCGGCGCTACACGCCACGCCGACCGGGGCCACCCGTTCAAGCTCCACTTCGACGATCTCGAGCTGGGCACGGCGCTGCGCACCGGGTCGCGGACCGTCAGCATCGAGGACATCGAGGCCTTCGCCGAATCCACCGGTGACCACTTCTACGCCCACATGGACGAAGAGGCGGCGGCGGCCAGCCCGATCTTCGGAGGCCGGGTGGCCCACGGCTACCTCGTCCTGTCCCTGGCCGCCGGGCTGTTCGTCTGGCCCGATCCCGGCCCCGTTCTGGCCAACTACGGCATCGACCGCTGCCGGTTTGCCAAGCCCACCTACCCGGGTGACACCCTGACCGTCTGGTTGACCGCCAAGCGCAAGACCCTGCGCGCCGGGGCCGGCTACGGCGAGGTGGCCTGGGACGCACAGGTGGTGAACCAGAACGAGGAGGTGGTGGCGGCCTACGACGTCCTCACGATGGTCGCCAATCGCCCCGGCCTGAACGGCGCACCGGACGAGGTGGCGTGATGGGCCGGACCTGGGCCTCCATGGATGATTTCGAGGCCTTCCTGGACGGCGGTGGGATCGTCGAGGTGGACGACGACATGCCCGATGCCTACCGACAGGCCGTGTTCGCCTTCATCGAGATGCACGCCAACTCGGAGCTCATGGGTGGCCTCACCGAGCGGGACTGGATCCCCAGGACGCCGGGCCTTCGCCACAAGATGGCTGTGGTGGCCAAGACCCAGGACGAGATCGGCCACGCGCACCTGCTCTACATGGTGGGTGCCGACATGGGGATCAGGACCCGACGCGAGATGCTCGAGGGCCTGTTTGCAGGACGGTCGAAGTTCCACAACGTGTTCCACTACCGGGCCAAGACCTGGGGAGACCAGGTCGCAATCTCGTTCCTCGTAGACGCTGCTGCCCTGGCAAGCCAGCAGGCCGTCTTCAAGAACTGCTCCTACGGCCCCTACCGCCGGATTCTGAAGCGGATCATCATCGAAGAGGGCTTCCACATGCGCATGGGCGAGGAACGCATGCTGCGGATCGCTGACGGCACCGAGATCCAGAGGACCATGTTCCAGCAGTCCCTCGATGACTGGTGGTGGCCCTCCCTCCAGCTTTTCGGTCCCGACTCGAAGCCGGGAGACGTCCTGCTGCGCTGGCACATCAAGTCGGAGCGCAACGAGGTGCTGCGGGCCCGTTGGGTGCAGAAGTTCGTTCCCCTGCTCATGTCATACGGCTTCACCATCCCCGACCCCGGCCTAACCCACGATCCGGCAACCGACTCGTGGACCTCCGGCCCGATTGACTGGGAACCGCTGAAACGGACCCTGGCCATGGGCGGACCCGACTCCGCCCGACGTATCGCCGATGCCGCCGCCAACTGGGAGGACACCCACTGGGTGCGTCAGGTCCTGGACGATGCGCCTGCCCGTTCCGCCGGGGCCGCCGCATGAGCACCGGACTCCTCCCTGAGCGGGTCCGGACCGCCGTGGCGAGCGTTGACGACCCGGAGTACCCGGGGATCTCCATAGTCGACCTGGGCCTGCTCGAATCGCTCGACACCACCACCGACGGCCATGTTGCGGTCGGGCTCATACCGACATTCCCGGGATGTCCTGCACTCGCGATGATCGCCGACGACGTACGCCGTGCCGTCGACGCCGTCGACGGCGTGGCCACAGTTGACGTGCGGTGGCTGGGTGCTCCGGTCTGGAGGGTCGACCGGATAACCGAAACAGCCAGGGTCGCGATGGCCCGGGATTTCACGGTGGCGGTCCGCATCGGTCGAGAACCCGTGGCCTGTCCACGCTGTGGATCGCCCACCGACGAGCAGTCCATGTTCGGACCGAGTCGCTGCCGTGCCGTACACACCTGCCCGACCTGCGCCGAGGTCGTCGAAGTGATGCGGGCCTAGGGGGACAGGTGCGGCGCTACGAGGTATTCCTCAAGAAGGACGGCAGGGACGAGTTTCGACACGCCGGTTCCCTGGACGCTCCCAACGACGAGTTGGCCCTCGTGCTTGCCCGCGAGAGCTACGCACGCCGGGCCGAGGGCGATCGCCTCTGGCTCGTCGACCGGGAGAACGTGATCCTCGGCGACACGGATTTCATGGCCCCGAATGCCGACAAGCCACACCGGCACAACGACGGCAAGGCCATTGCCGAGCACCGCCGCAACGTCCGGGAGGGCGGCTCATGACCGGTCTGGGCAGCGGCGTCCGCGAGTTCCTGCTTGCCTTCGCCGATGACGAGCACCTCATGGGCCAGCAGCACACGGAATGGATCGGGGTGGCGCCCTTCCTGGAGGAGGACCTCGCCTTCAGCTCCATTGCCCAGGACGAGCTCGGCCATGCGGCTGCCCTGTACGCCATAGTGGCCGGCGACGGCGACCCGGTCGTTGACGACCTCAGGATCGACGAGCTGGCCTTCCGATGTTCGCCCGACGACTGGCGTTCCGCACAACTCGTGGAGGTGGTTTCCGGCGACTGGGCCCATGCGCTGGTCCGTCACTGGCTGTACGACGCCGCCGAACAGTTCCGGTGGGAGCAGGTGGCGCAGTCCTCGCTGACCCCTCTGGCCGAGGCTGCAGCCCGGGCCGAACGCGAGGAGCTGTACCACCGTCGACACGCTGACGGCCTACTCGACGTCCTCCTCCCGGTTTCCGATAGCGGGGATCGCCTACGGGCGGCACTGACCGACCTGCTCCCGTTGGCGGTCGGCCTCTTCGATCCCGTCGCCGGAGAAGCCGAGGCGGTCGCCACCGGCGTGGCCTCAGCACCGTTGGACACCCGTCTGGGCGAGTGGACGGACCGGGTTCGACAACGCTTCGACGTGGACCCCTCCCAGGCCCAGCCGGCGGCACCCACCGGACGTCTCGAGCGGCACCCCGACTTCGGCCCGCTGCTGGCTCGCATGCGCGAGGTCATTGACCTCGACCCTGCAGCCGTCTGGTAGCAGGAACAATCCGGGCTGAGGCATTACGGTCCACCGCCATGGTGCTGGGCCCCGGCGAGGTGATCGTCGCTGACGACTACCACACTGCCGGCGAACCCTTCCGGATCGTGGACCTCGGCGAGATGCAGGGCGGGACGGTCCTGGACCGGCGCTCCTGGGCAATGGAACACCTGGACGACCACCGGCGGTTCCTCTGCCACGAGCCACGGGGCCACGCCGACATGTACGGCGGCATGGTGGTGCCTCCCGATGACCCTGACGGTGATGTGGGCATCGTGTTCTTCCACAAGGACGGCTTCTCCACGGCCTGCGGCCACGGAACCATCGCCATCGCCACCTGGGCAATCGACACGGGCCGGATCGCAGCCCCGCAGGACGGCGAGGTGGACGTGGTGGTGGACGTACCGTCCGGCCGCCTGCGAACGGTCGCCAACATGCTGGGGGGACGGGTGACCTCGGTGCGTTTCACCAACGTGCCCTCCTTCGTCTCAGCCACCGGCCTCACCGTCGACACCTCCTTTGGGCCGGTCACCGCCGACATGTCCTTCGGCGGCGCCTTCTATGCCTCCGTCGGAATCGATGACCTGGGGCTGACCGCAACCGCCGACCGGGTGGACGACCTGATCACCTTGGGTCGGGAGGTCAAGGCGGCGCTCGGCAACCATCCATCGGTGGTCCACGCGACAGACGACCGGTTGTCCGGGCTCTACGGAACGATCATCCACGAGACGCTCGGAGAGGGCCCCCTGGAGGAACGCAACGTGACGATCTTCGCTGACGGCCAGGTCGACAGGTCCCCATGCGGGTCGGGCACCTCGGCCCGTCTGGCCCTGCTCCACCACCACGGCCGGATCACGTCAGGGACCCCGTTCCGGAACCACGGCGTGGCCGGCGACGCCTTCACCGGGCGGATAGTCGAGGTGGTCGACTCCGGCGTGGTCACCAGCGTCGAGGGCTCTGCCCACAGACATGCCACCACGACCTTCCACCTGGATCCCCACGACCCGATCGGGTTGGGGTTCGTATTCCGATGAGGCCCACCCGATGACCGGACTCCCCCATTACGACGCCGATGCGATCCGAGCCGTCGTCGACATGTCGACGTGCATCGAGGCGCTCCGGGCGGGTTCCGTGGAGTTGGGCGACCTCCACCCACGGACCCAGGTCTCCCTGGGCCCGACAGACGACTTCCTCATGATGCCTGCCGTCTCACCTGCGGGAATCGGCGTGAAGATCGTCAACGTGGTCTCGGGCAACCGCGACCGGGGCCTGCCGTTGATCCACGGCTTCTACCTCTACTGCGATCGTGAGACCGGCGTTCCGACCGCCACCCTGGATGGATCGGCCCTCACCACCCTGCGTACCCCGGCAGCCTCTGCATTGGCTGCCGACCTGCTGGCCCGCCCCGACGCCACCTCACTGGGGATCTTCGGAACCGGCGTGCAGGCCCGGGGACACCTGGGGGCGATGCTGACGGTACGCCCCGGGATCGGTCAGATCGTGGTGTCCGGTCGGACGCCCGAATCGTCGGCGGCCTTCGTTGCCGACCCGGAGGTGGTCAGTCTGGCCGGCGATCGTGCCCTGCTCGCAGCCACCCCGCAGGAGACCGCCGGTTGCGACATCGTCTGCGGCTGTACGTCGTCCACCACCCCGGTCATCCCCACCCACGCCGTGCGGCCGGGCGCCCATGTGGGGCTCGTCGGTTCCTACTCGATGGCCCGCCGTGAGGTGGACGCTGAGCTCGTGAACCTCGCCTCGGTATTCGTGGACGACCGCCATGCAGCATCTGAGGAGGCCGGCGACCTCATGGTCCCGGCTGACGCCGGCCAATGGTCCTTCGATGCCATTGTCGGTGACCTGGCCGAACTCTGCGCCGGCACGGTCGGTAGGACCTCGGATGATGAGGTCACCCTGTTCAAGTCCGTCGGGCTGGCCGCCTGGGACCTGATCGTGGCTTCAGCCGTAGTTGGAGCCGGCTGAACGCCGGCTGAGAACCCGGAGGGTCCCACTCCGGCGTGGCAGATCCGGCCTGCGCCTAGGATCCGCTGATGCCCGGCAAATCCTTCGACCCGGTGGACATCGTCGGCCTGCCGGTCGAGGAGAAGCGCTCCCTCCAGGGTGAGCGCCTCGCCACCCTCGTGGCCCGCCTCGCCACCTGCGGCAACGCCTTCTGGACGGAACGCCTCGCCGACATCGACCCGGCGGACATCACCTCGGTGGACGACCTCGGGTCGCTCCCGTTCACCGTCAAACAGGACCTGCGTGACCAGTATCCACTCGGCATGGTCACCACGCCCATGGCGGAAACGACCCGTCTCCACGCCAGTTCAGGGACGAGCGGCAAGCCGACCATCGTCGTCTACACCCCCCACGACCTGGGGATCTGGGCCGAGGTGAACGCCAGAGCCCTTGCACTGGCCGGTACCCGTTCCGACGACATCCTTCACAACGGCTACGGATACGGCCTGTTCACCGGCGGCCTGGGCCTCCACTACGGGGGCGAACGCCTCGGTTGCACGGTCGTTCCCGTGTCCGGGGGCAACACAGCCCTCCAACTCCAGCTCCTGGAGGATCTGGGAAGCCGGGTCATGCTGGCGACCCCGTCGTACTGTCTCGTGCTGGCCGAGAAGGCCCACACGCAGGGAGTCCGCGAACGCTTGAGCGTGGAGATCGGCATCCTGGGGGCCGAGCCGTGGTCCGAAGGCATGCGTACCCGGATCCAGGACGCCTGGGGGGACGGCTTCACCGCACTGGACATCTACGGACTGTCCGAGGTGATCGGCCCCGGCGTGGCCATGGAGGCCCCGGATGACCTCGGCGCCCTGAACGTGTTCGACGACCATTTCCTGCCCGAGATCGTGGACCCACAGACCGGTGCTCCCCTGGCTGACGGCGAGTACGGCGAGCTGGTGCTGACCACGCTCACCAAGGAGGCCATGCCGGTACTGCGGTACCGGACCGGTGATATCACCCGGATGCTGCCCGATGGCGGGGTGGCTGGCCGGCACTGGACCCGCATCGCTCGTCTCACGGGACGTGTCGACGACATGCTCATCATCCGGGGCATAAACGTGTATCCCCGCGAGATCGAGACCGTCCTCATGGACGACCCCGACGTGGGTGCCAACTACGCCATCGTCGTGGATCGACGGGGCCCCATGGTCGAGCTGCGCATCCGGGCCGAGGCCACGCCTGGCGCCGCAGGACGCCTCCCGGTCGTCCGCGATCGGGTGGCCGGGACCCTTGCTGACCGGATCCGCATAAGGGCCGACCTGGAGATGGTCCCGGCTGGCTCGATGCCACGTACCGAGGTCGGCAAGGTGAAGCGGGTGTACGAACAGGTCGATGACGTGGATCCGTTGGCCTGACGGAGCCTCCCCTCAACCCCACTCCGCTTGCCACCCGGAACCGACAGGCCACCCGGGCAGTCCACAGAAACCGAGTTTCTGATGGTCCGTCAGATTTGCGATGCCACTAGCCTTGGCTCTCGTGTCCGACCGCACGATCACCCCGGGCGACAACGCCACCGAATCTCCGGAACAGGTGGCGTTCAGGGCATCAGCGCGCTCTTTCCTCTCCGCCCACGCCAAACCCCGAGCCGAGGTCGACCCCTGGCAGGTCTCCGGCTTCCCGAACGATGACGAGGCGAGGGCCTACTTCGAGCATGGTCGAGCCTGGCAACGCACCCTGGCAGCCCACGGTTGGGCCTGTCTGACCTGGCCCACCGAGTACGGCGGCGGCGGGCACCCGGCGTGGGCCGAACAAATCTTCTCCGAGGAGTCCAGCGCATACGGATCTGGTCCTGGTTTCATCGGCGCGACGATCGCCATGCTGGGTCCCACGCTCCTCGCCCACGCCACCGACGAGGTGAAGGCCCGACACCTGCCATCACTGGTGAGCGGCGAGGTGGCCTGGTGCCAGCTCTTCAGCGAACCGGGTGCCGGATCGGACCTGGCCAGCCTGGCCACGCGCGCCATTCTGGATGGTGACGAATGGGTGGTGGACGGCCAGAAGGTCTGGAACTCGTGCGCCCAGCACGCCGACTGGGGCTTCCTGCTGGTCCGCACCCAGCCCGATGCGCCCAAGCATCGGGGCATCACGTTCCTTCTGGTGGAGATGTCGTCGCCCGGCATCGAGGTCCGGCCGCTGGTCCAGGCCAACGGCTCGACGCACTTCAGCGAGGTGTTCCTGTCCGGCGTCCGGATTCCCGCAGACCAGGTCGTAGGTGAGGTCCACAGCGGGTGGGGTCCCGCCCGCACCGTGCTGGCGAACGAAGCCGCATTCATAGGACGGGGCGGTGGTGCGCCGACATCAGATCGCCTCCGCGACCTGGCAGCCCTGCACGGTGGTCTGGAGGACCCGCGGGTTCGTCAGCGCCTCGCCACCGTCATCAGCCGGGAGAAGTTGCAGGCCCTCATGGGCCAGCGCATCCAGTCGGCCGTTCGCAATGGACAAAAGCCACCCTTCGATCCGGCCCTCACCAAGGTCATGGCCGCCGGCACCAGGGTGCTGACCGGGAACCTGGCCGCAGAACTCGCCGGACCAGCCGCCCTTGTGGGCAGTGACCCCATTGGCAACTGGGTCCGGTCAGAGGTGATCAACCGCTTCAGCATCTCCATCGGCGGCGGAACCACAGAGGTCCAGAAGAACAACCTGGCCGAACGTTCCCTGGGCCTCCCCAGGGAACCGGGAGTCGACCGGGACGCAGCATGGAAGGATGTCCCCCGCTCCTGAATGGGGCCACGGGGGGACCGGGACATGGCAGACGACGGCAACGAGAACGCGGACCCGGTCACGGCCGGCGACGACTCGTCCGTAGAACCCGTTCAGGCCGAAACGGCGGCCACCGGCATGGCAGCCCTTGCAGCCACCGTCCTGGACGAGGAGGCCGCCCGCCAGGCTGAGCAGGAGTCCGCCGAGATCCTCTTCGCCGACGACCTGCTACCGGGGGTCAAGAGCGAGAGCATAAGCATCAGGAAGGGCCTCGCCATGGGCGGCGGCGCCGCCACGTTCGTGGTCCTGATGATCCTCAACTCCCTGGACGAACTGCAGACTGCCGCGATCGCCGTACTCGCCCCCGACATCCGGGACACATTCGGCGTCAGCGACGGCACCATCACGTTCATCGCCAGCTCGTCGGGCGCCTTCGTGGTCCTGGGCGCCATCCCCATGGGGTGGGCCGCCGACCGCATGCGACGAGCCCCCATCATCGGTTGGGCCAGCATCATCTTCGCCGCCATGGTGACCTTCTCCGGCATGGCGGGTAACGCCTTCAGCTTCTTCTGGGCCCGGTTCGGGGTGGGCATAGCCAAGGCCAACACGATCCCCGTCCACTCGTCGATGATCGCCGACACCTACCCGATCGGGATCCGTGGGCGGATAGGCGCCATCGACAAGGGCACGGGCCGCCTCATCGCGGTCATCAGCCCCATCCTGGTGGGAGGAATCGCAGCGATCGCGAACGGGCCCGGCGAGGTGGACGGCTGGCGGTGGACCTATTACATACTCGGCATCCCTGTGGCCATCGCGGCCATCGCGGCCTTCTTCCTGAAGGAACCGAAACGGGGACGGTGGGAGAAGGAGGACGTCCTGGGTGAGTCCTTCACCGAGGACGATCCGCTGCCCGTCTCGCTGGATGCGGCCTTCTCCAGGCTCATGCGGATCAAGACCGTCAAATCGGTCGTCCTCGGATTCAGTGCCCTCGGGTTCGGGCTCTTCACCGCTCCGGTGCTGGAGAACCTCTGGCTGGAGGACAAGTTCGGCCTGGAATCGTTCGAACGGGGCGCCTGGGCCACTGCCGCCGGCCTCTTCACCGTGTTGGCACTGATCTACGTCGGCCCAAAATTTGACCGGCTCTGGCGGGAGGACCCGACCCGCACACTCAAGATGATCGGTGCCCTCATCGGCTTCTCGGCCGTCTTCAAGCCGATCCAGTGGGCCATGCCCACCGTGCCGCTGTTCATCGCCTTCTCGATCCCGACCCTGGTGATGCTGAGCACGGCTTTCGCCATGGTCGGCCCGGTCATGCAGGCCATTGTTCCCTACCGCCTGCGAGGCAGCGGTACCGCCCTCATCACGCTCTACATCTTCTTCATCGGTGGGACCGGTGGCGGCCTCATCTCGTTCATGTTCGCCGACTCCTGGGGGCCACGTGTCACCACTCTGGTCCTGACGGTCCCGTCGGCCGTACTCGGCGGATGGATCATGTACCGGGGTGCCCGACACGTCCGAGGCGACCTGTCCCTGAACGTCCAGGAACTCTTCGACGAGTTGGACGAGCAGCGACGGACCACCGGTGACGACGAGGTGCCGGCACTCCAGGTGAACAACATCGACTTCTCCTACGGCCCGGTCCAGGTCCTGTTCGACGTGGCGTTCGAGGTGAAGAAGGGTGAGACGCTGGCCCTGCTGGGTACCAACGGTGCCGGCAAGTCCACGATCCTGCGGGTGATCAGCGGGTTGGGGATCCCCCAGCGCGGGGTGGTTCGCCTGGGCGGCCGGACGATCACCTACACCTCACCGCAGCTGCGGTCCCGCCTCGGCATACAACAGCTGCCGGGCGGCAAGGGTGTCTTCCCGGACATGACCGTCCGACAGAACCTGGTGATGGGCGCCTACATCCACCGCAGCGACAGCGCTGACGTGGAGAGGCGCATCGCCTCGGTCCTCGAGTTGTTCCCCGACCTGAAACGTCGTCAGGACCAGCGCGCCAACTCCATGTCCGGTGGCCAACAGCAGATGCTGGCGCTCGCCCGTGTCCTGCTCCATGAGCCGGAGATCCTGCTCATCGACGAACTCTCGCTGGGGCTGGCCCCGACCGTCGTCCAGGACCTGCTCGAGCTCATCGAACGACTCCAGGAACGGGG
>Ga0209554_1001174_pt1 | contig 20310 bp, 11 predicted proteins | sample MarorgKNORR_S2LV_5_FD_188221 | JGI IMG/M metagenome (GOLD analysis project Ga0209554, IMG submission 188221) | Marine microbial communities from the Southern Atlantic Ocean, analyzing organic carbon cycling - Bottom_A/KNORR_S2/LV (SPAdes) (version 2) | ecosystem: Environmental > Aquatic > Marine...
TCCGAGTTCCTCGACCTTGGTGACATCTGCCAGGCTCGGCCCGTAGGCGATACGGTTCAGCAGGTGGCCGATCTTCTTCGCTTGGCCAAGGCTCCAAACTGGGTTCAACCCGAACGGGGGCATTTTGCCGTCTTCGTACTCGGGGAACACATAGAAGCCGGGTTCAACCGAGAAATGATTCGCTTCAAAAAACGGAACCTTGGGCAACTCGGTGTCCGGCCCGGCCTTCACTCGCATGAATCGAATTGGTTGATTGTCAGGGAAGGTAAACGTTACGAGCCCTTCCTCGCCGCTTAGTTTGCCCGCGACAATCGGCTGCCATCCCGATGCAACGTCATTGCTGATTTCCAAAACGGCGCTCATGTGGCCCGCCGGCACATGGACGCTAATAACGACCTGCTCCCCTTTAAGCTCCGTTGAGTAAATAAACGGCTTTGTGTCGCTGGCGTGCAACGTGGCTGACCCCATGAAACCGACGCTCACCCACATTGCCAAACCGAGTGTGGCGGAAACCTTTCGCGACCAAGAATTCATGCCGGGAGAACTAGCATTGGACGGGCCAAGTGTCAAAGGCTGATCTGCCGCTAATATGCTATTTAAAGCTAATTTTACACTGAAAAAACGTGTGGGAATCCCGCACTGCGTGTGGAGAAAACGCGCTTGGCCAAGCGATTTGAATTGGAAGCCAAGCGGCTTCGCGGTTGAATCCCCCCGATGCAACTCACCCAGCGTGACTTTCTAAAAACCGTCGGCACCGTTTCGGTCGCCGCTGGCCTTGTCGCGGCATTGCCGGCTCGTCTTCCCGCCGCGTCGCCGATCAAGCGCAACGGCAAACCTCGGCTCAACTTGAGCCTGGCCGCGTACAGTTTCCGTGACTACTTCAACACAGCCACTCACGAGCAGAAGCGGCCAAGCGATGCCAAGGCCATCGACATGCACGACTTCATCGACTACTGCGCCGACCACAATCTCGAGGGCGCTGAGTTGACCTCCTATTATCTTGATCAACAAATCAGCCAAGCCGCCTTGGTTGCCCTCAAGCGCCACGCGTTCCTGCGCGGCATCGCCATCAGCGGCACGGCCGTTGGTAATGTCTTCACTCTTCCGAAAGGCGCGAAACGAGACGCGCAAATTGCCCACGTCAAAAAGTGGATCGACAATGCCGCGCACATGGGCGCGCCGCACGTCCGGGTCTTTGCCGGCGGCACCAATGGCCGTTCGCTCAAGAAGGCCCAATCGCTCTGCATCGAGGCACTCGAGGAGGTCGGGGAATACGCCGGCAAACAGGGTGTCTTTCTCGGCATCGAAAACCACGGGGGCATCGTCGCCGAGGCCGGCAGTTTACTCGAGATCGTCCGCGCCACCCGCAGCGACTGGGTGGGCATCAACCTCGACACCGGCAACTTTCACACCGACGACGTTTACGGCGACATCGCCCGCTGCGTGCCCCACACGGTGAACGTGCAGATCAAGGTTCAAGTCCAGCCGCGCGGCGCGAAACAAAAAAGCGCAGCCGACCTCGATCGCCTCGTCAAGATTCTTCGCGACGGAGGCTATCAGGGATTCGTCGCACTTGAGTACGAGGCATCGACTGATCCGTGGATCGCCGTGCCGAAGTACCTCAACAAACTCAAGGAAGCCATCGGTTGATGTTGTCTCCAACCCGACTTGGCCAAGCGAAGCAGGGGAGCGCACGCGCCCTCGCGCCCCGCCCAAGGCTCGTCCCGGATGGGCCGCCGGAATCCACACGCGAGGCGCGTGTGCTCCCCTCGAGGGGGTGAGGGAGAACGCAAAAAACAACAACGACATGCCGCACACCGTTAAATCGCCGGATGAATGATTTACGCGGGAAACTCCACCCGACACTGCTCCCGGCACCCGGCACTCAGCACTTACGCTTCGTCGGCGACACGATCCGGTTCGAGTTGTCGCTTGGCCAAGCCACCGCCGAACCCTTCAAGGCGTTCCTCCGCACCACGCTTGGCCAAGCGCGGGAGGTGCTGCAATCGATCATCGCCCCTGTCGAATTCGGCGACACACCGACCGACGAAGGCTGGCGCGACCTCGAGATGTCGCCCGATGGCGGCGCTTGGCACATCGACGTGCCGCTGGATGACGCCGGTTTTTTCAAGGCAACAGCCCACGTCCGCGATGCGTCCGGTTTTCAGCACTGGGTTGGCGGCGGAAACATCACGATCAGCGTCCACCCGGCGCACACCCGGTCCGGCAACACCATTTACTGCGCCTTCCCGCGCCTGTTCGGCAAAACCAAAACCACCAACCAACCGGCAACCGCGCCGCTCGACGAGCGCTTCGCCAAGCTCGAGGACGGCGGCTGGACGATCATCCCGCCAAGCGGAACGCTGCGCGACTTGACGGCCGAGTTGCCGCACATCCTTGGCCGACTCAAGTGCAAGTGGCTGCACCTGCTCCCCATCAACCCAACACCGACCACGCCCGACGCCCGGATGGGCCGTTACGGTAGCCCTTACGCCGCGCTCGACCTCACGGCGATCGACCCCGCGCTGGTCGAGTTCGACCGCGCGACAACCGGCGTCCAGCAGTTCGCCGAGTTGGCCAACGAGACGCACCGGCTCGGCGGATATCTCATGCTCGACCTCGTCATCAACCACACCGGCTGGGGGAGTGCGTTGCAGGAAAATCATCCCGAATGGTTTCGCCGACTCGACGACGGTGCGTTCGAGAGTCCCGGCGCTTGGGGCACGATTTGGGAAGACCTCGTCGAGATCGACCCCGAACCGGTCGAGCTTTGGAAACAGTTGGCCGACGGATTCCTGACGTGGTGCCGCCGTGGTGTCGACGGCTTCCGCTGCGACGCCGGTTACAAAGTGCCGCTGCCGGTCTGGCGCTTTATCACCGCAAAAGTTCGCCGCGAATTTCCCGGCACGGTTTTTCTGCTCGAGGGTCTCGGCGGCGGCTGGGACGACACGGAAACGCGCCTCACCGAGGGCGGCATGCAGTGGGCTTACTCAGAGCTGTTTCAAGAATTCTCCAGCAGCCAAGTCGCCGGTTACCTCGATCACGCGCTCAAGCAAGGCAACCGGATCGGCCCGCTCGTCCATTACAGCGAGACGCACGACAACGACCGCTTGGCCAAGCGCGGCCGTAATTGGTCGCTGCTCCGAAACCGGCTCAGCGCGTTGGCAAGCGTCAACGGCGGCTACGGGTTCACCTGCGGCGTCGAGTGGTTGGCCGAGCAAAAAATAAACGTCCACGGCTGCGCCGGCCTCAACTGGGGCGCGGACGAAAACATCGTCGCCGAACTCGCCCAACTCAACGAACTGCTCGCCACGCACCCTTGCTTCCGCGACGGCACAAAACTCACCCGCCTCAGCCCGGACGACTCGCCGGTGTTCACCCTGCTGCGAGAATCCAAAAACGGAGACGAACTGCTAATCCTCGCCAACCTCGACCCCGAAAAAGAAAACGAAATCGAGTTGGCTCTGCCGTCCGCGTGGCACCAGTCAACCGACCTACTTGCCCAAGCGCAAACGGGGAGCGCACGCGCCCCCGCGTGCCGCCTTGGGCGCCCCGCCCAAGGCTCGTTCATTGAGTTGCCGCCGAACGATTCCGGCGGGGCGCCGGAATCCACACGCGAGGCGCGTGTGCTCCCCGCAACGTACCGCTTGGCCAAGGCCGCCGTTCACTGCCTCCAACACAGCAAACCAAAACCAACGCTCCCGCCGATCCCCGCCCACCTCCTGCAATCCATCGATTCCGGCATCCACTCCGACGCCTACCCAAAAGTAATCCGCTGGACAGTCAGCAACGCAAACCGGGTCACAATGATCCCCGCCGGGCACGACTTGCTCATCGAACACGACACCCCGTTCCGGGTCGCACTAAACGACACCGACCCGGATTGCGATTCCATCAACCGCCAAAGCCAACGTGTAAACGACGGGCACTTCGTGCTTATCGACGGCTATTGCCGAAACGAAACTTATAACATGGAATTGACATCTTTCGGCGGCAAGGTAAGCCGCCTCTCATCTGTCATCGAGTTTCTCCCCTACGAGCCGGACGTGTTTCCTGCCTACTTCGACAGTGTCTTGGCGGATTGCAGGCAGTTGCCGATGCTGCTGCTTACAAACGGGTGCGGTGCCATGTCGCGCATGAGTGCGTGGCTGGGAGAAGTGCAGTCCAAGTACGATTGCGTGCTCGCAGCCAATCTGCATTCCAGCCTGCCGGTGGATCGGTGGGTGATGGTGAAAAGACTCCGCGCTTGGGTGAGTGTGAACGGTTGTCAAACAGAACTTGGGCTCGGTCGGTTGAACTCGGTCGGGCAGGGGAATCGTACGTGGTGGTCATACAAAGTCCGATCTGGCAACGGCCGTATTATTTGGCTGGATATTGCAGCTCAAATGCTTCGCGGGCAAAACGCGATCCAATTTTGTTTCGAGGCAGACGCGGCAGTGCAGAGCGAAGAAATCGAAATGACCGTTCGGCTGGACGTCGAGGATCGGAGTTTCCACGGAGAAACCAAGCTCGACGCCGAAGCCGAAAAACATTTTCGTGAAGCGACCCGCCCGTTGGCCGATGGCGTTGGGTTCGAGTTCGCCCCGTCGAGTGAACGGCGCTTGGTTGCCCGCGCAACGTGTGGTCGTTTTTTTGTCGAGGAGCAATGGTGCCGCGACATCCCGCACCCGGTTGAGGCGGCTCGCGGCCAAGAGGCCAGCGGCGACGCCTTCAGCCCCGGTTGGTTTCAGTTGCCGATTGAGTCCGGGCAAGCGACGGAGTTGACGGTTTCCATCAACGAATCGGATACACAACCACTTGGCCAAGTGGAGAACTCGGATGAAGACGATGATACGGAGGATGAAGACGATTGGGACGCCGGTTGGCCACGGCTCGGCCCGGCGATGAACGAAGCGATGGATGCGTTTGTGGTGCAGCGCGGTGAGGCCAAGTCGATCATCGCCGGGTACCCTTGGTTTTTGGATTGGGGGCGTGACTCGCTGATTGCCGTTCGCGGCCTGATTGCCGCCGGGCGGCTGGACGAGGCCCGGGCTGTTGTCGGCTTGTTTGCGTCACACGAAAAGGATGGAACGATTCCCAACGCGATTTTTGGCGACAACGACTCGAACCGCGAAACGTCCGACGCGCCGCTTTGGCTGGCGTTGGCCATCGAGGAGTTGGCGGCAAAATTGGGCGAAGATTTTTATGCTCAAAAAGTGGGCAAGGGGAGCCGGACGTTTCTTTCGGTCATCAAAAGCATCGGCGAAAATTACAGCGACGGCACGCCCAACGGCATCCGGATGGACGCCGAGTCCAGCTTGGTTTTTAGCCCGGTGCATTTTACTTGGATGGACACCAACCACCCGGCCGGCACGCAGCGCGAAGGGTATCCGGTTGAGATTCAAGCGTTGTGGATTCGTCTGCTTTCGCACTTGGCCAAGCTCGATCCGGGCGGCGAGTGGTCGTCGCGCTTGGCCAAGGCCGAGCAAAGTTTCGTCGATTTGTTTTGGTGCGACGAACGCGGTTGGCTTGCCGATTGTCTCTTGGCCAAGCCGGGTCAGAGCGCAGCCGAGGCGACAACCGACGCGAACCTGCGGTGCAACATTTTGATCGCCGTCAGCTTGGGCGTCGTCAGCGGCTCGATCGCCCGGGCCAACGTCGATGCCGCCGCCCGGCACTTGCTCGTTCCCGGCGCGGTGCGCTCGCTTGCGCCGTTGCCCGCGCTGACGCCGCACGAGGTCCGGCACAACGGCGAACTGCTGAACGACCCGGCGAATCCGTACTGGGGCCGTTACGAGGGCGACGAAGACACGCGCCGAAAACCGGCGTATCACAACGGCACGGCGTGGACTTGGTTTCTGCCGCAGTTTTGCGAGGCGCTCGTCCGCGCTTGGCCAAGCGACCCCGACGCTGTCGAGGCGGCCAAGGGCTACTTGGGCAGTGTCGCCGGTTTAATGAACGACGGTTGCCTTGGCCAACTGCCGGAGCTTCTCGACGGCGATGCCCCGCATCGGCAACGCGGCTGTGACGCCCAAGCGTGGGGCGTGTCGGAGGCGCTGCGCGTGTGGCATTTGCTCGACAAATAAAAGGGGCAACGCCCCGGTGCCATACCAGCCCATGGCAACGCCGTGGGAAACTGGTCGTGAAGAACAATGGAGGGCTGAAGGCCCGTTTCATCGGCGAGCTTAACAGGGCAATTGGGGCATGCGATGGGACGGGCCTTCAGCCCTGATGGATTTAGCGCGCCATATTTCCGGGGCGTTGCCCTGGGCTGGTATAAGGCCACGCCTTCGGCGCTGATTAACCGTCACGCTTCAGGTGCGCCCTCACTCCAGCTTTTGCAACTGGGCGATGCCGTAGCGCTTGGCGATGCGTTCGTTGGCCTCGTCCAGCTCCTCGGCGTCGAGGATGATTTTTTGAACGGGGCTTCCTTTGTTGAACTGGAAGACGTGAAAGCCATCCTGCGGGTTTTCGAGTGCTAAAATAAGGTCGTCCAGATTGGCGATTTGTTCGCCGTTTGCCCGGTCGAGGACGAGGTTTTGCGTGTTCCGTTCCTGATAGCCGATGTTGTAGCTATCCGGCAGAACAAGCGACAAGACCACGAGCGACGGCTGGCCTTTTTTTGCCTTCTGTTTGTTGTAATAAACCAGCCGGAACGGGGCGGTCCGCTGCCAGTCGGTGCCCCAACTGCTGAGGAATTCCGCCGAGAGCGGCACGAACACCAACCCGCCGGCGATCACGTAGGTGGGTTCCTTGCCAACGGGGCCGTCGATGATGAGGTTTTTTGAGAAGTCAGCCTTCGGCAGGACGTAGTCGATTTCCTGTTTCTCGCCGTCGCGCCAGATTTTGAGCTTAACAATGTCGCCGGCCCATTTTTTGCGGCAGGCAAGGTATTCCATGATGACGTGGCCGTAATCGGGGTCGAGGTAATCCCCCTGTATGTCGATCGGGTAGCCGTCCACTTCGAGAATGATGTCGTGCAGCTTGAGCGGCGACTTGGCTCCCGGGCGAGTGGACGGCTTGATGAGCAGCACCCCACCTGTCTGGCCGCTGAACTCAAAATATTTTGTCGTGGCGGGATTCGATGCGGGCTGCCAGATGAAGTCGAAAAAACCAAGACCCCGATAGTCATCGGAGGCGCGTTTCTCAAGGATGGACGTGATGAACGGAGCAGGGATCACCGAGCAGGTGCTGCCGGATTTGCTGGCCACAAGGCCGACGACGCGGCCGCCCGACACCATGAGTTCACCCCTGCCAGCTCCCTCCATCTCCGAGCTGGCTTTCATCTCGATGCGTGGCGCTTGGTTGAAGTTGGCGTCCGCCACGCTGAAGCGACTGAACTCCGCCGCGCGCCGCTCGATGTTCCCACCGCGCCAACGCACGATCTGCAGGTTTCTCTTCAGTTCGTTTGCTTTGGCGAAACGCACCGGTGCCAACCCCTCCCAAAACGCCGGGGCGCTGACGCCGACGATGGCGAGATTTGCCTGATAATCGACCCACTCGACGCTGGCGTTGTACCATTTGCCGCGACCGCCTTTTTGCAGTCGAACCAATGTGCGGTTGGCCAAGCCTTGAGCGGTGGTCAGTATTTCGTTGCCCTCGATGACGGCCCCAAGCTTGGCTGCGGTTTGCGCCCGCTTATCCCATGGTATGCGGAAGTTGAAGCTGTTTCGCGTAATGTCAAAAGTAACGATGCTCCCCTGCCAATCCGGCTCGGGGGCGTCTTGACTGAAAACAGCGGGGGGCGTTGTGAAGAGGAAGGAGGCAATTAATCCGGCGATCAAAGGGTGGCTTTTGCTGAAAAACTTTTGTGAGTTCACCCTCATCCGGCCTCCGGCCACCTTCTCCCTGAGGGAGAAGGAATCGGGGCGCAGAACAATTGGTTTTTGGGGAGCGCACGCGCCCCCGCGTGCTGCCTTGGGCGCCCCGCCCAAGGCTTCGTTCCTCATTCCTGCGTTGGCCAAGCTTGAGCGATTCCGGCGGGGCGCCGGAATCCACACGCGGGGCGCGTGTGCTCCCCTCCCTCTCGGAGAGGGCAGGGGTGAGGGAGAACGCAATACAGCCACGAGACCACGTGATGCACTGTTGAATCGTCGGGTCAAAAAAAACAGTGGAGTTTTAATTTTCATAGGCGGCGATCGGATTGGATTCCGTAGGTTGAAAGTATTTCCGGGTTGGCCAGTTTTGCCCGGGTGTTGTCCAGGCACTCCACGGTGCCCGAGATAAACTGGATCATGTGCTGCGGTTTTGTGTTTTCGTCAAATGCAGCGATTACATCCTCGAGGGTTTCGATGCGGTTTCCGTTGATCGTGTCGATCATCGCCCGGCTGGCCAAGCGCATGTCCGCGTTTACCGGGTGGGCCAAGGTCGCGGCCAGAACGACCGGCTCCTTTCGCACCTTGTCCGGCGTCTCGTTGCGCCGATAGTACAGCTCATAAATCATTTCCGAGTTCGCCTCACCGCGCCAATTGCGGCCAAAGGTCTTCACGTAATCCAATGTCAGCGGCGTAAAGACCAAGCCAGCGAAAACAAAGTATCTCGGCGCAGCGTCGTACTGGTTGACGGTGTTGGCGTCGTCGTCGCGCACTTCCATCGGCACCGCGACTTCCAGCTCTTTTTTGTCCCGCCAGATTTTCAGTTTAAGTTTTTCCCCCTTTTGCGGCACCTGAAATGCGGTGGTACAGTAAACGCGATTGCCTTCCAGCAGGATCGTGCCGTCACTGCCGACGGGATATTCCCCGACCGCGAGGATGACGTCATCCTTCTTTAATAGGCCCGCTTTTTCCGTGTGATCAGCGAGGCTGTCAATCCTCGCGCCATCGCCGGTTTCCGGCAGGCCGAGGTAGCGGCGATACGCCGGGTTTTGCAGCGAGATAATCCGGACGCCGACTTTGGGGAAGCCGTCGTATTTGCCATCGCTGACGTCCTCGAGGAAATGATTGATCACCTCCGTCGGAATGAAGAAACCGGTGTTCTCCAGCCCCGGCGTGCCCATGAAGGCGACTCCCACCACCTCGTCTCCCTGAAAAACAGGCCCGCCGCTGTTGCCGGGATTGATGGCGGCATCGGTCTGCACCGACAGGAATGCCCTGTTGCCGATGTGCACGTAATTCTGCATCTCGATGCGGGATACAACACCCCGGGTGTAGCTGATCTGTTCGCCCCCGGCCGGGTAACCGCAGGTCACCACTGTGGACTGAACTTTCGGCAACCCCCCAAGGGGCAGAGGCTTGAGATCATCAAAAAAACCGGGTGTGTCGACCTTCAGCACGGCCAAGTCGCACTCGTGCGAGATATATTCAACGCGGGCAAGCCAAGGCCGAGGGTCCTGAAAACGCCGCAAAACAATCTGCTTGGCCCAGCTCACCACGTGGGCATTGGTCATGACACGCTCGCCGTCGATCACAAACCCGGTGCCGCTGGAGCCGGCCACCGGGTTGTTCCGCCACGGCGCATCCCAGATCGGGGTCTGGCTGTACACCAGCACCTGGACAACAGAACGCCCCATGTCCGCCGCCGGGGTCGAGCCGGCGAGGGACGCAAAAAACAGGGTCGTGAAGAGAATTCTCACGCAAGAAAACTGCTGCCCAACCCACACAGGGTCAAGGGGAAAGAAGAACCTGTCAATCAAACAGGCAACAAGATTCATTTCCTGCACTTCTGTTCATGGGCAACCGAACGCGGCGATGCGATAGCAAATTACCGCGTTCATTATCAGTCCGGCAAAACAGAAACCATCCCCATCAGGGATCAAGTCGAGATACAGGACTGGTGGTACAAGGCGTTCAAAAACATGCGCAGCAATAAAACCGGGACAACCCAAAGAGTGCCCGAGGATGATACTCTGCCGGTTCCGTTAGCTACCAAACTTGGCTGGCAAGGCAGCAATGATTACGTCGAACCATCGCTAAACAGAATTCGCGTTTATCATTTTGAATGGGTAAACCCACATTCAGGCGACGAGATTTCCCATTTGGACTTGGAGTCCGCCATGACCCCGGTTGCTCCAACCATCATCGCCATCACCGTGGAGTGACTTCTCTCGCTAAGCAGCGAAGGAACGCGAGGAATTGATTTTTATCCGCAGATGACGCGGATGGGCGCAGATATTCTTTCAGTTTTTTATCTGCGGGAATCTGCGTCATCTGCGGATGATTCTCCTCTGATCAATTAAAGAAAAACGCCCGGCGGGAAACCGGGCGTTTGTGAATTATTTTGCGCTTGGCCAAGCGCTTGGTTCAGGCCAAGGCGGCTTGGGCAGCGGCCAAGCGGGCCACTGGCACGCGGAACGGCGAGCAGCTCACGTAGTGCAGGCCAAGGCTGTGGCAGAACTTCACGCTGCTGGGCTCGCCGCCGTGCTCGCCGCAGATGCCGAGCTTGATATTCTTGCGCGTGCTGCGGCCCTTGGTCACGGCGATCTCCATCAACTGGCCAACGCCGGTTTGGTCGATCACGGCGAACGGGTTGTCCGTGACGATTTCCTGTTCCTCGTAGTTTGGCAGGAAGGAGCCGGAGTCGTCGCGGCTCATGCCCATGGTCATTTGGGTGAGGTCGTTGGTGCCGAAGCTGAAGAACTCGGCGACCTCGGCAATCTCGTCGGCGGTCAGCGCGCCGCGCGGCACCTCGATCATCGTTCCGACGAGGTACTTGAGTTTCACGCCTTTTTCCTTGCTGACCTCCTTGGCCACGCGGCGGACGATCTCGGTCTGCAACTCGAGTTCCTTCTTGAAACCGACGAGCGGCACCATGATCTCCGGGTTCACTTTGATGTTTTTCTTCTGCACGTTGGCGGCGGCCTCGAAGATGGCGCGCACTTGCATCTCGGCAATCTCCGGATAGGAAATGGCCAAGCGACAGCCGCGGTGGCCCAGCATCGGGTTGAACTCGTGCAACTCGTCGACGCGCTGTTTGATCTCGGCTGGCTTGACCTTGAGCTTTTTGGCCAAGTCGGCGATCTGCTTGGTGTCGTGCGGGAGGAACTCGTGCAGCGGCGGGTCGAGCAGACGAATTGTGCCCGGCAGACCGTTGAGTGCCTTGAAGATGCCCTCAAAATCCTTGCGCTGGTACGGGAGCAATTTCTTGATTGCCTTGCGCCGGTCGGCTTCGTTGTCGGCGAGGATCATTTGGCGGACAGCGTCGATGCGGTCGCCCTCGAAGAACATGTGCTCGGTGCGGCACAGGCCGACGCCGGTCGCACCGAACGCGATCGCGTTCTTCACTTGCTCCGGTGAGTCGGCGTTGGTGCGAACCTGCATCTTGGCGGCCTTGGCACACCAAGCCATGATCTGCGTGAAGTTTTTGTACGTGCGACTGCGCTTGGCTGCGGCGTTGTTTTCGAGCAGACCTTGGACGACTTCCGAGGGGGCGGTCGTGACTTCGCCCGCGTAAATCTCGCCGCTGGTGCCGTCGATTGAGAGGAAATCACCTTCCTTGAAGTTCGTTTTTCCGATCTTCATCGTGCGCTTGGCGTAGTTGATCTGCACGCCGGCAGCGCCGCAGACGCAGATTTTACCCATCTGCCGTGCAACTAATGCCGCGTGCGAGCTGACGCCGCCTCGTGCGGTGAGGATGCCGTTGGCGGCGATCATGCCGCGCAAATCTTCCGGGGAAGTCTCGAGGCGAACGAGCAACACTTCTTCGCCCTTGGCCTTAGCTGCCTCGGCGCGGTCAGCGTTGAAGTACACCTTGCCGGTGGCGGCTCCCGGGCCGGCCGGGAGTCCCTTGGCGATGGTTTTGACTTTCTTCACTGCCGCTTGGTCAAAGACCGGGGCGAGCAACTGATCCAAGTCGTCCGCCGGGATGCGTTTAATGGCCTCTTTCCACGTGATCAGTTTTTCATTCACCATTTCGCAAGCGATGCGCACGGCGGCGAGGCCGGTGCGCTTGCCGTTGCGAGTCTGGAGCATGAAAACTTTTTCCTCCTCGATGGTGAACTCGAAGTCCTGAACATCGAGGAAATGTTTCTCGAGCACCTTGCAGATGCGGAGCAGTTCCTTGTGCGCGCTGGGCAAAACTTTATTGAGATCGGCAACGGGATCGGGGGTGCGGACACCGGCGACCACGTCTTCGCCTTGGGCGTTCATCATGAACTCGCCCCAGAAAACATTCTCGCCGGTGGCGGGGTCGCGGGTGAAGGCGACACCGGAGCCGGAGTTGTCGCCGGAGTTGCCGAACACCATCGACTGCACATTTACCGCCGTGCCCCACTCGACCGGGATGTTGTATTTGCGGCGGTAAACGATGGCGCGATCATTCATCCACGAGCTGAACACAGCGCCGACGGAGCCGCGAAGCTGATCCCACGGATCGTTCGGGAACGCCTTGCCGGTACGGCTCTTGACGAGCTTTTTGAACTCGGCGACGAGAACCTGCAAATCGTCGGCGGAAAGATCGGTATCATCGGCGTGAGCGTTGCCGAGGAGTTTTTTCTTAACCTGCTCGATGAGAATCTCGAACGGCTCCTCGTCTTCGCTCGGCAGTTTTTGCACGCCCATGACGACGTCGCCGTACATCTGGATGAAGCGCCGGTAGCTGTCCCAAGCGAAGCGGGGGTTGCCGCTGGACTTGGCCAAGGCCTCGACCGTCTCGTCGTTCAGGCCAAGGTTGAGAATGGTGTCCATCATGCCCGGCATCGACTCGCGCGCGCCGGAGCGGACGGAGAGCAGAAGGGGATTCTTTTTGTCGCCGAACTTTTTGCCAAGCTGCCGCTCCATCAGGGTGATCCCTTCTTCCATCTGCTTTTGCAGCACCTTGGGGTACGACTTTTTGTGGTCGTTGAAGTAAGTGCAGACCTCGGTGGTGATGGTGCATCCCGGGGGCACCGGGAGGCCGATGCGGGTCATCTCGGCGAGGTTCGCGCCCTTGCCGCCGAGGAGCGTCTTCATCTTGCCGTTGCCGTCGGTTTTTTTGCCGAAGTGATAGACGTATTTCGTAGCTTTTTTTGCTGCCATAAACTTTGTTTTGATTGGGGGTGCCGGGAGAGAAGCCTCGGCAAAAGAGCGCGGAGAGTACCAAGGAAAGTTCGGGAGTCAAACCAATCCACTCGCCGCTTGGCCAAGCGTGCCGGCATTGGCAACCGGCGGGGGCGTGTGATAGCCTGCGCCGGTGAGTTCGGAAGTCGAGGAGACACAAAGCAAGCCGCTGAAGTTAGTGAACTGCATGTCGTGCGGGGCCAACGCCTTTATCCCCGGCGACCTGCAACCGCTGGGGACAACGGACTGCACCAAGTGCGAGGCGGAGTTGATGATGCCGATGATGCTCGAGCATTTCGAGCTGAACTCGAGGATCGCGGCGGGCGGAATGGGCACTGTTTACCGGGCCACCGACACGGTGTTGAAGAGGGATGTGGCGATCAAGCTGATGCAACCGGAACTGGCTGACGACAAGGAGGGCCTCGAATCGTTTTACGCCGAGGCTCGGGCGGTGGCTCGCTTGAACCACACGAACATCATTCACCTCTACCAATTCGGAAAATTCAACGAGCAGCTTTACCTCGTGATGGAACTGGCCCTTGCCGGAAGTCTGGACGGCTTGATCGACCAACTCGGTGCCGTCCCGGAACTCCGCGTGCTCGACATCGGGATCAAGATTTCGTCCGCGCTGGACACCGCGCTCAAAAACAACCTGCTCCACCGCGACATCAAGCCGGGCAACATTCTTTTCAACATCAACAACGAGCCGAAGCTGGTGGACTTCGGCTTGGCCTGCAAATCCGAGGTGGGAGTGGATTATTCCGAGCAGATTTGGGGTACGCCGTACTACATTGCGCCCGAGAAATTAAGGCGCGAACCGGAAACATTCCTCGCTGATATGTATAGTTTGGCCGGAACCCTTTATCACTCCCTCACAGGTCACACCCCGTTTGAGGCGCCCGAGATTGACGACGTGATCTTGGCCCACCTGAACAAGCCGCTGACTCCGCCGCATAAGCTGGTTCCGTCCATTACCGGCCCGACGAGCGATGCGATTGTCCGCGCCATGGACAAGTCACCGGCCAACCGCTGCCAGTCTTACGACGAATTCATCATGGCGCTGACCGCCGCCCGGAGCCAGTTGCTCCGCAGCCAGATTAGCGCACCTGACTCATCCAAGCGGCGCCGAGCCAAACCCGCCGACGCGAAAGAGGCCGCTCCCGCCCGCAGTTGGTTTCGGAGAGGCAAATAGCCGAAGACCCCAGTTGGATGCAAAACACCCCCAGTCAAAGCGCTGAAGATTACTTGGAACGCATCCTGGAACTTGTCCAGCAAACAGGCCAGGCCCGCGTTGTCGATATCGCCCACTCACTCAAGATTCGTCAGGCCTCGGTCACCAATATGGTCAAGAAACTCTGCGAGATGGGGTTTGTGGAACATGAGAAATACAAGCGCGGCCTGGTGCTGACCAAGGAGGGCAGGGAGGTCGCCGAGCGGATTCAGCGGCGCCACGCGACCTTGTCCCGTTTTTTCTCGCTGCTCGAGCTCGACGGCGAAACGCAGCAGCGGGACATTGAGGGGATCGAGCATCATTTGAGCCGCGACACAGTGAGCGCCCTTGAGGATTTGGCCTCGTTTTTTGAGAGCAACCCGGAGGTGTTGAAAAGCTTACTAAAAAGCCGAATCCAAGCGGAGTAGCTCAATTAATCTTCGGCAGGCTGGCGGCGGCGATGGCTTGGCCGTGGCGTTTCTCGGTCTCGTCTGGGATGTGAAACTTGATGCGCTTGGCCAAGTCGGGGAACTCCGCCGCCATCACTTCTTTCGATCGCTCGATGATATGCTCACCGCCGGGACCGCTGGTCACGCGACCGAGCAGCAGCACGTATTCGTAGTCATAAAACTCCGCGTAATGCGCCAGCGAGTAGCCGAGGTAAATGCCGATCGCGTCGTAAATTTTCAGCGCGCGCTCGTCTCCCTGCTCCATGAGCGCTTGCACGATTTTCAACTGCTCTGGCAATTTTAGCGTCTTGTCGTACTCGATGCCGGAGGCTGGCAGCAGACGGCCCACGGCTTGTTGCGAGAAGTATTGCGCACCGCAGCCGAGGTCGCCCGACCACTCGTCGGCCGGCGCCTCGGGGTGCAGATCGACCGGAGTGAAAGCCAACTCACTGAGCCAAGTCGTGATGTTGCCGTCCATGTCAATGTAGCCGCCGCCTTGGCTTGTGCCCATCGCGATGCCGAGCACGCCGTTTTTCCCCATGGCCATCGAGCCGGCCAACGCGGTGACTTCTCCGTCGTTGATCACGTCCAGCGGCACGCCCCATTCGCCGGCAATTTTGAGGAACATGTCCCTGACTTTTTCGTCGAAAAGCTCCGGGCTGACACCGCGAAACAACGAGGCCCACGTCACCTGGTTGTGCGAGTAACAACCGGCAGCGCTCCCGCCAATGGCGTCCACGCGGGGCAGATGCTTGGCGGCGCGCTTGAGCGAGTCCATGATGCCGTTGTAGTGATAATCCGGATCCGGCTCGAAGTACGGATCCCAGACGATCTCCTCGCTGAACTTCACTTCGCCGTCGATGACAGCCGCCGCTTTTCGGTCGCTGCCGCCGAGGTCAAACCCGATCCGGCAGCCGTCAAGATTGCGCCCAATCGGGCGGGCCTCGGAATGTTTCGCCGGCAATTCAGCGCAGCCGACCACCTCGATCGACTGTCCGTTGTTCCGCACGCCGATCACGTGGTCGTCGAATTTCCCGAACGCATTTGTCCTGTAATGCTCCTGAAGCCGGGGCACGAGGCTATCGGCTCCGTTCAAGTGGATTTTCCAGCCGCCGCGCTGCCAGAGCAAAAACTTCACGATGCGCTCTATATGCCGGAAGTTGTTTTCCGCCAGAGCGTGATCCTCCGGGAAGATCACTGCTCGATGGTGGAAGACGGAGCCGTCGGCTTGCTCCAGTGCGATCCCGACATCGGCCGCTGAGCCAGTGTCGCGCGCAGCCTGCTCGAAGGCTCGACTGGCCAAGATCGCCGGGCGGTAGGTGGGGTGGAGTTCCGGGAGGAATTTCGGTTCGGGTAACAGGTTTATCTCGCTCATCACGGGGCGCGTATAGTTTGGCGTATCGCCTCGCATTGCAAGACTGCTTGTTGCAGAGAGGCCCGGGAGGGGCAAGTTCCACCTTGCCCCATTTTTCGATTTGGGAGCGGGGTCGAACTCACCTCGCCTTGGCTCTTTTAGCCCTTGGCCAAGCGGAGGATTTCGATGAGCGTGTCACCGTGCTTGAGCGTCTTTTTTTGCTCCCACGGCTCGGCGAACTCAAGCGTGTCGCGCTTGGTGTGGCCAAGGACGAATAGGCCGCCGGAGTCCAGCAGCGCCGGGAGGTTCTCGTCGTCGAGCATTTGCTGGGCGAACGACTCGGAACGCTTGTTGATGTTTTTATCGCCGTAAGGCGGGTCGGCCAAGATGAGGTCGAACTTGGCTTCGCGGCCGCGCAGTTGGCCAAGCGCGACGAACGCATCCATGGTTTTGAACTGCGCTTGGCCAAGAGGGGCGCCGATCGCCTTGGCGTTGGCCTGCATGATTCGGGCGTGCTTGGCGGACAACTCGACGAAAGTGGCGGAGATCGCACCACGACTGAGGCACTCGAGCCCCAGCGCACCGGTGCCGGCGAACAGTTCCAGCACCCGCGCACCATCGGCGAAACCGGCCAAGCTGTTGAAGATGGCCAAGCGCACTTTGTCCGGCGTGGGACGCACTCCAAAACCCTTGGGAACCTTGATTGTAGCGCCAGCCGATGTGCCTCCAATGATCCTCATCCGTGCCGGGAGTGTCGCGCTTGGCCATGCGTGTTGCAACCCGGTGAGTCAATTTGGCGCAAAATAATCGTTTTTGCGTTTGACCCCCGATGGTCGAGGGGAGTAGCATCCCTGTCCTTTTTTACAGGAACATGATCGATTTTCAATATATCCGAAAAAAACAGAAGTGGTTGTTTGGGCTGATCGCCATACCGGTGATCTTCGGCTTCGTCATCCTATTCACCAACAACGCAGAGGATATCCTGTTTGGGCGGGGATCCCAGTCAGAGACCGGCGTTTACGGCCAACTGAACGGAGAGACCATAACTCGAGGCCGATGGATCGAGGCGAGGAGTATCGTCTTGGCACCGTTGATCTTAAGATTTGGCGGCCAACTGCCAAATATGTCCGATGAATATATCGACAATCAGGCCCCCAACGTCCTGACCCGGCAAGCCTTGATGGCCAAGTTTGGCATTCAACCCAGCATTGCGGACGCGGAGGACTGGGTCATAAAACTTATTGACCGATCTCTGGAAAATGCCCCCTTGGGCCAAAATGCAACAAGGCGGGAATTACTCGAAAATTTGTCGTCAAACTTTGGTGGAGTTGAGCGGCTTTTGGCGTTCGCAAGTTACACGGTTGGCGTTGGCCAACTGGAAGAGTTGGCTACTGTTTCTGGCGGCTTGCTGTCCGTCCGGGAGGCTGAAATTAAATTCCGGAATCAAAACGAGCAGTACGAGGCGGAGGCACTTTTCCTGAGCCACACCAACTATCTCACGCTCGTGCAACCGACCGACGAGCAACTCAAGAATCATTACACCAACACACTCGCGCGTGACCACCGAATCCCCGAGCGAAGGCAAGTGTCGTACGTGACTTTCCCGCCGTCCAACTATCTCGACGAGGCGGAAAAGATATTCAACGAACTGAACGCAGCGGGACGCATGGGTTTTCTGACGAATTACTGGACGAACATCACCAGCGTCGCAGGATACAAAACCAACACCATTCCCGCCTTGGCCAAGCTGATCGCCCCTGCCAGGACAAATTTATACAGCGGCATGAAGGAAGAAGAGGCCACCGCCGCCATCCGTGAAGCAATCCTGATAACTCCCCACCGCAGCTTTGAAAACGATCGCTTGGTGGAACTCAAATCCGGCTTGGCCGTAGTCGAGGCGTACAAGGCAGGATTGGATTTCCAGAAAAGTCTGGAAGAAACCTACAAGGCCCAGCCAGCCCTCGACACCCTCGAGAAGATGGCGCTACTTCAAAACCTCACCGCCATTACCAGCGTGCCGATTGATCAAACCCGTAGTGGAGATGTGCCGGGACTGAGGGGCGTCTCTTCGGCGAATGTGTTTGCCTTGAGTGAAACCAACGCGTTCATCATCGGCCCCGCACCGTTTGGCGGCGTGTCCACCGATTTTTACATCGCTTCACTAAAGAAGGTGATACCGAGGCGCTTCCGGACTTTTTTCGAGGCCAAGTCCACGGTGACTGTTGACTTCAAAAAAGTAGAAAGCATCAAATTGATGAATGAAGCGGGTGAAAAAATCCATCAATCCATCAAGGCTGGGAAATCACTCGAAGAAGCGGGCAAGGAGAACAATCTCGCCGTGACCAAGCTTGGCCCGTTCAACTCGGCGGGAGGCCCCATCCCCGGCCTAGCCAACAAGGCCAACAGCGCAGACGTCCGCACGCAGGCGCTTGGCTTGGATGTGGGGGCAACGAGCGAGTTGATCACCAGTAGCCCGGATTTCGATCCCACCCACGAGGAGGCGGCGTTCGTGGTGAAGTTGACCGGTAAAAAAGCGGTTTCCAAGGACAGGTTTGATGCAGAGTTTGCCGAGTATCTCGAGAGGGCTCGCTCGGCGGCCGCATCCCAATCGTACATCACCTGGTTGCAAGGCCAAGCATCTGAACTTTTCAAGTATTCCCTCAAAACATACGTTGATGGAGAGGGCGACATTAATGTAAAAAGTGATGACGGCGACAGCGGGTTTTACAAGCAAGGAACAACGGTGACGCTCGTGGCCAAGCCGGCCGCCAACTTCGTTTTCAAGGAATGGTCCGGCGCAGTGACAGTCGGCACCGGCAACGCAACCAACGAGGTGACCGTATTGCGCAACTCAACCGTCACGGCCACCTTCGAACCATCAACCGTCACGGCCACCTTCGTCGAGAAGGACGCCAAATAATCCGAGCCGTTTGGCTTGAATCGCGACGTGGGTACCGGTGGCAAAAATGTCATTCGACTGTTTACTCCGGATGAATCTCATTCGTGGGTTTTCCCGATTCTCTTCGAGGACGAGCATTTCCTCGCGCTCGACAAGATGACCCACATGGCTGTCTCGCACAGTCCGTCGTTACCCGATCGCCCAAGTCTTTCCAAGCTAATACAGGACGCCATAGCCGCCGAGGCTCGCTGGACAACCAAGCGCGATATTCGGCAACTTGGGTTTGCCTATCGCATCGACTTCGAGACCAGCGGCATCACCCTGTTTTGCAAAAACAACGATACCCGGCAAAAGATCGGGGACTTGCTCGGGGCAAACGAGGAACAGCGGGAATTCCACTGCCTCGTCCACGGCACGCCGGGGGAGGAGACGTTCGAGGTCGACGCCAAGATCGGCTGGGTGCCGGGCCGCCCCGAAGTTATGCAGGCCGGCAAGCATGGCAAAAACGCCCGGACCCGGTTCGAGATCGTCGAGCGATTCGCCGACGTCACGCTGCTCAAGTGCCTGCCGGGCACCGACCGGAAGCATCAAATTCGTGCTCACCTGAAACGGGCCAAATTGCCGCTGCTTGGAGACTCTCAATACGGAGGGCAGTTGCTTATGCTGTCAAAAATAAAACGCAATTACCGCCCGCGCCGCGACGGCACCGAGCAGCCGCTCATCGACCGTACTGCGCTCCATTACAGCAAGCTCAGCTTCAAACACCCGATGACCGGCGAGCCGGTCGAGATCGAGTCGCCCTTGGCCAAGGACATGCAAGTCGCGCTGAAGTACCTCCGCAAATACGCCCCGGCACAAACCCCGCCGGAGGACAACTGAGCGGCACCGCCGCTTGCTCACGGCACTTGGTTTTGCAGCTTCGCCTGTTCCACCGCGAGCCGTTTTTTCTGCCTCGGCGAGGCGCTTGATTTCAGCGCGGCCGAATAGGCTCCCAAGGCTGCTTCCGCTTGGCCATCTCCAGCCAGCAACTCGCCGAGTTTTTCCTGCAGAACCGCGCTGCCCTTGGTTTCGGGCAACTGCTGCAAATACTCAATCGCCGCCTTGGGCGGCGCGCCGGAAGCCAGTCCTTGGTTCACCGACAACAGATGAAACCACTCCAGCATCGGGCTTTTTTGTTGATCCAATTCAGCCTTGACCTGCTCCGGTGATTTGCCGAATGGGCGGTAAAGCGGGTCGCCGACAAACACCGTCTGCCACGACAACGCGCGTGTCGCCGCATAACCGGCTTCGCCGAAGGTGAAACCGCTCTGGATAATGCGCGAAAAAAACAGCGACATGTCCGGCGTTAGCTCAAGGTACGGCTCGTAAACCGTTCCGAATGTGGCTGTGACGCCCTTGTTGATGAACGGCCCAATCCAGCGCGCATGCGCGTCGCGGATCATCGACCC
>Ga0209554_1001175_pt1 | contig 20273 bp, 19 predicted proteins | sample MarorgKNORR_S2LV_5_FD_188221 | JGI IMG/M metagenome (GOLD analysis project Ga0209554, IMG submission 188221) | Marine microbial communities from the Southern Atlantic Ocean, analyzing organic carbon cycling - Bottom_A/KNORR_S2/LV (SPAdes) (version 2) | ecosystem: Environmental > Aquatic > Marine...
TGCCCCAAAGTGTTACCCCACATGAAACTCCAAAGTTTGGTGTCCTTCCCTCTGGAGCTGAAATTCAACCATTCCTCAAAGAATCGCCTCAACTTCAAGTACAAGATCCAACTTCAGGTGTTTCACTAACGTTGCTCCGATCTATAGAACAAACACCACATCGTATTTTGGATTTGTGTGCAGGAAGAGGAACAAAAACAAGACAACTTCGATCAATGTTCCCAAATGCCATGATTGGAGCAACTGAACCAAACGATGCTCGGCGTGCATCGCTTCAGGAAATCGCAAAGGAACTTGACGTTACGGTATATGCACCCAACAAGGAGGGTCCAACCGAACCCTTCGACCTTGTTGTTGCTGATGTGCCCTGCTCCAACAGCGGTGTTTTTGCGAGAAGACCAGAAGCCAAGTATCGGTATGACGAAAAACACATTACGTCCCTTGTGGAGTTACAGCAGACCATTATTCGAGACGGTGTGGCGGTTTTAAATCCAAACGGTCATTTTTTATACGCCACTTGCAGCATCGATCGGGAGGAAAATGGGAGCCAAGTCGCATGGATGCAGAGTAAACGCAAGCTCTCGCTCGTAGATCAGTTCGCCACTTTGCCCAGTGGAACACCAACATCTGACCCAGCAACATGGCACGATGGTGGATTTGCCGCACTCCTTCAACGCAAAGCCTAGGCAAGAGATTGACTGCCATGTACAATCCCGCGATTCCTCTTGTTTGACCAATGAACCTTCTTGAACATCTCCAACTTAAAACGATGCTTGTACCTCTTACTGCGACTGACCGCCAAGGTGCAATCTATGAACTTATTGATGCACTTGCGAGTGCTAGAAGTATTTCAGATTCGGACACAATCAAGCAACTTGTGTGGGAACGCGAACAGCAACGAACAACTGGCATTGGTGAAGGGCTAGCCATTCCCCATGCGAGGTGTGATAAACTCGATGATCTTGTCGTGGCAATGGGTCGACCAACAATACCTATTGATTTTGCAAGCCCAGACAAACGGCCTGTTGAACTCATCATTTTACTTGTCTCCCCGTCTGACAATACTGCAGACCATATTCAAGCCCTCGGTCGAATCAGTCGGTTGATGGTTGACCGTACATTCCGCGAAGCAGTGTACGCAACGGAAACGCCACAAGCACTCTTCGATCAATTTCATTCAGCCCTCAACGCATAAATTCACTACCGGTGAGTTTATATGATGTTTTGGAAAAAACTCACCGAGAGGTGAGTTTATTGATGTAACAATTGCCACTGTATTTGTAAACGCGTGGCGTTTGGGTTCAACGAATTTGCTTTTGTGGATGCTTGCACAGCGTCGCTGTGCCTTCCTTCGCGTCGAAGCCATGCGACGTAATCCTCCCAAATGAGCGTCCAGTTGGGATTGGCATCTAGTGTTTCAATGTAAAATTGTTCGACTTTCGAAGGTGCATGATGCAGTTGCAAATTCTGACCGAGAGCCATCGTAGCGGTTAGATCGTTCTTAACAGTTCTATTTAACCGACGAATTATACGTTCTGCTTCTTGTAGATCGCCGTTTGCTTCAAGTATTTTTGATAATGCAAGATCAACATTTGGATTACTTGCAAAACCAATACCACCATCTGTCATGGGGCCACTGAGTTTGTAGTAGGAGCGTGCTGAATTGAGATTTCCATTTTTTGCAGCAGCGGTGCCTGCAACTGCAAGCAGTTGCACGGCTGCACTTTGCATTGTGAAAAACAGCGTCAACAGCGATAGAACCAACACGAGTTTTCCTGCAGGACGCAACGAACCGTGATATTTCAATTGGTGTTTATGCCAACTGACATTTTGAGATCGAAGTACTGCAACACCCTTCCAGATGATCCATGTGCTCACAAGCGACATGCCAACTGCCATGAGCATCGGTACAGTGGCGTACAAACCGCGGAATGAAAACCATCCGATCCAAAAAAGTCCAAAAATCCAAAACTCGTCCCCCAGCGAAAGGTCGTACCGCTTTGAGCTTTTCTGATCGTTTCGTTTCCCAAATGCAACTGGACCAAACCCAACCGATAGGGCGTCATTTGGACACGCATCAATGCAGTCCATCGTTTTCATACATCCAGAATCAACCACCATCTTGTGGATATGCACTTCTTCATGGACGCGGACATTGGATGTACATACAGCAGTGCATTTACCACACTGCTGGCAATTGTCATTCACCCGTATACGCACTGGCGCGATGCGATCGAGGGGTGCAAAAAAACCTCCGTACGGACATCCATACGTGCAAAAACCTTTTGCTCCCAAGGTGTACACGGCTGCAAACCCACATACAAACAAAAACGGAATGGCCATCAGCGGTGATACAAATGTTTCCCAGAATTGCGCAGTTGTGAGATCAGTCGTGATACTTGGCCATTGTAAATCAGGTCGTGTCCACGGGGCTATGGCAACTCGATAAAAGAGTGGCCAGACAAACATGTATAGTCCAAGCACGAGTGGAACCCAACCGAGCAACCTCGCACGAAAGGGTTTAGGTCGAATGCCAAGTTTCCGAAGCAAGGCGTAGCACCAATCTTGTAAGAACACGATGTGACATCCCCACCCGCAAAACCAACGTCCAAACATGCACGTCGAGAGCAATGCAAGTGCGAAGAAAATTGCACCTGCGTTGATCACGCCGTTCTTGACAAGTTCCATACCATCTGATGGCTCGATTGGTGTAATTGTTTTCCCTCCAAACCAGCCAAAGTGTTTTGAGAGTAACCACATAGCAATATGCAAGAGGATGAGAATTTGTACAAGAATCAATACAGTCCAACGTACTTTTGCGCGTTTCTTTTTGGGAATTACATGCAATGAAATGTCAGAAGTTCCACTCACACTGCACACTGTACGGTGAAAGCGATGAGTAGATGTAAAAATGCCGACAAAATGAGTTACTCGGGGAGGAGGTCAGCGGGAAGATATCGCTCGATGACATCGCGAATCTTGGAGATTGCACGGATTTGAATCTGGCGAACCCGTTCCTTGGAAATACCAAGTTGCTTTCCCACCTGTTGAAGCGTGAGGAGTGGCGGATTCTGCGGGCAATGCAAACCGAATCTGTATCGCATCACTTCGTGCTCTGCTTCAGTAAGTTCAACTTGACCTGAGCGAAGTGCTAAGCGGATTGCTCGAATGCCATCATCGTCAGACCGATCAACTTCAACATCTGAATATCGAGGCTCACGTTCTGCGTCAACTTCAAATGGAATTACTTTTTTGTGTTTGAGTTGTTTTTTTCCATACCGGTTAAAGGCTGCGGACAGTGCCCTGCATGCATAGGTTGAAAACTTCCATCCTAGTTCGCAGTCAAATCGATCGACACAGCGTACGAGTGCGACGTTTCCTTCAGCGACTAAATCGCTGTATTCGCCAGCAGCGTAACTTCTCTTCGCCATTGCAAGAACAAGTGGAAGGTTACATTCCACAATGTGATCGCGGCGGTCGATTGCAATATCAAACCAGCGAAGCAATTCGTCATAATCTGTATCTGTCGGTGGTTTTGCACTTGCAAGACGTTCTTGCATTTTTGTCACTCGCCAACGGGCGTAGTTATATTGACGAAAGAGCGTCACTTCTTCTTCTCTAGTGAGCACTTTTCCGCCAGTGTTTTTTGTATTTGATTCTAAATCTTGACCCGGTGCGTACCAAGCAACTGACCTGCGAGGAACTGAATCTGGTTCTTCAAAGATAGCTTTCTCTGCGTTTCGTTTCTTGATCAGCGGTGTTTCGACCACAGAGATCGATTCGTTGAGGGCTAATTCAAGACGTTGAAGTTCTTTGGGACTTCTTTTTCTAAGCGTTGCAACGACAATGATACGTGGGCACTCGCCATGGATTGTCTGCCTTGGTTTTCTTGGCATTTGGATGTAAACCCCTTGTTAAAGACATGACCGCCCGTAACTGCAAATTCAGAACGCACGGCATCACCATCTACGCGGTGAGGCACAGATCGTGAACCGAATTTCTTGTTTTTTATTACTTTTTTTTGAAAGGACCAGAAAACCTTGGTTTTTGAACCAAAATCAAGGCTTTATTACTCAGGTTCTTTCCCCGAGAGATCGTATATCCAACCTTCAGAAGCTCGATTCCAGTCGAGAATCTCTCCTTCTTGGAAAAATAGGTCCAATTCGCGCTCTGCTGCTTCTGGGCTATCTGAGCCGTGAATAAGGTTAAAACTGTTAGAAACACCAAAATCGCCACGAATTGTGCCAGCATCGGCTTGGGAACCAAATGTTGCCCCCATCATGGAACGGCACATTGCAATCGCTCCAACACCTTCAAGTGCAAGCACCATCACGGGGGAACTCGTCATAAAGTCCACTAAACCTGCGTAAAAGGGTCGTTCTTGATGTACTTCATAGTGCACAGCAGCGAGTTCAGGTGAAATTTGCATAAACTTTGCACCGATGACTTTGAGGCCTTTATCTTCAAATCGGCTCATGATGCGGCCCATAAGGCCACGTTGAACCGCGTCTGGTTTAAAGATGATGAGGGTTTGTTCCATTGCCATAATTGACTCCAATTCCTGAGGTGATGTGTTATTGCGAATTTTAACTCTTTTTGGTGCCGAGTGTGCTGCAAGTCGCCGTGATAGGCACGGTACCTAGCACCAAAGTTAGAACTCTTAGCATTCTTCGTACAGTTTCGGTATTCTGTGCGTAAGACAGGTACGGATGCCTGTTTACATTGCGTTTTTCACGCGCCATGGAAGGCACCAGATGACTCCACAACTTAGTACTCCCGATATGCCCAAGGCCAAAAAGCCCAAACAATCTACTCGTTCAAAAAAATCTCGCACTGTAGCAACTGCAGAAACGATGGCTGCTGATCAACGCGATATTTCCGTCAGTGAATTTTTCGCAAAGAACCGTCACCTTCTTGGTTTTGACAACCCAAGAAAGGCGATGCTTACTGCGATCAAGGAAGCCGTTGATAACGCGCTTGATGCCACCGAAGAGGGTGGCTTCCTTCCGTCCATTCATATACACGTCATGCAACTAAGTGAAACGAGATTTCGCTTAACGATACGAGATAATGGCCCGGGCATTGTTCGCGATCAAATTGAAAACATTTTTGGCAAGTTGCTTTATGGTTCTAAGTTTCACCGTCTAAAAATGTCACGAGGACAACAGGGGATTGGCATCTCTGCTGCTGGCATGTACGGCTTGATGACTACTGGCAAGCCGGTTGTCATTATTTCAAAAACAAAAAAGAACAAACCTGCGCACGAAGTGGTTCTCAAAATGGACACTACGAAAAACAGGCCTACAGTCATTAGCGATGATGAGCACCCAGAAGATGACAAATTATTTGCTGATGGTCACGGAACGCAAGTTTCAATTGAACTTGAAGGCAAGTATCAAAAGGGTCGACAGTCAATTGATGAATATTTAGAACAAACTGCAATTGCAAATCCACACGCAAGCATTACATATGTAACACCATCGAATGAAACGATAGAGTTCCCACGTGCGATCAATGAATTACCAGATGAACCAAAAGAAATTAAACCCCACCCGAAGGGGATTGAACTTGGTACATTGATTCAAATGCTAGAACGTACTGAGTCGCGGCAACTTGGTGGATTTTTGCAAAAAGATTTTTGCCGTGTTGGTGCAACGAAGGCTCGTGAAATTTCCAAAGGTGCTGGATTGACAGGCCAAACGTGGATTAAAACGATCGGTCACGAAGAAGCCGAACAACTCTACGAATCGATCCAAAAGACGCGAATCATTGCGCCGAGTACTGATTGTCTTGTTCCAATGGGATCCAAGGCACTGCTCGCTGGTTTGCTGAAGGAAGTCAAGGCAGAATTTTTTGCAGCATCGACGCGACCTCCAAGCGTGTACCGTGGAAACCCATTCCAAATAGAAGTTGCGATTGCCTATGGCGGAGGACTTGGTCGAGATGACTCGGCGAAAGTGTTGAGATTTGCAAACAGAGTACCGCTGTTGTACTCGCAATCGAGTTGCAGTTCATTCAAAGCAGTTGCTGAAACATCGTGGAAAAATTACGGTCTCACACAACCCCGCAACTCCATACCTTCAGGTCCACTCGTGGTTCTTGTACACATGGTCAGCGTCTGGGTTCCTTTCACGAGCGAATCAAAGGAAGCAATCGCGGACTATGATGAAATTCGCAAAGAAATGAAACTCGCGTTGCAAGATTGTGGACGCAAACTTGGCACGTATTTGCGGCGACGCAAACGCATGGCTCGAGAGTCGGAACGCCGCAGTGTATTTGAACGGTACATCGGCGAGATTTCTCGTTGCTGCAACGCAATCACAGGAACGGATACTGACAAGTTATACAAGGCGTTGATGAAACAAGCGAAACAGCGAACCGATGATGCCGATGACCAACTAGATGACGAAGGTCAAATCATCGATGACGGAGGACGTCTTGGAATAGACGGCGATGTTGTGATCATTGAAGATCATCAAGACCAAGAAGATGGTGATGACACACTCTTTGGTAAATCAAAACCAAAAAAGAAAACAAAGCGTAAAACAAAAAAGAAAACTACTCGAAAGCGTAAGACCAAGTAATGGCTAAGAAAAAAACTACCAAAAAGAAAAAAATCACGGTCAACAAATCGCGTAAAACAAAAACCCGCATTGTCGACAAGAAGCGTGATGCGGAAACTATCAAGAAGATCGAAACACTGACCGGAAAGATTGTGAAGTCGAGTTTAGCACAACGCGAACCCAATTTTGAAATTCCAACTCGTTCAATCTCAAACATGAAGTACAACAAGAAGAAACGCATTCTTGAAATGGGCGACGCAACGCAGACGAGAAGTTTGTTCAACTTGGGTCAATCGAGAAAGTTTATGCAATCACTGCTTTTATCAAAGGGGTGCAAAGAACTCATTGGTGCTGAAAAGACGCTCAGCCTTCGGGGTATGTACTACATGGGTCTGCATACAATTCCAGGAACGAAGGAAAAAACGTTTAACGATCAGAGTGAATCCGATACGATCCTTGAAGATTTAGAAGTAGCACTCAATGGTCTTCGTGAAGAACTCCATATCTTCGCGAAGAAACGCGGCACGATGGTCGGTAACATTACTGTTGTTGACAACGGGGATGAAATTAACTGTCGCAAAATGGGAACGGGCGGCTACGCCATCCCAAGTATTTGCGAGCCGAACATCATGCAGTTCAAAGAATGCACTGCTGACTTTATTTTGCATGTGGAGAAAGACACGGTCTGGAGCCGTTTCAACGAAGATCGTTTTTGGGAAACGCACAATTGCATTCTGACTGAAGGATCAGGTCAACCACCACGTGGCGTTCGCCGCATGTTGCACCGCATGCATAAGGAACTCAAACTTCCTGTCTATTGCTTACTCGATTGCGACCCGTGGGGACATTATATTTATAGTGTTATCAAACAAGGTTCAATCAACCTTGCTTTTGAATCCGAACGCATGGCAATTCCAGATGCGAAGTTCATGGGTATTCGTTCAAAGGATTACGAACGACTTGACTTAAGTGATGATGTCAAAATTGAATTGAATGATCGTGACATCAACCGCGCAAAACAAATCGCGGCGTATCCTTGGTTTGCAGGCAAACGAGAATGGCAACGCGAAATTAAAACAATGCTCAATAATGGGTTCAAGATGGAAGTCGAATCGTTAATAACCAAAGACATTTCCTACGTCACCGAAGAGTACGTCCCCGCCCGCCTCAAAGAAGGTGATTTTTTGGATTGATGATTGCTTTTGGGGGATGATTGCATAGCTTTTCTTTGAGTTGACAGTGTTTTTCTGTACAATATGTTCTTTCAAGCAACTGGCGGAATTGACCATGTGTGTCAACCCGTAGCAAGAATGAAAGGATAGTCCAAGAATGACACCCCCCCCAGAAAATAGTCAAAAAAAACAAGTGGCGCCTTCGTCTGAACTCGAACTTCCAGAACATCCACAACGTGTACTTGTTGCAGACGACGAGTTACTTGTCGTGCAAGGTGTTTTGAGTTCGCTCAAAGCTCTTGAACTTGAGGTTGTTGGTCCTTGTAAAAACGGTGAAGAAGCTGTGCAAATGTGTCGTGAAGATCGCCCAGATATTGCACTACTAGACATCCAAATGCCAAAGTTAGACGGCATGCAGGCAGCTCAAATCATTTTCTCTGAACTTGACATTCCGGTTGTCATGCTTACTGCGTATTCAGATGATACGTACCTTCGTAATTGCACCGCTGCTGGCGTGTTTGGTTTTTTGCTCAAACCTTCATCAACTGAACAACTGTACGCTGGACTGACGGTAGCATGGAAACGGTATCTTGATCACGTCGATCAACGAAGCCAAATTGTAGACTTGAAGCAGAAACTCGATGATCGGAAATTGATTGAACAAGCAAAGTGGATTATTGTCAAACGTAAATCAGTTTCTGAACCCGAAGCAATGAAATTGTTGCAAAAACAATCACGCAGTTCCCGAAAATCAATTTCCGCGGTTGCACGCGCTGTGATAGATAGCGACGGTTTGTTGTAAGAAGCAATGTGTGCTGAATATGTGGGGAAACTCGCCTCTACTATGGCATTGCCATGGATGAGACTGGTCTCCCATTACATCACTAACATCGAACAATTCTACGGAGTAACAATTGTTAGCGAACTTGGATTCGAAACAAGTTCGAGAGTTGATGTATCTTTTTTCCCAGTGGGTGCGTCGCCGTCAAGTTGCCAGTGTGCAGGCGAAATAGTTTTGATTTCGATTTTTTTACCTCGCATTTCGATTGCACCATTTTGATGCAAATGCGATGCGCGTTTGACGCGTAACATCCAGTTGATGAGGGAACTTCGACAATGGATTGGAAGAAAGACAATATCTAACAAGCCGTCTGTTATTGATGCATTACGAGCAGGATTGAGCCCTCGAGCGTATGCAGGAGAGTTTGCAACAACGACCCACCCTTTTTGGTTCTCAGTAATTTGCTCACCATCAACGGTGATTGTCATTCTAGGGGCAGAAAAATGCACAAACCTCCGTATGAGTGGCATGACGTAAGACATGTGTGTAATTGACTGACCACGATGTTCTGCAAGATCAGCAACAACTTGGGCATCAAAACCCACGGATGCCATCAGTAAAAGGAATTCACCATTTGCGGTTGCTGTGTCGATGCGAGTTATATCACCAGTCAATAACGCATTTGCCATCTTTCTGGGGTCGTTTGACATTCGCATTGTTTTTGCAAAGAGGTTTTCAGTTCCAGACGGTGCGTGGTAGATGGGAATACCCGTCCCAACGAGACACGATGCAATTGAACGCAGCGTGCCATCTCCGCCGACTGCAACAACACGATCAATTTGTTTTAGTCTAGGCTCTAGCCAATTTTGGGGGTCGTCGGCTTGGGTTGGAACCAGTTCAACATCGCACCCTTCATGCAAAAGTACATCAGAAATATCTGCGCCTAATTTTTTTGCGTCTCCCCTACCTGAAACTGGGTTATATGCAACAAGTACTCGCATTACGCAAGTAATGGTATATGCAAAGTGAAATCGCTGCCATTGCCAATGGATGAATCGACAGTGATGTGCCCATTGTGTTCTTGTGCGATTCGCATGGTTGTTGGCAAACCAAGGCCAGTGCCACCGCGTTTGTTTGAAACGTATGGATGAAATATTTCATCAATTCGCTCTTGTTCAATGCCCGGGCCAGTATCAATGACGTGAATCAACGCTTCATTGTTTTTCACCTGCAATCGAACGATGAGCTCCTTGTTCTCTCCTCCATGCATCGCTTGGGTTGCGTTGATCAACAAGTTAAGTACTGCTTGCTTAAGTAGAGATAAGTCGACATCTGCATAGATCGCCTCGTTTGGTAACTCCATCCGCATGACAACTTTTTCACTATCGCATTGGGGATGATAAAAATCTTCGAGTTCGCCAAGAACTTCACACAAATCTGTTCGCTCTTTGTGTAATTTCATTCTTCCCGCGAATTGGAGAAAGTCATCGAGAATGCCACGCAGCCGCTCGACTTCCCGTGAAAGGGATTCCAAGCGTTTTGTAAGCCTACCCTTTTCCACTTCATCAATTTCGAGATGTTCAATGTCTTCTGAAAGTAACTGCGCGTTGAGCCCAACAGTAGAAAGCGGGTTTTTTATTTCGTGTGCAAGACCAGACGTCATCTGTCCAATTTCAGCCATCCGTTCGGATGCTTGCGCTCGATCTGTTGCATCGGCTGTACGCTGTGAATCTCGCCTGTGACGCCAAACCATAATTGGCAACACAGACACCGCCCCAAGGGCGGTGCCTGCAATAAGCCAAGTCCAAGAAAACATTATTTAGTTTTCCACTGTCTCTTTTTCAGTTTCCTTCGCTGCATCTTTGAGTAACGCTTTTACTGAAAGTTTGATACGGCCAGTATCATCAACATTGATAACCTTGACCTTAATCTTATCGCCGACTTTGCAAATGTTTTCGACTTTATCAACAAAGCCATCGGCAAGTTCAGAAATGTGACACATGCCATCGGTTCCGGGTGCGATTTCGATAAACGCACCAAAGTCGCGAGTTGAAACAACTTTACCTTCAAAGACACTGCCAACCTTAATTTCAGCAGCGATCGCTTCAACTGCTGCCTTAGCGGCTTCAGCTTCTGCCATGTTTACTGAACTAATAAAGACTGTTCCATCGTCGTTGATGTCAATTTGAGCGCCAGTTTGTTCAGTGATCGAGCGGATTGTTTTACCACCAGGACCAATCAACTTGCCAATCTTTTCTGGGTCGATTGCAACGCTAAGCATGCGTGGTGCGTGAACTGACATTTCTTCGCGTGGTCCAGAAAGTTCCTGTTCCATTTGATCGATGATATTCAAGCGTCCAGCAAGTGCTTCGTTGAAAATTGTTTCAAGTTCGTCGAACCAAAGTCCGCGAGCCTTGAGGTCAAGTTGCACACCGGTGATGCCTTCACGTGTACCACAAACTTTAAAGTCCATGTCACCAAAGAAATCTTCTTCGCCAATGATGTCCATAACACGAACAACTTTGCCTTCGTCATTACTAAAACGACCGACGCTGATTCCAGCACATGTGTTTTGAATTGGAACACCCGCGTCCATAAGTGCGAGACAACCACCGCACACACTTGCCATTGATGATGAGCCATTTGATTCAGTAATATCACTGACCAAACGAATGGTGTATGGGAAGTCGTCAACTTCTGGCAAGATGCCAATGAGTGATCGTTCAGCGAGTGCACCGTGACCAATTTCGCGGCGACCGGGACCCATGATTCGACCAGCTTCGCCAACACAGAACGGTGGGAAGTTGTAATGAAGGTAGAACTTCTTCGCATATTCTGGCATAAGGCCATCGACGATTTGTTCATCCCTCTTTGTTCCAAGGGTGCAAGTCACAAGTGATTGTGTTTCACCACGTTGGAAGAACGCAGAGCCATGTGTTCGAGCAAAGACAGATGTGTCCATTTCCAAATCACGAATTTGATCGAGTGCTCGACCATCTGCACGAATTGATTCATCAACGATGAGTTTTCGTGTACATTTCTTTTCAAGTTTACGGAACGCTTCTTTTGCTTCGCGTTGCGTTTTTTCTGCAGCCATGTGTTCGCTGTACGAAACACCTTCGGGAATCGAAAAGTTTTCGTCGATCATCGTTGATCGAAGTTCTTTTACTGCTTCGCTGCGTTCTGCTTTTCCGGGGATGCGACGTGCTTCAAGCATTTTTGCTTCAACAAGTTCTTTGACTTTCGCCATCACTTCATCAGAAGGTAGTGAAAGATCGCCTTGTCGTTTTTCAGATCGACCAGCTTTTTCCATGAGTTCTAGTTGCATTTCGAGAATTGGCTTAATGCCTTCTTCGTACCCAAACTTAATTGCACCCATGACGCCAGCTTCATCAACTTGCGCGGCGCCAATTTCAATCATGTTCACACCATCAGAGTGACCTGAAAGAACAAGATCAAGGTCTGAGTACTGCATTTGGGTTTGCGTTGGGTTGAGGACGTATGTTTCACCGTCGTCAGTCATGATGCGACCAACGCGAACAGTACCCACTGGTCCTTCAAATGGTGCGTCTGTCAAGCAAACTGCCATTGAAGCAGCACTGCATGCAAGTACGTCTGCATCATTTTCGCCGTCGTGGCTCATCACCCATGCTTGTATCTGACATTCGTCAATGTAACCATCTGGAAACAAAGGACGAATTGGACGATCCATCAAACGCATTGTGAGAATTTCTTTTTCGTTTGGTGCACCTTCACGCTTACGGAAACCGCCAGGGAATTTACCCCCGGCACTTGTTCGTTCGCGATAGTCGCACTGCAAGGGGAAGAAGTCAAGGCCTGGGCGTGGATCGGATCGCATCGCCGTACACATGACTGTCGTTTCGCCATAGGTCGCGATAACCGCGCCGCTTGCTTGTTTGGCTACTTGGCCAGTTTCGAATCGCAATGTGCGATTCCCAATTTCCCGTTCAACAATAATTTTTGTATTCATCTGTGAATACTCCTCTTGTGATGCAGCCCCCGAAAATAAGTTTGCTGCTAGGGAGACAGAAGACGAGACACGGGTGCTTTCGCTACCGTAGCTTGTCCACTGCCACCACCTGATACAAACTGCTCGGGGCGGCTGCGGTTAGGGGCTATTTACTTTCGTAGCCCGAGTTTCTTAATGGTTGCTTGATATGCTTCACGATTCGTTCGTGAGATGTATTTCAGCAAACGATTTCGCTTGCCTACGAGCATGATCAATCCTCTGCGTGAGTGATGATCGTGCTTGTGTATTTTGAGGTGATCGGTTAACTCCAAAATTCTTGCAGTCAATGATGCAATCTGAACCTCTGGAGACCCACAATCGGACTCATGTCGTTTAAAATCTGCTTTGTTAATCGTATCTGCTGTCACCGTCGTCATAATAATTCAACCTTTTCTTGAATCGACTATTCTACCAGACCCCACGCCCTTTTGCCACTCATCTATGGAGGCCTTACATTCCAATGAAACCCATTCGAATCCTTATTGCTGACAAACTTGCCCCCGAAGGCGCCACCTTTTTAGAGTCCCAAGATGGCGTGGAAGTCCTTATCCAGACTGGACTTAGCGAAGAAGACCTTGTGTCGACCTTGGCAAAAGTAGATGGTGTCATCGTACGATCTGCCGTGAAGTTAACTGAAGACACCTTAAAGCGTGTTTTTGCCTATCCAGAGGTAAGATTACGTGGCATTGCAAGGGCCGGTGTGGGGGTAGACAACATTCACCTCCCCACAGCGACAAGATTAGGGGTTGCAGTGATGAATTCTGCCTCTGCTAGCACAATTACGACCGCGGAGCATACATTTGCTTTAATGATTTCATTGGCAAGAAATGTCTCTAGTTCGAATGCCATATTTCGGGGGGGTGGATGGGATCGAGGCAGTTTCGTTGGAGTGCAACTTGCTGGCAGGACGCTTGGGATTGTCGGTATGGGTCGGATCGGTCAAGCGATGGCCAGAAGAGCATTGGTTTTTGGGATGGAAGTAATTGGGTTTGATCCATTCATGAAAGAACCAACGGCAATGGACGGGCAAGTGCAAATGATGCAAACGTTCGACGATTTGATTGAACGAGTCGATATCGTGACATTCCATGTTCCAAGAACGGAACAAACAAATGGGATGCTTGGAACCGATCAATTTGCGAAATGTAAAAATGGTTTACTCGTCATCAACGCTGCCCGTGGTGGCATCGTGGATGAAGAAGCGCTCATTGCTGCGCTCGATACGGGGCAGTGTGCTGGCGCAGCAATTGATGTATACATGTCAGAACCCCCTGCCGAAGATCATCCATTTAGAAGTCATCCAAAAGTGTTGGCAACGCCGCACCTTGGCGCATCAACTGTTGAAGCACAAGAAGCAGTTGCGGTAAACGCATGTGTTTCTCTGTTGCAATATCTTCGTGGCGAAGGATTAGAAAGTGCTGTTAATGCGGGCGGTTTAGATCTTGAACTCAACACTCTACAAAAACGCTTTGTCGAACTTGCATCGCGTATGATCACGCTCCTTGGAACAGTCACGAACCTATCAAAAACTACGGAAGTAACTCTTGAACTTCGTGGGACAGCGATGATTGGTAAAACTGACACGATAGCGAGATACACTCTTGTATCTCTACTGCAACATTGCACCGAGGAACCTGTTTCGATTATTAATGTAACGGCGATGGCACGAGAACTTGGTGTCACTGCTTCGACAGTTGTTGGTTCACCAGAGGCGGTTGATCGCCTAACTATCAAAATCTATGGCGAAGAACCGCACGTCATTGAAGGCACAGTACATGCAGATGGTCAACCAAGAATTACGAATATAGACGGACGAAGGTTCGACATGGTACCAGCGGGTCACATGATTGCTTTGTTTAACGACGACCGCCCCGGCATGGTTGGGAAGGTTGGCACTACACTTGGCGAATCAAAAGTCAACATCGACGAAATGGTGATTGGTCATGGCGATAAAGATGGTCTTGCGATGATGGTGATTAAACTCGGCGCTCCCGCCTCCGGCGATCTTCTTGCAAGCCTTGCCGCCATCGACGGAATTTCCAAGGTCGCCAGCGCTGAGATTTAATTGAGCTTAGGAATAAACTGACCGAGAGTCAGTTTATTTGGCAGAGCCAGTCGTGGATTTTGGTGACGCCGGTCTCGATTTGATCTTCGCTGCAAGCGAAAGACAAACGGATGTGATCCGGTCCGCAACCGCCGAAGTCCGTACCTGGCACAACAGCGACCATTGTTTCGTCAAGCAGCGCTTCAACAAATGAAACAGAGTCTGTAATTGTTGTTCCCGCCGGCGTTGTCTTACCAAAGTAATGTGAAATTTTTGGGAACGCGTAAAACGCACCGGTTGGTTCGGCACATTCAACATCCGGCCACTTTTGAATAAGTTCAAACATAAGCGCTGCGCGTTTTGCAAAAACTTGCCTCATTTCTTCAACTTCGTCTTTCATCCCAAGCGCAACTGGAATCGTTGCGTAACAGAAACTCGTAATCGAAGTGTTGATTTGACTCTGCAGCGTGTTCATCGCTTTGATAACATTTTCGGGGGCGCACGCATACCCAACTCGCCAACCTGTCATTGCATACGCTTTTGACAAACCATTAATCGTAATGACTTGATGGGCAATTTCTGGAATTGAGCCTAGAGAAAAATGTTCGATGTCACTGTAAATCAACTTGTCGTAAATTTCGTCACTCAGAATGTATATGTCAGGGTGTCGTTCCAACATCTTCGCAATCGCTTTAAGTTCTTCGGGGGTATACATCGTCCCGCAAGGATTACTTGGCGTGTTGAGCATGATCGCTTTTGTATTTGGCGTAATCGCCGCTTCAATCTCTTCGGGAGTGCACTTAAAACCAGTCTCCACGGTTGTCGACACTTCAATCATTGTGCCGCCAGCAAGTTCAATCATTGGTTTGTAACTGACCCACGCAGGAGTCGGTACAACTACTTCTTGATTTTTTCCGGGATCAAGGATGGACATCAATGCCAAATTGATTGACATCTTTGCACCAGCGTTAATCGAAATATTCGCCTCGGTGCACTCAATGTTATTTTCAGTTCGCAACTTGTTTGCAATTGCTTCGCGTGCTTCAGGCGTTCCTGAAGAGGGCATGTAATGCGTCACCCCAGATGTAAGTGCTTCAATTGCTGCATCTGTAATCTTTCCGGGGGTGTCAAAATCCGGTTCGCCTGCTCCAAAGGCGATGACATCTTTGCCCGCTGCTTTGAGTTCCTTCACTTTCGCGCTAATGGCAAGAGTGATGGATGGCGGGATAGATTTTGCTCGATCTGAGAGTTCCATTGTGGGAAGAATAGTGGATGTTTGCATGTTTAGTAGAGTACAACCTTTCAGACTCTGATACTATGCTTTTATGCATTTTGATACTCACCAATCTATTATTGACGATCTTGAGGCGCGGATTTTAACGATCCGTGACTCACTTTGACTACGATGCAAAAGTAGAAAAGCGTGAGTCCCTCCAAGGCAAAATGGGAGAAGGTGGATTTTGGGACAACCAAACTGCTGCTCAGAAAACAATCGACCAATACAAACTACTCAAGGCTCAAACAGAGGATTTAGAGGGTGTGGTTGGTGATTTTGAAGATGCACAAGTAGGCTACGAGCTTGCCAAAGAAGGTGATGACAGTGAATTACTCACTGAAGTAGACGAGCAGTTATTCAAATTGCAGAAAAGAATGGCTCGTGTTGAGATCCAATCTTTGCTCAACGGAAAACACGACCACCGAAACTGTTTTGTTTCGATTCAGAGCCGCGACGGTGGAACCGAGGCTGACGATTGGGCTTCCATGCTTGATCGGATGTACAAAAGTTATTGGGAAAACATGCACTTCAAGGTAGAAGAAGTCAGTACAACCCATGGCACCGAAGTTGGGATAAGCGAAGTGACATACCTCATCAAGGGACTGATGGCGTATGGGTACATGAGTTGTGAACGTGGGACGCATCGGTTGGCGCGTGTTAGTCCTTTCAACGCACAGGGCAAAAGACAAACAAGTTTTGCTACTGTGGATGTAATCCCAGAGTTTGACGAGAACGCCGTCGAAATTGATGAGAAGGAAGTTGACTTCACATTTTTTGCTCGATCTTCTGGTCCTGGTGGACAAAACGTGAACAAGGTTGCTTCCGCTGTTCGCATTGTGCACAAACCAACTGGCATCATGGTTGTGAGTTCGACGCATAAAGCAGCATTGCAAAACAGAAAGCAAGCGTTGCGTATTTTACAAGCAAAATTAGAACTACTTGAAGAAGAACGCCGCCAAGCTGAACTTGACAAAGCAACTGGTGGAAAGGTTGAACAGGGTTGGGGGACACAAATTCGAAGTTATGTCATTTATGACAACCGCGTGAAGGATCACCGCACTGGCCACGAAATTGGAAACCCGCAAACTGTGTTGGATGGTGCGATCGAGGGATTTGTTGATGCAGAGTTGAAGCGAAGACGCTCTGCGAAGGGTTAACGAGTTCGCATCATGACATGCGGCATGTCGTTCATCACGAACTCGTCGCCGAATATTTCAAAACCATTGTTTAAGTAAAACTGCGCAACATGTTTTCTAGCAGTACACCACACGCGTTCGTCTACTTTTTTGAGTAATGCATGTAGTAATTGCTGCCCCACTCCTTTTCCACGGTATTCTTCGGTGATGGCCATGCCTCGCAGTCGCCAAAGATGATCGGGGACCGCATCGTTTTTTTCAGGTAACAATGATACGACACCCACAATTTCTTCGTCTTCTTTGATCGCGAGATGTATCGTTCGCGGGTCATCATCTGCTTCGAATGTCCAATTTTCGATGGGTTGCCCAGGACGCAAGATAGATTCACGCAATGTGTAACAATCTTTTGCTGTAATTTCTTCGATCAACATTGTCGTAATCGTACAACACGGCACGAGGGTAAGTTTCGCCAGACTGTTTGTTGAGAACCGTTGCATTTTTGATATCGAGCGTCAATGTCAATCGTGCGTTGTTTTGTTTCACGCCGAACCCCCAGAGGCCCAAAGACTTGCTTCAAACCTCGCATTCCAAGATATTCAAAGTACGCAAGCTCGCCCCCCAAGCGAAGGAACCCGAACATGACACTAAACAAATGCTTAACCAGATCAAGTGGAAAGTTGTTGAAGGGTAATCCACAGATGATAGCGTCAAACTGCCCTTCGATTTCTACCTCTTCAATTGGGGCATTATGCACCACAATGTTTACGTTTGGATTGTCTAGGCGAAACTGCAAAAGGATGGTCGCTTCAACAGACTCACAAAAATCGCTACTCAATTCAACAATATGAAATTCGTCTCCGTCCTTTAACTTGGTAAGAATTTCTTTTGTGAACGCGCCGGTTCCACATCCCACTTCCAACACTCGTTTAGGGGAAGTATCTGGAATTGACATGACCATCGTTCTCGCTAAAAATCGAGACGAAGGTGCGATCGCTCCAGTTGAGCGATAATTGCGAATTGCTTCAAGAAGAAAACGAATTACTTGCTCGCTTGAGCAGTCGTGTGTTCTTCAGCAACTTTGACCAATACGTCAAATGCTTTTGGATCTTCGATTGCCATTTGGCTCAACATTTTTCGGTTGAGCAAGATACCAGCTTGTGAAAGTCCGTTCATGAATCGGCTGTATCGAGTACCGCGCATTCGGCATGCGGCAGTAATTCGAGTAATCCAAATTCGGCGGAAGTCACGGCGACGAGCGCGACGATCGCGGTATGCAAATTGACCTGCGCGGGTAAGCGCAACCTTTGCTTGTTGTTTATGTCGTGATTTTGTTCCCCAGTATCCGCGAGCTTCGCGGAGAATTCTTTTTCGTGCCTTATTTCGAGCGGCACCTTTTCGTACGCGTGGCATGTGTTGCCTCCTTTGTTTCGCCTGAACGGGGGTTGGGGCACTTTGCCACAATCACTTCAGCCCGTCAAACATGACGTAATACTTAGTCTGTTGCTTTTTTCTTGTTATCAGTGCGAGTCAAACGTGTGCAAAGCATTGCAGAGATTCGTTTGAGATCTGCACCGCCCACGAGTTTTTTCTTTCGGTACGAACGCATCAGTTTGCCATCTTTATGGCTGCGAAGGTGACCACCAAAAGCGCGGCTAACCTTCACCTTACCTTTTGCAGTAAGACGAACGCGTTTCATGAGACCTTTGTTTGGTTTTAACTTAGACATTTCGCAACTCCAATTCGAGCCGCGTAGTGTAGCAGAATTACCTCCGAAACTGGTTTGTAAAAACCGCTTTAATGCGTCAGAAAGATGTCTATTCTGCGTTTTCCACCATCAAGGATCCAAATTTTATCACCGCCTAGAACGGGTGGACCCATCAGGGAAATTGTTGAACCATCATCAAGGAGTTGATTTTGTCCGTTTCCACCATGATTTCGTGAGCGAGTCAACGGGTCATGGTCTTTGCCAGCAAGAATCGCCTCAAGAATTGGGTTGGTATCGCTCATAACAACAAATACTCGGCGGTGACGTTTGAGCGCATCCCAAATTTCTTTTTGTTGTGTCTGGTAACTAAATCCACTTGAATTATCTCCGTCATGTCCAGGGCAGTTGAGATGGTGTGATTCGCAGTATTCGCCGAGCAATGGTGTTGGGTCGAGTCGCTCCGGACTTGCTCCCCCAAACAAACTGCCTAGACCAGCAACCGCGGTTGTTGGCAATTGACCATCATGATCCACTGCGTAATTTGTAAGCCCCATACCCACAGCGGCCATGTTGCTCGCACATTGGTTTGATAAAGATGTTGCGCGGGTACCTCGTCCAAGCCAAATCACAACTGATGCTGTGATGAGAATCATTGCCGCAACACTAATCAAGTCTGGCATTCGGAATGAAAAACCCGAACTTGTTGCTTGCACATCCGCAGTTTGTATGTGCATACGCGAGAGTTGTTTGTATTCGTACTGATCTATTCTTGCAAGGGTGACGTCGAGGAGTGTGTCATCTGCATCTTCTACGGGATAGTTCTCAAGCAAGCCGAACAAGTTAAGTAGATTTGCTGCTCGCCTTTGTTCTTCTTCGCTGAGATCATCAAGTTGGTCAATCTCAAAACCAACATCTACGAGTCTGTCAAGCATGTCGCCATCGGCTTTGCAAAGGTTGAGGTGGTCGACGTGGTCGGTCATTCTTGCTCCAGACTTTGGGCTGATTTCCACGAGTTGCTAAATGCCGCCACAGCAGAATGCAGGCGGCTTTTCACAGTGCCAAGTGGAATTTGAAGGGATTCAGAAATTTGTACGTAACTCATTTGTTGAAAGTAACTCAGCAATAGGATTTCTCGAAGGTGGCTAGGGAGGGCGTCAACGGCTGCTCGAACTTGGTCGGCTTGTTCAGTTTCAAGTAAATTTGCATCTGGCAGTTCCTGATCACCCTCTAAAAGGTCTACGAATCGGGCTCCCTCACCCTCTCTACCCACATCTTGGGACAACGACATCATCGTCCGCTTTGAATGCTTACGATGCCAGTCCCTGCCTTTGTTCGCTGCAATTGTAAAAAGCCACGGTTTAAATCGCCTTTTTAAGTCAAAAGTCTCGGCTGAAATGTGAACTTGGAGAAAAGCTTCCTGAAAAACGTCCTCTGCGGCCGCTCTTTTACCTACAAATCTTATAAGAAAGTGGAGTAAATCGTTCTTGTATCGCTCAATTAACGCTGAAAATGCGAGCTGATTGCCGTCAATATGAGCGGCAAGGAGTTCCTCATCGGTTCTTTTTT
>Ga0209554_1001176_pt1 | contig 20256 bp, 18 predicted proteins | sample MarorgKNORR_S2LV_5_FD_188221 | JGI IMG/M metagenome (GOLD analysis project Ga0209554, IMG submission 188221) | Marine microbial communities from the Southern Atlantic Ocean, analyzing organic carbon cycling - Bottom_A/KNORR_S2/LV (SPAdes) (version 2) | ecosystem: Environmental > Aquatic > Marine...
TGGTTAAAAATCGCTAAATTATAACCAATGCAAACACCCCTTTCACATATCAAACCATCACTTATAAATGAACAAATATATTCGCAATCTGATTTATCCGATTTAAAGCAATCACTTTCAACCAATGGACAATTAGAACCGCTGGTAGTAAATGAAGAATTAGAAATTCCTATTTGTGTAGTTATATAGCTATTGGTTGTATTATTGATACGAACCTCAGCACCTAATTCTAATTTTCCGTTTTTAGAAACAGGGTTGGTATAATCTACATTAAACAACGTGTTGCTTCTTTCATTAGTAATCTTATTTGTATAGTCTGTAAAATTACTTGGATTCAGTACTTCAGAATAGGTAGCGATTTCTGGTGAATCAGAATTAGAAAAAGTAGCTTCAAACTCTATATTATGCCCTTTTTTCTCAAAATCTAATTTATAGTTTGCATTATAGGTGCTAGAAACACCACCATCTGTATTCGAATCAAAAGGAGCGTTGATAACTTCAACTCCATTTTGCAATACTCTTGTTGACCCTAAGTTTGTTCCATCTCTAAAATTTTGAGTGGTATAGAAAGAAAGTGTATTCTTATCGTTCAGATAAATATCTGCCCCTAATTTTAATAGATGTGAGGTGTTCTCACTGTCAAATTCAAATTTTTGTGCAGATGCATTTGCACCAGTTCTTGTTACATTTCCAAAGGCATGATTTTTCCCAGTTCTATAGCCATAGTTTGTGTAAAAATTCACCTTTCCAGTTTTGTAATTCATGTCTAATGAACCATTGAATTTGGTGTTTTCTCCATGAGTAATTCCTGTATTTAAAGAACCATTGAATCCTATATTGGCACTCTTGTTTAAGATGATATTGATAATTCCACTCATTCCTTCAGGATTGTATTTTGCAGAAGGGTTTGTAATCAATTCAACACTTTTAATTGAGGTTGACGGTATTTGTTGTAGTAATTCAGCAGTGCTTATGTTTGATGGTTTTCCATCAACCAACACACGTACATTGTTGTTTCCACGCAAGCTTAAAGTACCCGTTTGGCTATCTACACTTACAGATTGCACATTGTTTAATAGCTCAGCAGCAGTAGCTCCTGCAGCAGTTAAATCTTTACCTACATTGATTACTTTTCTATCAATTTTTTGAACAACAGTAGATACTTCTGCTCGTATAACAACTTCATCTAAAACAGATGAGTCTTCTAATAAAGAAACCGTTCCGATGTTTAATTTTCTGTTGTTACTACTTACTGAAATTTGTTTTGAATAGGTTTTGTATCCAATAAATTGGATTTCTACAATGCTATTTCCTTCAGGGATGTTTTTGATTTTAAATTTTCCATCCAATCCTGTAATTCCTCCTGTAATAATTTTTTTCGCCATGTCTCTTACAACAATATTTACATATGGAAGCGATTCTTTAGAGGCTTGGTCAATTACCTTTCCTGAAATAATTCCAGGTTTAATTAGATTACTTTTATCAAGTTGAGCGTAAGAACTCATTGTTAGTGTCAAGATAAAAAGTACTAGTATTTTTTTCATAATTATAAAATTGTTTGTTTTTTGTTTCAATTTGTTTTGATGTTAGATAGACGCATTGTTTGCCATAATTGTTACTTCAATTAACAGTCTTTAACATACTATTAACATATAAAGCAATTTATATGAGCTCTCAAAATTTCTTGAAAAGGAGGTGGGCATTCTTGTTTTTCTAACTAAAGAGATGATTGTCAAAAGTGTAGATTTTGTGTGTTGAAGAATGTAGTTGGAGTTGGTTGAAGAGACTACTTATTGAACTTTTATTTCTTTCCCTGCTTCTGCTAAAATAATATTTGGAAAAACAGTTTCGGCTTCTTCTTTAAATAGTCTAGCGTCTTTATATCTGCTAGAATAATGTCCAATAATCAATTGACTTACTTTTGCGTCTAGTGCTATTGTAGCTGCCTGTTTTGCAGTAGAGTGTCTCGTTTTTTTCGCCAAATCTTCTCGGTCATTTAAAAAAGTAGTTTCGTGATACAAGAGGTTTACATTTTTTATAATCGGAACAATATCTGGTTTGTAGGAAGTGTCGCTACAGAATGCATAACTTTTTGTTTTGTTAGGGTTTAGCGTCAAGGTTTCGTTGTTGATAACGTTGCCATTTTCTAACAAAAAGTCTTTCCCGTTTTTTAAATTCTGATAGTCACACGTGTCTATTTCTGGATATAGCGCTGTTTTTGAAAGGTCTACCTTTCGCAAGCCTTCTTTCTCTCTGAACAGAAAACCATTTGTGTATACACGATGGTGTAAGGGGATAGTATGAACCGTCACTTTTTCATCTTCAAAAATCAATTCGCTTTTTTTGGAGGTCAATTCGTGGAAAATCAACGTGTATTTTGTCCAAGAGCTCGATAACTTTAATTGGATATTGATGAGTTCTTTGATGCCCTTTGGGCCATAAACATGCAATTCTTTTTCTCTGTTTAAAATGCCAAAGGTAGCAATGAGGCCAATCAATCCAAAAAAGTGATCGCCGTGTAAGTGAGAAATAAAAATATGGTTGATTTTAGAGAAGCCAATTTTGTATTTGCGCATTTGACGTTGTGTCCCTTCTCCGCAGTCAATTAAAAAATGTTGATTGTTGATCTCTAAATACTGAGAAGTGGGGTGCGCATTTACTCTTGGTGTTGCAGAGTGGCATCCTAAAATGGTCAATTTTAAACTCATTGAATTATAAAACGTTTAGAGATTACTTCTTTATTGCTTTGAATGATGTAAAAATACATACCCGATTTTAAGTTGTTTTTATAAAACGGAATGCTGTTTTTTCCTTTTTTTGAGGAATGCGTTTTTTTAAAAACGGTTTTCCCCAATACGTTTTTAATGATCAGAAAAACAGGTTGGTTTTTTGTTGTTTCAAATTGTATAGAGGTACGGGTTATAAATGGATTTGGTGCAGCAGACAATTGGGTCAATGTCTTTTGAGAAAAACCAGCGGTTGCAATGCATAAAAAAGAAATAAAAAGTAGTTTTTTTACCATCCAATATTGTTTAAACCTTCATTTAGAACCCTAAATCGCGTTCTATCGCTTCCATTTCTAGCACGTCAATTGCTTCTTCAAATGTTGGAACAATATTAAAAGTTTCAGGAAACGCATCAATATCAATTCCATTACAAACAATTGCAAAAGATGTGCCATTACTTTTTTGAGTATCAGCGATATCCAAAAATAGAGAGATTTGTTCAACCGTTGTGTTAAGGTTTTCAGAAAATTGAACAATAAGGTGTTCTTTTTTTAAGGTTGTATGTGCAGTGGTGAATGCATTGAAAAAATTAGAAAATGATTTTTCATCAGAAGTGATGATGGTGTATAGCTCTTTTTTTTCGATGTTCATGTTGAATAAAATTTTAGTAAACCTGTTGTATGTCGTCAAATCTATATTGAAGAACGCTCAGTTGTTTGTCTAATAGCTGATGTTTTATCTCTTAATCTGTTGCGCTAACAAATAAATGACAGCCATTCTAATAGCAACACCATTTTCTACTTGGTTTAGAATGATAGATTGGTTGCTGTCTGCAACATCACTTGTGATTTCTACACCTCTGTTGATAGGCCCCGGATGCATAATGACGATCTCTTTATCAAGACTGTCTAAAACTTGTTGGTTGATTCCAAACAGCTGCGTATATTCTCTAGTTGATGGAAAATAGTTGACATCCATGCGTTCGTTTTGAACTCTCAATACATTGGCAACATCACACCATTTTAAGGCTTTTTTAAGATTGGTTTCTACAGTAACACCTAGGCTAGCAATATGTTTCGGAATTAAGGTTGTTGGACCGCATACTTTTACTTCTGCACCTTGTAATTGCAGTGCGAAAATGTTTGACAATGCCACTCTAGAATGTAGAATGTCTCCAATAATTACCACTTTTTTACCTTTTACAGTTCCTAGTTTTTCTCTGATAGAATAGGAGTCTAATAAGGCTTGAGTAGGATGTTCGTGAGTTCCGTCTCCGGCATTGATGATTTTGGTATCGATGTGCTTCGAAAGAAAAACACCTGCGCCAACATTTGGATGTCGCATTACAATAATATCAACTTTCATGGATAGAATGTTGTTGACAGTATCAATTAAGGTTTCTCCTTTTTTTACAGAAGATTGCCCTGCTGAAAAATTAAGAATATCTGCAGAAAGTCTTTTTTCTGCAATTTCGAAGGATAATTTTGTTCGGGTGCTATTTTCAAAAAATAAATTGGCAATGGTAATGTCTCTTAAAGAAGGTACTTTTTTGATGGGTCTATTGATAACTTCTTTAAAATGATCGGCAGTTTCAAAAATAAGTTGAATATCATTTTTGTTCAGATATTTTATACCTAGTAAATGGTTTACGCTTAAATGCTTCATTTTATGTGTTGTGTTCTATATAAACGGCGTCTTTGTTATGTGTTTCTTTCCAGCAAACTTTTACTCTTTCTTGGTTGATAGCATCTACCTGTCTGCCTTTGTAATTGGGTTGTATCGGTAAATGTCTGCTAAATCGTCTGTCGATCAAAACTAATAATTCTACTAATTTGGGTCTTCCAAAATCTTGAATAGCAGATAAACCTGCTCGGATGCTTCTTCCAGAAAATAAAACATCGTCAATTAAGATGACGTTTTTATCTTCAATCAAAAAATCAATGGTGGTATTTGTGGCTTCTAAAGGTTCATCTCTACGTCTAAAATCATCTCTGTAAAACGTAATATCGAGCAGCCCTAATTTTAAATCTTGAATGTGATATTGTTCTGTAAGAATTTCTTTTAGCCTATTTGCTAAGAAAGTACCTCTTGGTTGTAAGCCAATTAATACGGTGTTTGAAAAATCGTTGTGATTCTCGATAAGCTGACAAGCTAGTCGATGTAGAATAATTTCAATTTCTTTCGAGTTTAATAGAATTTTCGAGCTCATAAGAAAAATCTCCAAATTTAATTTGGAATACAACCAGTTACTACTGGTAATTAATGTTGGGCAAAATTAGTGTAAATAATAGGATTCGCAAAACTTTATTAGTGAAACCCTCTTTTGAAAAATTGCGTAGCAATGAATTCAAAAGAGATAGTTGAACTAATCCCGCTTTTTTAGCGGGATATCAGGTTTAATAACTCGAAGCTTACTTTGGGACTTTAAAATTATTTTTTTCGTGGTGTCTGCACACGTTGGGTGTCTTACTCTAAGAAATTTTTTACACAAAAGCATTTTAAAAAGGCCCTGTTTTTTGTTAATTAAATTGTTGAAAAGAAAATAAAAATAGATAAAAGAGGAATCATACTTACAGTACCTTGTATTCCAGTAATACCAACCATTGTAGATTGATTAAAGTATAAACCATATACAACGTCTGTACGACTTCTTTGTATATAAAACCTGAAGCCTATGTCACTATCAAAATTTGAGTCGATGCTGAAGACCAATAACGTTTACTTCTTTGATTCGGTTGAGTTTGAGGAGATTATACAGTATTATTTGGATAATGGAAAGCATTCTTTGGCAAAGAAAGCTGTGAAATTAGGATTGGATCAGCATCCTACATCTGTGAACTTAAAATTACTAAAAGTAGAGCTATTGATTTTTGATGATAAACTTCAAAAGGCAACGAGTCTTTTACTAGAGTTAGAGGCTATAGATCCTAATAATTCAGAAATATTTATTCAAAGAGCCATGATTTATTCGAAATCGAATAAGCATGAAGAAGCTATTGATACGCTTAGGAAAACACTATCTTTTATTGATGATCCCATAGATATTTGGTCTATGATTGGAATGGAGTATTTGTATTTAGATGATTTTGAAAATGCCCGATTGAACTTTGCAAATTGTATTGATGTAGATTACGAAGATTATTCATCCCTGTACAATATCGTGTACTGCTTTGATATGGAGAGCAAACATGAAGATGCCATTTTGTACTTAAACAAATACATTGATAAAAATCCATTTTGCGAAGTGGCTTGGCATCAATTAGGAAGGCAATATTTTGTATTAAATATGTTTACAGAAGCATTGACTTCTTTTGATTATTCGGTGCTCATTGACGAATCTTTTATCGGCGGATATCTAGAAAAAGCAAAAACGCTCGAAGAATTAAAAAGATACGAAGAGGCTATTGAGAATTATATAATTACATTGGAGCTAGATGATCCAACAGCTTTTGCATATGTAAGAATAGGGGAGTGTTATGAAAAAATAGCCCAGCCAGATACTGCTATTAAATATTATAAAAAAGCAGTACATGAAGATCCGTTGTTAGACAAAGCGTGGGTGTTGTTGACCAATTTATATCAGAAAGAAGAAGACCATCAAAAGGCTTTGTACTATATCACAAAGGCATTGCATATTGATGAGAGTAACTCCTTGTATTGGCGTACCTATGCAGAAATCAACTTGAAATTAAATTTGTTTGAAGAAACCGTAAAAGCGTTTCATAAATGTATTGAATTAGAAGATGTTTCTATAGAAATTTATGTGGGATTGGCTGATGTTCTGTTGTTTTTAGGCGATTTTAATGAGGCATTAGAAGTCGTTATAAAAGCAAAGAATATGTACAAACAATTTACAGAAATCGAATACCGTTTGTGTGGTTTATTTATGTTGATGCACGACGAAAAAAACAGCTTGATACATTTTAAAAACGGCTTAGCTATTGATGCTGACTACCGACATATTGTAAAAGAATTGTATCCTTCTGTTTTTGAACATCCAACAGTACAGAAAATCATTGCAAATTACTTAAAAGCAACGGAGTAAAAGGTGTTTTAGAGAGTAAAATAAACTGTCATTCCTGCGAAGGCAGGAATCTAAAGTAACATATGTGTGGATTCCTGCCTTCGCAGGAATGACAAGAAATTTAACAAACATAAAAGGTTTAAAGGCTAAAACAAAGAAATAAGCACATTGTTTAAATGATTCTAGAGTTCACTAAAAATCACTCTTCTACGCTATCAATCAGTATGGTAAGCAATTCAATAGCTGCTTGTGCTATTTTTGTTCCTGGTCCAAAAATACCAACGGCACCAGCATCAAATAAGAATTGATAGTCTTGTGCAGGAATCACACCGCCAACAATCACCATAATATCTTCTCGTCCGTACTTTTTCAGTTCAGCAATTACTTGTGGCACCAATGTTTTATGTCCCGCTGCCAATGAAGAGATTCCTAGAATATGCACATCGTTTTCAATGGCTTGTTTTGTGGCTTCCTTAGGTGTTTGAAAAAGAGGTCCAATATCTACATCAAAGCCCAAATCAGCATAGCCTGTTGCTACTACTTTTGCGCCTCTATCATGCCCATCCTGTCCTAGTTTGGCAATCATTATTCTTGGGCGTCTTCCTTCCAGTTCAGCAAATTGATTTGCCAATAGGGCCGCCTTCTTAAATAAGGAATCGTCTTTTATTTCTTTACTATACACGCCAGATATGGTTTTATGTACTGCTTTATGCCTGCCGAAAACAAGTTCTAAGGCATCTGATATTTCACCCAAAGTAGCTCTTTCTCGGGCTGCTTCGATAGCCAAATCTAATAAATTTCCATCACCTGATTTAGCAGATTCCGTTAAATCTGATAAGGTCTGTTGAACGTTCTTATGATTTCTACTGGCTTTAATACTATCTAAACGCTTGATTTGAGATGTACGAACCGCTTCATTATCAACCTCTAAAATATGTAGCGGCTCTTCTTCTTTTAATTGGTAGCTATTAACACCAACAATCACCTCTTGATTGCTATCAATTTTAGCTTGTTTTTTTGCCGCTGCTTCCTCAATTCGCATTTTCGGAATCCCTTTTTCAATCGCTTTTGTCATTCCGCCCAATGTTTCAACTTCTTGGATCAGTTTCCAAGCTTTGTTCGCGATATCTTCTGTTAATTGTTCTAAATGATAACTTCCAGCCCAAGGATCGACAGTTTTGGTAATATGTGTTTCTTCTTGTAAGTAAATTTGTGTGTTTCTGGCAATTCTTGCAGAAAAATCAGTTGGCAAGGCAATGGCTTCATCAAGTGCGTTGGTGTGCAAGCTTTGTGTGCCGCCAAAGACAGCTGCCATGGCTTCAATGGTTGTTCTGGCAACATTGTTAAACGGATCTTGCTCTGTTAAGCTCCAACCGCTAGTCTGACAATGTGTTCTTAAGGCCAGTGATTTTTGATTCTTCGGGTTGAATTTTTTTACAATTTTTGCCCACAACATTCTAGCAGCTCTTAGTTTTGCGATTTCAGTAAAATGATTCATTCCGATGGCCCAGAAAAAGGACAATCGTGGTGCAAAGGTGTCAATGTCCATTCCAGCTTCAATGCCTTTTTTAAGGTATTCCAATCCGTCTGCCAATGTGTAGGCAAGCTCAATTTCGGCAGTAGCTCCTGCTTCTTGCATGTGGTATCCAGAAATTGAAATCGAATTGTATTTGGGCATATGATCACTGGTGAACTTAAAAATATCAGCAATAATTCGCATGGATTGTGCAGGCGGATAAATATAGGTGTTGCGCACCATAAATTCCTTCAAAATGTCATTCTGAATGGTTCCAGAAAGTAATTTAATGTCAGCACCTTGTTCTTCAGCAGCAACAATATAAAAGGCTAAAATGGGTAAAACAGCTCCATTCATGGTCATGGAAACCGACATTTTATCTAGAGGGATTTCATCAAACAATAGTTTCATGTCCTCAACAGAATCAATAGCAACACCTGCTTTTCCAACATCCCCTTGTACACGCTCATGATCAGAATCATAGCCTCTATGTGTTGCCAAATCAAAAGCAACCGACAGCCCTTTTTGACCAGCGGCTAAATTTCTTTTGTAAAAAGCATTGCTCTCTTCTGCTGTAGAAAAACCAGCATATTGTCTGATGGTCCAAGGTCTACGAACATACATTGTCGAATAAGGACCACGCAGGTAAGGGGCAATTCCAGCTACAAAATCTTCATGAGCAACGTCTTTCGTTTTTTGCCCTTGGTCTTTTGGTTCAATGTTGATATGTTGCAGCTCTTTTCTACTCATTTTTCAATCGATTTTGTTCCGATGTTGCTGCCAGACGTTTTGCAATAATAGGCTGTATCAATGTTTTTCTAGGATTTGATTTTAAAAACGGATACAACTCTAGTTCGTTTTTCATGGTATCAGCAGCATTGGGTTGTTTGTTTGTGCCCAATAGTACAATTTCTTCACGATTAAATTTCCCTTGTTCTTTTGCGGCGCTTTCTTCAATTTTTCGTTGGATAACTCCCTGTTTTAGCTGTTTTAAAAAGCCGCCACTTTTTTCAATTTCTTTAAAAAGAAGCAATGCTTTTTCTGCAAGTTGCGAAGTTAAACTTTCGATATAATAAGAACCGTCAGCAATTTGATTTGCACTCTCTAGATAGCTTTCTTGTTGTAAGATGAGCAGTTGATTTCGTGCAATGCGTTCTCCAAAGTCATTTTTTTTATGATACAATGCATCATAAGCAAGATTGTTTACGGTATCTGAACCTCCTAAAATGGCACTCATACATTCTGATGTGGTTCTGAGCATGTTTACATTGTAATCGTAAATGGTTTTATTGCGAAGGCTTGGCTGTGAAAAAAGGTGTACGGTACTGTTTTCTATTCCGTATTCCTTTAAAAGTAGTTTCCAAAGAACTCTAAAAGCTCTGAGTTTTGCAATTTCAAAAAAGTAATTGCTTCCTACGGAAAAGTTGATATGTGTTTTAGAAGCGACCTCTCCTCCAAAATGATTTAAGTATTCGTTGGCATGTGCCAATGTGTATGCCAATTGCTGTACAATTGTGGCGCCTGCATTTTGATACAATGAAGCATTGATTCCGATGCTATGATTGCAATGCTGTACAATCTTTTCAAGTTCTTGATGATCTCCGCTGAGGTTGGTAAACCAATTGCCAGTTTCAGCAAGATGTCCAATGCTATCAATCTGAAAATAAACCGTTTCTGAGTCTAAAAAATCAAAGAGTTTTGTAGTGAAATCAGCATCTAAAAATTGAAATCGAATATAAATATGAATTTGATCTGTTGCAATGTTTTTAAAAAGAGTTGCATAATCAAAGGTGTCTTTAGCAATAAATTCAATCGCGTTTGCTCCTTTTTTTAAGGCATTAAAAGCAATGCCGTTTGCAATTTTTTCATCGTCAATAAATACAGATTGACAGATGTTGAATTTAAAAGCAGTGTTTGTGTCGGTTGTAGTTTTTCTATCTTCTTTGGTGTAAAAAGGCTTTACAACAATGCCTTCATCGGTTTTCCACAACAAGGTATCATTATAGTCGTCACCTTTTAAGTCAACTTGAATTTTTTGTTTCCAAGCGGCAGCGCTAGTCGTATCAAATTCATTGAATAAAAAAGTGCTCATTATTTCTTAATAGTATCAAATTCAATAATATAAATGTCTTCGTTTTCTTTTTTCATTAGGTATTGCTCTCTAGCAAACTTTTCTAATTGTAGCGTGTCTTGTAGCGTTTTTATAGTTTTTTTATCCTTTTTTATATTGCGTTCAAAGAAGGTGTTTCTGGTTTCGAGTTTTTCAATTTCTGTATTGAATTCCCGATGAACAAGATAGGAGTTTTCATCAAAAAAAAGCATCCAAACACCAAAAACAACCAATATGATAACATATCTATTGGTAATGAATTTTACGAGTTTGTATTCTTTAAATCGTTTGAATGTCATTATAATTTATTAGCAATAACAGTTCTAAAAATATCTACGGCAACAGTATTGTACTTGTCATTCGGAATGATAATGTCTGCAAAGTTTTTTGTGGGCTCAATAAACTGTTGGTGCATTGGTTTTAATGTTTCTTGATACCTTTTTAGCACTTCATTGATGTCTCTTCCTCTTTCATTAATGTCGCGTCTAATTCTTCTAATCAATCGTTCGTCAGCATCCGCATGTACAAATATTTTGATATCAAAAAGATCCCGTAATTTTTCATTGTTAAAAATTAGGATGCCTTCTACAATAACTACTTTTTTAGGTAGTGTTTTGATTGTGTCCTTCGTTCTATTATGTGTAACAAAAGAATACACCGGTTGTTCAATAGATTTCCCTGCTTTTAAGTCCTTTAAATGTTGAACAATCAGGTCAAAATCAATTGCTCTGGGATGATCAAAATTTATTTTAATACGCTCTTCGTAGCTTAAGTCGTCTGTGGCAGCATAATAAGAATCTTGTGAGATCACACAAACTTCATCTGATGAAAGTTCTTTTATAAGTTGATCAACAACAGTCGTTTTCCCACTTCCTGTACCACCAGCAATTCCGATTATAAGCATACTAAATAATTGTTTTTTTTTGATAAGATCAATATCTTGACAACAAATTTAAGTCAAATTAAAGAATAAAAAAAGTCCTTTCTTTTGAAAGGACTTTTAAGAGCCGATGGAGGGACTCCCTTCGACTGCGCTCAGGATAAACTTCTCGCCCTATTTAGATTTCGAATACAAAAAAACACCAACCGATAAAAGTTGATGTTTTAGCTATTATTAAGAGCCGATGGAGGGACTCGAACCCACGACCTGCTGATTACAAATCAGCTGCTCTAGCCAGCTGAGCTACATCGGCATTGCTCATTTTAAAGCGCAGCAAATATCTATCATTTAAATATATTGACCAACTATTTTTTTCTTTTTTATTGAGAAATTTCAGCAAGCTGATAGCTTTGAAAAAAGAGTTTTGTAATCTTCATAAAAACAGTTGTTTATGTTGTTTTTAAAGAAAGGGTGTGTAGAAATTCGATATCCAATTAGATGTTCGTATTTACCCAAACAACCATAAGAATTATGGTAGAATAAAATAGAAATAGAAAAATTTGAAGTTTATATTTTTTCACAAGCACCTTCATGATTTTTTGTTTTTATTACGCCTTTAGTAAATTTATATTTTGCCTTACAACCTGCTAAGTGTCGTGAAATCAGTTTTAAAAATTTGCTCTAACTCAACCCATTTTTCACCTTCTTTTGCCCAAGGAAGTTTTTGTTGGTACTTCCACATCAGCTTTTCCCATTCTTGCACCTTAGGATTACTGGCATCCATTTCAGATTTTTTTCCAGGAACATGGCTGTCATCAACCTCAACAATCATAAACATTCTATTGCCAATTATATAGATTTCCATATCTATAATACCAGCATCTTTGATGCTTTTGGTTACTTCGGGCCAAGCATTTCCTTTGGCATGATACTCTTTGTATTCAGCAATTAATTTCGGATTATCCTTTAAATCACATGAATAACAATATCGGTTCTTTTTTATAATCATAATTAACGCTGTCTTTTTAAGGTTGTATACCCATAATGCGCCACTACTGATAAACAAATAAGCGGTAAAATAAAAGAGAACTTCACTTCTGGGATAAATCCTAGCACTTGCACATCTGCATAGCCGTTACCGCCCCAATCAAGAACCCATCCTTGTAATACTGGCATTAAGGCACCTCCTACAATAGCCATTTGATCATCAGATAAGTTATTTGCGGGCAATAAAATGTTTGTAGGAACCGTAATTTGCTCTTGCATACCACCATCTGTATGCACTCCTAAAACTTTAATATTTGTACAACAGTTGGTTTTTCCATTTCTACAGGCAATACATTCTCCGCAACTAACATAAGGCATCACAACTACTTTATCTCCTTTTTTAATACCGTTTGGATTGTTGCCAATTTCTATAACTTCAGAAGCCAATTCATGACCTAAAATTCTTGGATAGGTAAAGAATGCCTGATTGCCAGCATATGCATGGAGGTCGGTTCCGCAAATACCAACTTTATTAATTTGCAATAAAGCTTCATGCTCTTTTCTAACCGGAGCTTCTTTTTCTTTTAGAATAAATTCACCCGGTTTTTCACAAACAAGATATTTCATTTTTTAATTGTTTTTTGATCGATTTATATTTTGTTCCATCGATTGAATAGATTTTTAAAAATTAAGGGTTTTCATTTCTGACACCCTTTTGCGCTTTATTTAAATACTGAAAAGTCTTTTAAAACAAACTAAAAAGAATGATTTTAACTCTTTTCGATTTGGTTATTTGTTAAATTTTGTTATATTTGTTCAATCGATTGAACAAATATAGAATAAACTTGGGAAATAACAAAAAAACGACGATAAAAGATATTGCAAACGTGTTGAGTTTAACTCCTTCTGCCGTTTCTAAAGCCTTAAATGACCACCCTAGAATTAGCGAAAAAACGAAAATTGCAGTACAGCAGGTTGCTAAAAACTTGAATTATCAACCCAATTATTTGGCAAGTGCTTTAAGAAAAGGGAAAAGTAATTTGGTAGGCGTGATCATTCCAAGAGCAAACAGTCATTTCTTTTCTTCTGTCTTTGAAAACATTGAAAATGTTCTAAACAAAGAAGGGTATAATGTTATTATGACCCAATCCAACGAGTCTTACGAAAAAGAATGTCGGAATATTGATGCTTTAATACAGACCCAAGTTGACGGTATCATAGCTTCTATGGCAAATGAAACCATTAAGCTAGGTCATTACAAAAAAATTATATCAAAAGGAATTCCATTGGTTTTGTTTGATCGTGGTGAAGATGAATTAGAAGTAGATTATGTGGGTATTGATGACTATGAAACAAGTCATTTGATTGTAGATCATTTGGTAGATAAAAAATGCAAACGCATTGCTCATATTGCAGGTTTTAAACATAAGCGAATTTATAAAAACAGATTGATTGGGTTTAAAGACGCGCTTAAAAAACATAATTTACCAATTGATGAGGATCAAATTATAGAGAGTAATTTAATGATTGAAGATGGTAGAAGAATTATGAAACAATTATTAGATTCTCCTAATAGACCTGATGCTGTATATGCTGCTGGTGATTATGCTGCTCTTGGTGCGCTACAGATATTATTGGAAGAGAACATTAAAGTCCCTGAAGAAATTGCATTGGTAGGATTTAGTAACGAAACCTTTACGTCATTAACCAGTCCGTCAATTTCAACAGTTGATCAACATAGTGAGAAAATGGGGCAATTGGCTGCAAAAGCGTTGTTAAATAGATTGGAAAAAACGAATGAAAAGGAGGCTGTAAATATCGTTAATTTAAAACCTGAATTAATTATAAGAGCTTCTTCAAACAAGACAGCATGAACACCTACATAAAGCATTTCTTTTTAAAAGTACTATCAACGCTAACCTTTATAGCTTTGATGCTCTTTTTTTGTACTTCATGTAAAGAGGATACATCTAACTATGTTCCTGTATCTACTCAAACACAGGGAATGTTTACCTCTACAAAAAGCATCCCTGATGCTCTTTTTTTAGGAGATGAAACTTGTAAGAAATGTCATTTGAATCAGTTTAAAGATTGGGAAGGGTCTCATCATGATAAAGCAATGCAATTGGTGTCTAAAGCTTCTATTTTGGCTGATTTCAATAATGTGACCTTCAAAAGTCAAGGAGTAACGTCTAGATTCTTTAAAAAAGACGGCGATTATTTTGCAAATACTGAAGGTCCTGATGGAAAAAACCATGATTATAAGATCGCATATGTGTTTGGGATAACGCCCTTGCAGCAGTACGTGATTAAATTTCCAGACGGACATTACCAGTGTTTAAGAACCGCATGGGATTCTAAAAATAACAAATGGTTTGATTTGTATCCTGACTTTAAAGTGGTGCATTCAGAATGGTTGCATTGGTCTAGGGGAGGACTGAATTGGAACAATATGTGTGCTGACTGCCATTCTACAAATGTTAGAAAAAATTACAACGAAGAAACACATAGTTATAACACACGATTTTCGTTGATCAATGTAAGTTGTGAAGCTTGTCATGGTCCTGGTAAAGATCATGTAACAGATGTTTCGCGGCTTGGTGATGATTACAAAGCTACCGGAACTTTAAAAATGACCCTAGGTACAAATTCAAAAGAGTTGGTAGATCAATGTGCCAGATGTCATATGCGTAGAGAGCAGGTTTCAGCCAATTTCAATTTTGAAGGCACCATGCTTGATCATTACTTTCCGCAACTAATAACAGAAGGCATTTACCATCCTGATGGACAAATTTTGGATGAAGATTATGTGTATGGTTCCTTTATTCAAAGTAAAATGTATCACAATGGTGTGAGCTGTATCGATTGTCATGATTCGCACTCATTAAAATTGAAGTTTGAAGGAAATAAGTTGTGCTTGCAATGTCATGTTCCAGAAACATATGACAGTCCAAAGCATCACTTTCACCCACAAAATTCAGAAGGCTCAAAATGTATTAATTGCCATATGACGGGGAAATTTTATATGGGAAATGACTTTAGACGTGATCACAGTTTTAGAATTCCGAGACCCGATTTAAGTTTAAAGTACAATACACCGAATGCTTGTGTACAGTGTCATAAAGACAAAGATAATACCTGGGCATGGGAACATTTTAAAACGCGATATGGAGCGCCAAATTATACGCATTTTTCTGAATTATTGGCGCCGGGGTTAACAGGACAAGAAAACGGTGCAACCTCGTTACTTACGTTGGCAAAAGACACCGCTTACCCAGATATTGCAAGAGCTTCAGCTGTAAAAGGCATGAGTAACTATTTAAGTCCTAAAATAATCGAAGACTTGTTGCGCTTCTTAAATGATGAGTCTCCTACAGTGAAGGGTGCGACGTTAGATGTTTTAAGTGATATTAATTCCACCGATTATATCACGTATTTTTTACCATTATTAAAAGATGCGAAACGCTCGGTTCGGGTGAAGGCATTTTATGCTGTTGGTGCCTTAAATGATTCTCAAATTCTTGAGGAATATAAAGAAGTTTACAAGCGTGTTAAAGAAGAATTTGAAACCTCTTTGGATGCCACGGCAGATTTTGTGGGTGGACGTATAAAACGCGCCAACTATTTTCTTAAAAAAGGAGACTTACAACAGGCCATTAAAGGGTATGAAAGCGCCTTGGAAATTGATAATATCAACAACCTCATACGAACAAATTTGGCAAATCTTTATTATCAAAATGGAGCGTTAGTTAAGGCTGAAAACGCGTTTAAAACCATCATAAAGCAAGAGCCTAAATATGGCCCAACATACTACGCTTACTCACTCTTGTTAGCAGAATTAGGAAGAACCGAAGACGCAATAATAATTCTTAAAAAGGCCATTAAGTACATGCCTGAAAACACGAGAAGTTATTATAATTTGAGTCTTTTGTATGACAAGCTTAGTAATTTTAAAGAAGCTAAGAAAACAATTACAAGCGGTTTAAAAATAGCTCCTCAAAATGAAGACTTATTGTATATTTTGGCTTATTTATATTCGAAATACAACGATCCTAAAAAAGCAACAACCATTGTTTTGAAATTGTTAGAATTAAATCCGAAAAACCAACAATACATCAATTTTTACAATCAATTAAACGCCAACAATTAATGATTCAAAGCAAAGGTGTTTGCATTTTTTTTAAAATGAATTAAACTTTTATACCCTATTGAAGTCTAATTCAATAGACTGCTATTAATTTTTAACCTATGGATTCTAAACACTTACAACATTTATATTGTCGCGCTGGATTTGGGATTGGATATAACCAAAGTACAACACTTCATAAAACAACTAAAAAGCGTGTAGTTTCTAAGCTGTTTAAAGAATCAGAATCGTATCAACTTTTAGAAATAGATCTATCAGAATTTAATATTTTAAAAGAACTCCCTTATAAAAAATTAGTGACTACAATAGGCAAGAAAGAGCTTAGAGCGTTGCAAAAAAAAGGCAGAAAAAAAGTGAAATCCCTCAATGTTGCATGGATTGATCGATTGACTAATTCGGATGCCATTTTAAGAGAAAAGATGACCCTATTCTGGGCAAATGTGTTTGTATGCAAGGACGCTAATATTTGGCACATCCAACAATACAACAATGTTTTAAGAACGCATGCTTTGGGAGATTTTAGGCAATTTGTAAAAGCGATTGCACGCGAGCCTTCCATGAGTAAATATTTAAATAACCGACAAAATTCTAAAGGAAGTCCTAACGAAAATTTTGCGCGTGAACTCATGGAGTTATTTACTTTAGGAGTTGGGAATTACACAGAAAAAGACATCAAAGGAGCCGCCAGAGCATTTACGGGTTGGAGTTTTAAATATGACGGAACATTTCGATTGAAAAAAAACAAACACGACTTTGGTTCTAAGCAATTTTTTGGGCAAGAAGGAACTTTTGACGGGGAAGATATTATTGATATTATTTTAGAACAAAAACAATGTGCAAAATTTATATGTGATAAAGTATATTGCTATTTTGTGAACCCGATAGTAGACAATAACCGTCTGAATGAAATTACCGAAATTTTTTATAAGGATTATAATATAGCCCATTTAATGCGCTATATTTTTAATTCGGACTGGTTTTATGAATCGAAAAATATTGGGACAAAAATAAAATCTCCAATAGAACTTTTAATAGGGATTAAAAAGATAGTTCCCTTCAGTTTTCACAAACCAAAACAAGTGTATTATCTACAAAAAATGATGGGACAGATTTTATTAAATCCCGTTAATGTTTCTGGATGGAAAGGGAACACCAATTGGATAGATTCTAACACGTTGATGTTTCGACTTAAATTAGCCTCTGTTTTGCTGAACAATGCCATTATCAATTTGGATGAAAAAGGGGATATAGAAGGCACGTTTGATGCCTATTATTCGCGTACAAAAAACAGGAAACAATACATTAAAGCAAACATTAATTGGAATGCTTTTAACAATGAATACTTGAATTGCAGTACGGAACAGTTAAAAGAAATTTTAATCAGTAGTCCTATTGACCCTGACACGGATGCCTTATTAGCAAATTTAGACATTGAGAACAACAAAGATTATTGTATTCAACTCATGTCAATTCCTGAATATCAACTTTGTTAAACTATACTTATGGAAAGAAGAGAATTTTTAAAAAATAGTGCCCTGGCAAGTAGTTTATTTATGGTGCCTAGCTTTATCAAGGCTTTCGAAAAATATTCCCATTCAACTTTAGGGTATAAAAAACTGGTGATTATACAATTGGCTGGTGGTAATGATGGCTTAAATACTATTATTCCATATACCAACGATATCTATTATCGAGAAAGACCAGCACTCGCCATAAAAAAGAACGACCTTATAAAAGCTACAGACGAATTAGGCTTTCATAAAAATATGGGCGGACTAAAAAACTTGTACGATCAGGGATATTTGTCTATTATTAATAACGTAGGATATCCGAATCCAAATAGGTCACATTTTAGATCTACAGATATTTGGCAAACCGCAAGTAACTCCAATGAATACTTGACCTCTGGTTGGTTGGGTCGCTATATTGATCAATATGGAAAAATGCCACATTCAGGTATTGAAGTAGATGATAGTTTGTCTTTAATCATGAAAGGTGAAAACATCAACGGAATTGCAACTAAAAATGCTCGAGCCTTGTTTAATAATACCCAAACTCCTTTCTTCAAAAAAGTCATCAAACACCAACGGGACAATCATTTAAGTGAACATAATTTGGGCTATCTGTACAAAACAATGATAGAAGCCAATTCTTCTGCAAAGCATATTTTTCAGACGTCAAAAACATTTCATACAACCATAGAATACCCAAATAATCCATTTGCCAAACAATTAAAAACAACGGCAAGCTTTATCAATTCTCATGTGAATTCTAAGGTGTATTTTGTGTCTATGGGGGGATTTGATACGCACAATGCTCAAAGTAAACGACAAGAAAAATTATTGGATGTGTACAGTACATCGATTGAAGTCTTTGTAAATGACCTAAAGAAGAACGATACGTTTAAGGACACTTTAATCTTGACGTTTTCAGAATTTGGAAGACGTGTTAAAGAAAATGGATCGGAAGGCACAGATCACGGTACAGCCAATAATGTATTTATCATTGGTAAAAATTTAAAAAAACCAGGATTCTATAACAATGCTCCAAACTTAGGAGATTTAGATGTTAATGGTGATTTAAAGTATGCTGTTGACTTCAGGGAAATCTATGCGACTGTTTTGGACCAGTGGCTGGAAGTAAATGATGAACGCATTTTAAATAAATCCTTTGGTAAATTGAATTTTATTTAATTAATTCAAGTCCAATTAAAAGGATGGAATTATTTTTCAACCCTTTTTTTGTTTTCTCTTGATTTTAGCATGTTTGTATCATAGATAATAACAGCAACTGATTTTGCAGGAATAGTTGCGGTAGCAACAGTTTCTCCTTTCTCAACACATCTGTATTTTTTTTCTTTATCTGACTTGTTTTGAACAAATAGATATATTTTGTTGTCTTTCTTTAGGGAGATTAATGTTTCTTTAGCGTATGAAGCAATCCTTTTTGCACCTGGTTGCATATACGACTACTGTCAGTAGTAATAGTATTGAAAATAGATGTTGTTTAAGGTGTATCATTTAAAAGTTACTTAATGTCCCCCTTTAAAATCAAGTGACAGTCCTCTTTCTTTTCTAACAGTCGCCCAAGATTTGATAACTTTAACGCCCCAATCTGGTTGATTCAATTGCACTTTATCTCCACTTTTGTCAATCCATTCTTGTAAAAGTTGTGTCATTTCTACCACCTTTTCTTTATAATCGGGATTGTTCGCCAAATTATTCATTTCCAACGGGTCCTTTTTTATTTCAAAAAGCTGAGTGGTTTGTTTGCCTTCTACCAAATATTTGATCAATTTCCAGTCTTTTGTTCTTACGCCTCGCTGGAAGTTTTTATACAAGAAAAATACAGATTCTCTAACCGTTTTTTTAGGATTCTCTAGAATAGGCAAGAGGCTAGTTCCGTCAATAGTTGCTGGTTTTTCTGTTCCTACGATATCGGCTATGGTTGGAAATAAATCGTTTAAATACACCAAGCTTTCGGTTCTTACCCCTTTTTGAATTCCAGGGCCAGAAATGACTAAAGGAACTCTGATACTGTGATCGTATATGCTTTGTTTTCCTAATAAGCCATGTTGTCCTGCAGCCAAGCCATTATCTCCTGCAAAAATAATGATGGTGTTCTCTGCTTTTCCACTTTTTTCCAAAGCGGCTAATATTTTTCCAATATTGTCATCTACTTTCAGTTTTCTTCCAACTGGCTTCATCCATTTTCCCATCAATTATTATAGAATCAATGGATTTGGATACTTTGAAAATAGATTGCTCTCCTAATGACATTTTCTTTTCAGAATTGTTTGTTACTTTTTTAGGATGTGTATTGTTACAAGAAAATGATAGAACAATAAAAGCTGTAATCGCATAAAG
>Ga0209554_1001178_pt1 | contig 20244 bp, 12 predicted proteins | sample MarorgKNORR_S2LV_5_FD_188221 | JGI IMG/M metagenome (GOLD analysis project Ga0209554, IMG submission 188221) | Marine microbial communities from the Southern Atlantic Ocean, analyzing organic carbon cycling - Bottom_A/KNORR_S2/LV (SPAdes) (version 2) | ecosystem: Environmental > Aquatic > Marine...
CGTTGTGGCGCAATTACTGCTTCGCGGGTGCGACCATGTTCGCGATTCTCGGCGCAATCATCTGGGACGGTCGCCACATGTTCCCGCGCACGGGCTTCTGGCTGGGCTATCTCGGCTATCTGCTACACTTCGTCGGCGGCAGTCTCGGTGAGGATGACTGGCAACCTTACGAGGAATCGGTATCAAAGTAAGATCGTCGGCAACTGCGGACTTACGCAGTGACTAGCGTCTGATTTGGGTAGAAAAATTTCTCGGCATTAATTTCCATGGCCAACAATCAAAGGATCTCGGCCCTCAGTTATTAGACCAAATCGGTAATTTCGGCAAATCGAATTTGATGACGCCGTGGTCGGCGCCGAATTGCACCATCCTCTCATTGGCCATGCTGGCACTGCTCATCCCGACGATGATTCCCGGGCGTGCAATTTCACCGGCGGCTACGGCGATGTTGAGTTGTTGTAAGACTTCAAGACCCTTGGTCGGGGGGATGAAATGGTCCAGCAGGAGAATATCTGGGGAGAACTCTCTGATATGGTCGAGGAAGTCAGTGGTATCCCATCGCTGAACCAGTTCTAATTCGCTCATGTCGATACCACTGGAGGTGAGCAATGCCCCGATATCGAAACCATCCTCAAAGGCCAGGACCTTCACGCCTATTCACCTGCACTGGCGTTGTAAACGGCGACTTCAAACCAACCCTCGTGATCTTCGCCACGCTCTATCAAGGGCATCGAAAAATCACCTCCTTGGACTGAGAGACCTGCAAGCGCACATGTGCTGGGTAGGTAATCCTCCCCGGTATCTGTCAGTTCAATCCCCAAACTATGCCCAGCGGGCAAGACCACGTCAATGGGATTGAATTCCATCAGCATCGTATACGAACCCAGTGGAGACACTGGATTGGCATCATACCCGCCATCACGATATCGTAAGTCCATCACCGCATGACCGAGACGCAGTCCGATGGTCTCATCCCAAAGTGTTGCGAATATCTGTCCACCGTTGCATCCTCGTGTGTTGACGTCAAGGTGAAGGGTCGGCAATCCGGAAATGTGGATTTCGTCTTCGAAAACAGGGCTTAACATATTCACCGCCTGGGTGGCACTGACCACACCTGTTGCACTCTCCCACTCTGTGATATCGTGATTTTCCCAAGTGATGTCAGCTGGTGGCCAAGTCTCCTCAAGGTGCCAACGGCCATCGTGGGTCTGCATCTGCACATAGGACTCGGTCTCGTCGCCGACACCCTTGAGCCAGTATTCGAACCAATTGAAAATCTCAATCGCCCAATCCATGCGCGACATATTTGCATAGGCCTCCTTGCCGTATCCACTGGCAAGATTTGAGTGAGTCTCGCCCTGGTCTGGATAATTGTGCCCCCATTGCCCCATTATTCCGCGCACCGTCAGCCCCTTGTCGCGCAACATCTGATAGGCCGGGAAGGCATGGTATGGGTCGACATTCCAGTCCTGCATCCCCCATACGATGTAGACACTGCCGTTGTAATTGTCCAATACATCGCCCAGATGGTAACGCTCTTCCCAGTAATCAGACCAATCAGCACCACCGAATTCCGCCGCTAATGAAGTGGTTATCGGCATCGCCGGCCCGATGATATCATCACTGCAGATTCGCAGGTCATCGGTGGTCATGTCGGTGGTCGCCCCTTGGTATGCAAGGTCATAGCCGACAGCCCGGGCCTCACTTGAGCCATTGCGATAGAACATCTGCTGGACGCCGATACTGCCAGAGATTGGCACGATGGTCTTCAGGTGCTCGCTCGGGTTCTGCGCCGCCTCCCAATTGGTCGTTCCCGCATATGACTTACCCATCAGACCGACATTGCCGTTTGACCATTCCCGGGTTCCGAGCCATTCGACCGCGGCCTGGATGCCGACCTGCTCGCCCAGTCCCTTGACGTCTTGACAGTGTGTTGATTTGCCTGAACCGAAGGTCGAGACCTGTGCCAATGCGTAGCCGTGGGAAATGAATTCCTCAAATATCCACTGACCGACCCCAAGGTCTGGAATGGTGTTAGGATTGGAGTCATCAACCTCGGTGCCGTAATCGTAGTAAGGGTGGATTGTGGCGATTACCGGGACTTTGACGCCTTCCGCAACATCCGGCATCCACAGTGCCAAGTGCATCAGCGCATCTTCCGGGTATCCTGCATCCTGCTCGCTCGCCGGTAGGTCGACAGGGATGAAGTGCTCGGTCATCGGCAGGATTTCGTAGGGCCCATCCTCTGGCAGCTGGCTGCGCCAGGAATCCAAGGTCAGGTTGAGTAGATGGCGGTCTTTTAGCGGTACATTACGCCAGTCATCAAGGTTTAGTTGGTCACCGAATTCATCGCCGACAGCACCGGAGAAATTGACCACAGCAAGTATGGTGAAGACGAAAATCACCCCACAGATTCCGCCGATGGCGTAGTTGAGGTCGCGCCGCTCACTTGCTCCGACCACCTCGCCAACTGCACCATTGGCCTCGCCTGCGACATCATCCCCGGTCGCGGCCAGTTCCGCCTCGAGGATACCTCCCATGCACGCCCCGAGGGGTTGTGTCTCATCAAGGAAACGCCCTCAGGATTCGCTCGACCCTGCCGCTTTTGGAGGGGGTCAGTCTGGGCCAATGGCTTCTTTGAATTTACTCATCATCATCGCCGCATGGGCGAACATCAGAATCGCCAGCGGTGCGTGAACCATACCCAACCACATCTTACCTGCGCTCATCATCTCACCGAGTCCGTATTGCATCAGCCACATGACAAAAAGTCCGATCGACATGCCCTTCAGTTTACCATCGTGCTTTGAGATGATGACCAATACCAGAATCCCAAGTGTCAACATCAGGCCGAGATGGCCGGTGTATTCGTGTGAGGAGACCAGATTCCAGCCTTCAAAGGTATAGCCGAGCCGTCCCAACCCGGTCATCGCCTGACCGATAATCAATAACATCACTACAATATTGCCATACATGGCATATTTCAGTAGGTTGGTTTTCACTACTGCTTCAGAACTCGCTTCGCTCATATCCTTCGGCAAAACAGACCAGTCCTTCAAGGATTAGGTCAAATCCGTAGCGGCGAACGATTATTCATACCTCGCGGCTGTGGCCAAATCATGAGCAGGGGGGTGGTGGTGCTGGTGCTGGCTCAGGTGGTCTTGTTGCTGAGTTTCACCTTGACCGGCTCAATCACCCAGCCCACTCTTCAGTCACAGGTCGAAGCCAGCGGTGATGATGGCGATTGGCGCAACCGTACCATCGACCCGGCACTGTGGGTTGATGGGCCGGAATTGGAAGGCAGTCCGATGGATGAGCCGCGACTCGGAGACCCGGTGATAATCATCAATGTCAGTTATGTTCCAGGACATTTACAAAGCCGTGTAGAAGGTGAAATCGTCATCGAGTTATTCGAGGAATGGGCACCGATCACCGTGACCAATATGGTTGAGCATATCGAAATTGACCTCTACGACGGGATTTTCTTCCACCGGGTAATCGATGATTTCGTCACCCAGGGAGGTGACCCCGAGTGTACGACTCTAGGGATCTATCCTTCCACCAATCTGGCCTGTGGTAGTGGCGGTACCGGTGAGACGATTCCAATAGAATTCAACGAAAACCTCTCTCATGTGGATGGAGCAATGGGAATGGCCCGCGGCCAAGAACTTGATTCGGCTGATTCACAATGGTATATCGCCGAGACCGAAGCACACAATCTGGACGAGGAGAACTCATCCAGCGGGGGATACGCAACCTTCGGAGTGGTGCGTGACGGCATGCGTCACGTACGCCTGATTGCTCTCACTCCCACCAGTGATGACCCGACCGGCCTGCCCTTCCTGCAGAATCCTGCCTCAACTGCCGGCAGGCCGGTATACGAGGTGCACATCGATTCCATCAGCATGCTCGGCGTGGTCGGCGAGAATTCCTCGCTCGACCAAGATAACCTCAACGGCTCGATGAATCAAGTGTCTGCAGCCTACGGTGTTGCATTATTATTGGTAGTCGTGATGGGCTTCGTGGTCTTTTCCGTTGTAATGGCGATGGTCTCGACAGCAATCGTTCGCCACCATCGAGGGCAAGAAATAATTCAGATGAACGCCGCTAATCTCGGTAAGTCATTCCTCAAATATGGAATGTTCTGGCCAATATTCGCGATACTGTTTTCCTTCGGTGTGTATACTACTTTCACCGGCGAGGATTATTTTGAAAATCTTTTTATCTGCATGGGATATATTGTTGGAGTAATAATTTGCATTATTGCTTGGGTTATCCACTTGAACACAACTACCGGGGTGCAGTTGTCGGTTTCCTTGACAACTCCCAAGGGAGGCACTGAGCCACCACAGTGACTCTGACAACCACAAACATCAGGAGTGCAAAGTCACAACTAATTCCTTCTGCCCCATGATTCCACCGTGGTTTTACAATACCTTTTGAACATACTTGGTTCCTGAGTGGTGGGTGTTACTCAAGTTCATCGGTTCTGAATTATTCGCATTGCCGATTATTCCTTGGGCTGTGCTTTCAGGATGAGCACACAGTGTCGCACATGAGGGGCGTACCACTTGACCTTGCGAATCTCGATGATTTTGAGTTTCCAGGGCCGATTTCCATCCTCAGCCAAATCTCTGAAAGCACCCAAGGTCTGTTCCGCCCATGCATCGATATCGCCGGAATTTCTGTCGACCACATTCATGTGGACGTGTAAAACCCCGCCGGCCGGCTTGAGACAACGCACCGCCAATGGCCAAGCCGTCTCGGAAGAGGGAAGAAGTCCGAGTAATACCCGGTCAGCGATTCCGGCCAGTGCTGGTGCAGTGTCCTGATTATCACCTACGTGGATGGTGCACCGCTCGCCCACCCCATTGAGTTCCAGTCCGGCGCGCAGAGCGGTGATGCTGTCGGGATTCATCTCGCAAGCGTGCACGTGGGCAACGCCGGCATTGACCAATAATGGCAGTGAATAATAGCCGATGCCGCAAAACAGGTCGACCACGACTTCACCTTCTGCAGCGATCGTGCCGGTCCAGCCGCGCTCGGAGATATTGCCGGCTGAAAACATCACCTTGGTGGCGTCGAAACAGTAGACCACGCCATGTTCGCGGTGCTCAACCCAGGCATCATCCCCCACCAGCAATTCAGCATGACTTTGGCGCAGTGCGCTGGCATCAACCTCGGCCTGACGGCCGAGCCTATGTGCATTCAGGGCTGTGGCAACGACCAGCCAGAAACCCTCATCGAGGGTGATTTTTCGCCATTTTTCGCCGCTGAAGGCGGTCTTTGGCAGTAAAACCAGATTTCCGAGACGCTGCCACTTCTTCGGCAGGTCGTCGAGCAGGTCTATGCTAAGGTCAGCGTCAGTTTCGCTCAGAACTGCCGCTACTGCGTTGGCTAAGCAATGGTGGGGGTTGTAAGTACGCTCATGAGGGCCAGTGTCGGGCAAATTTTGCATTGATACCATTCCTCCTCGGTCACTCTGAGCAGGTTGTGTAGTAAAGTCTGTTATATGCCAATACAATCCCCCTTCACAACTGGGGATTGCCATGCGTGCCGGTCTGAAAAAAATCCATTCTGCAACTTTGATGACCCTACTCCTATTCCTACCGGCGGTGCTGGCATTGGTGCCAGCTTCTTCTGCCACCAGCCACCCTGATTTTTGTTTTTGGGGGACTGGTGGCATCTGTGATGATTGGGATCGGGATGATGACGAAACACCTTCGTCACAGACGTGGATTAATTCCCAATACAACTTCAATATGATCGATACTTCCCAAGTTGAACTTGAGATGGTATGGGCTATACATGAGTTTGAAAGAGAATCATTTGGCGAAATCTTTGATTTATTCGACCTCGGTTCCGGTTCAGATCCATCCCGCGATGGTATTCCAGCCGACTATATTCGTAATTTCATCAACAAAGAATCTGGCGGCGATGGAACTCCCACGGTCGGTCAGAAACTACTGAGTGAGGCGGAAGGAATCATCGTCGACATGCTCAATAATGGTTTTGGTGCGCAAACCCAGGCGACTGCGGAATTTGTCGATTCAGCCACTGTCGCTGGCTCGGCAATTTCCTGTGAAAGCGACCCGGCCAAGGACGCCTTCGGAACGACGGAAAACGCCCTTAAGGATAATGCATATCAGCCCGCCCTATGCCTGAAAGTAACCGCGACGGTGGATCTCGATGCCTCGGCGGTGAATATCGATTCCGATGCAGATATCGAGAGAACCTACCGCGGCCTACTGATAATGGGCGCCGAGATTTCCACCGGTTTCACTTTGCAATCACCACCCGGCCACGACTCTAATTTCAAGATTATTCCAACAGATTATGCCCAGATAGTCAGCGTCACTCCTGCCGCAGGGATATCGTTGCCGGAATATGCCACATGGGAGATAAACAGCAAGGCTCAGACGGATATCGCACCAGACCAGACTCTGGATGTATCTCTGCGCATGAAGTACAAAGCCAATGCCTCAACTCCTGCGGTCGCGGTGGATACCTCAACTGAAAGAGGAGTGGATATTGAGATCATCTTGGATATGCGCGACGAGTCGAATTCCAAATTGATGGTCGAGGTGGCAATCTATTACATCGATGCAGCCACCATGGAAAATTGGGGCATCAATCTGGTCGAATTATCATCCGATGCGTCGATTCCCCTGGTTACTGCAGATGGTATCAGATTGGCCAAACACAATGGCATGATTGACGATAGTCTGTTGAAGGATAGTTTTCCCACCGAGGCCCTTGCAACGGGAATAAATTCAATGCTGGAAGGCAACCCGGTGACGATGAAAGAGGTCGAGATTCAACCGTTCTACAAGGATGGTGGGATGGACTTCGTACACAATATCCATGCCACCGAATCGTGTGATGACATTTCTACCCTCATCGAACCCAAGTATTACTGTATCGAAGGTGGTGGTGCCATGAATATGGATCACCCAATCTATCTGACCACCGAGAGCACTGAGCCATTTGACTTCTCACTATTGGATATGATTAAGGACATGATAGAAGACCTGAGCGAAGATATTCCTGCCTCCACTATGGACATTATGGACACCAACGACCTCAAAGCAATATTCAATGCCGGCCTGGCTGCAGAATTGGATTTGGGCGAAAGTTTCCTCAGTGGATTCATGCCCGAAGATATGCCCCCAACCGATATGATGCTGACGATAATTCTGCCACCTTGGATTGCCGGTGAAAATGCAAGTGACCGAATAGTTCTGCGGGATAATTTCAGTGGTGAAGACTCGACCCGCATCAAATTACAGGGGACCAACCCTTACCCCAGCACAGGATCATTCGACCCCATCACCGATGGAGGCAAGGAAATCTGCACGATGTATCAAAAGACCTGCACCTCATTGGTGGTCGAATTAAACATGGAAGATATATCGATAAATGAGTGGTCGCAGACCGTGACCCTGACCGTCGATGCCTCGCTCGAATTCAAGTTCTATCGACTTGAAGTTCCTCCCGCTATCTCAGATATGCTGACCACTGATGAAGCGTCGATTTCCTTCGATGTCATCCCCGCTGACATGATTCACCTGATCGTCGATATGGGCGACCGGATGGCTGAACCTTTCTCCACCAGTTTCGATATCGGCGATGAGACTTATGATGTCGAGTTCTCAAGGGATGGCCTCGATAGTTTCGGCGACGACATGGGGGAGATAGCAACCGATATGTTACATGCACTTGGCGATAAAGATACGGGAATGGAGATGGATTTGACCGGCATGAAAGTAATCGTTGATATCGGGAAAATACCGGTGCCAAATCCCTCATCGGTGAGCGATAAAACTCCAGTTTCTATTTCGGTGAGAATCCCGAAAACCACCTTCACCCTGGCGCTGGACCTGGATACCAAGACCGCTTCGCTCAACGCTCATTCAGCGCTTGAGGCAACATTTGCCAATGCGATTAACCGATTGACCAATGCCTTTGCGGTAAACGCTGGAGGCGATGGAATTGTCTTTGATGACGGCGGTAAGGGGTTTGAGACTACCATAGAAAATCCGGGATTGGAACTCGAGCAATTGAACACCACACCAGATCTGACCTTTGATTTGAAACTCCCCAAAGGCTTGCTATTCCACGATTTCAAATCTTCAGGCAATAATGCGGAAATATCGATGGAGAACGGGCAACAGCGTTTGGTCTACACCTTCCCCGACCCCGGAGAATCGGACACGGTTTCCTTTGGCTTCAAGATTTCCTGGATGTTCATCATCGGTGAGATATGGGCTTATATTGCCATCCCGGTGCTGCTCATTGCTCTGTTAATCTACAAGCGCGGACAGAAGAAGAAGCGCAAGCGCGAGTTGAAGGACGAACTGATTGAAAAGGAGTATTCGCATCCGGCATTTGAGAAAGAGGTTCCAGAGTTTGCCGTCGACGATGGTTTTTCCTCCGAAGGTCATTACGACGCGACGCCAGAACAATGGGGTGAGAAGGAAGAGGTCGAAGCGCCTCCATCGACCGTTCAAGATGAACCGCAAGGTCCTGATATGCCCGCAAGTCCCCATGGCAAGAGGGGAAAATCCTTTGAGGATATGATGGGCTGGGACTAATCACTTTCGCCTTGAATCGAGAATCCTCTGCGCCAAGGCTCGGCCAATGCCCGGGACCGCGGTAAGTTGTTCGAGACCGGCATGTTCGATACCTTTACGGCCACCGAAATGCCGCATCAGGTCTTGCAATTTCTTCGCTCCGAGCCCAGATATCTCCTGCAGGGGGTCGGATAGGGCAACCCGGCCGCGCCGCCTGCGGTGGAAGGTGTTGGCGTAGCGGTGGGCTTCGTCGCGGGCGTGCACCAATACTCGGCCACGCCGGTCGAGGATAATGGGCTCTCGGCCTCGCCGGTGCAGGGTTTCCTCGCGCTTTGCCAGCGCCGCCAGTTCACAGCGGTCGTCGACGCCATTTTCTTTGAGCAATTTCCACATCGTATCGAGATGCACCTTGCCGCCGTCGAGCAGAACCAGGTCAGGCCATGATTGCTGTCGCTTCAGCCAGCGCTCAACCACCTCGCGCATCATCTGCAGGTCGTCGAGCGCGTCGCCCTTGATGCGGTATGAGCGGTACTCTTTCTTCGCCGGTCGGCCATTGTTGAACACCACGCTGGCGCCGACCCGTTCAGCACCCTGCAATTGTGCCATATCGAAACAGACGATATGGTCAAGTGACTCATGGCCGAGTAATTCGGCCGCATCATCGGCGGCTCTCTGTTCAAGACTGCCAGACTGCTTATCACCGGTTCTTTCGAGTTGCACCTGGGCGTTCTGGTCGGCTAATTTGCGCAGAGTTGCCAGGTCTCCACGCTCCGGCACCCGTACTTCGACCGGTCTGGTGCGGCGCTCACAAAGCCACCCCTCAATCCATTCTCCCAGCGGCGTGGGGCTCAGTAACAGCCGGGGCGGGGTGTGATTAGCATAATGTTCGGCGACGAAGCGGGCGACGCTCTCACCGATATCCTGGCGATGAATCATCGGCCATGATTCCTGCGCCTTGACCACCCCGGCATCGGCGTGCAGGACCGTGATCACCGCCAAATCGCCGCGGCTGGCAAATCCCAGTGCATCGCAATCGCGATAGAATTTACTGCTGATTACCTGCTGTCGCAAGGTTACCTGTACCGAATCGATGAGGTCGCGGGTCTGTGCCGCCAACTCAAAATCCATCGCCGCTGATTGGGATTCCATTTCCTCGACCATCGTTTCGAGAAGTTGTCGACCATCACCGTCGAGCACCTGCGCCGCGGCCGCGACACTTTGTGAATAACCGGTACCGTCGATGCAGGGTGCGCTACAAAGTCCGATATGCATCGATAGGCAACCTTGTGGCAGTAATTCCTTGCAATCACGAATTCCGAAGTGCCGGCGCAGTAACTGCACCACGCGTTTGGCCGCGCCGGCATTGGGAAAGGGCCCCCAGATTCTCGCATCAGTCGGGGGATTGCGGGTATAGAGAATCCTCGGGACATCTTCATTTGTGAGTGCCAGAAAGGGGTATGATTTGTCGTCTTTGAGCCTCGAGTTATACTTCGGTTTGTGCTCGCGGATGAGTTGGCGCTCCAGCACCAGTGCCTCGGAAGGATTGTTGGTGACGATGCAGTCGACGTGCGTCGAATTACTGACCAGTTCGGGAATCATCACCCGGTCGGGATTGCTGGCAAAGTAGGAGCGCACCCGGTTGTGCAGGTCACCGGCTTTACCGACATAGAGCACCCGGTCATCCGAATTGCGAAACAGATAGACCCCAGGTCGGCGCGGCAGGTCGAGACTTTCAAGGCTGACCGCCATGGTGCATGTAGAGGGTGAACCCCAAAGAACCAACCGCCCCTGGGGTGGTCATGCTCAGCCCGTCGCAGGAGCGGATAATCCGTTGGTTGGGGCGTTTTCCCCGTGACCTGAGTCAGGCTTGGGATGTCCCCCGCGAAGTCTCCTTACCGGGCCTATCCGAGGCGATGGGAGTGGTTCGCTCGGCACTGCACGCCCCGCTCAAGGAATTGGTCGAACTCGACCTGCTCGAGAGCCGCTTGGCGCACGTTAGCGGCGGTGGGGCGCGGCGCCGTAATGTGTACCACTTGTCCGCCGCGGGATGGGATCATCTCGCCGAACTTCCTGCTGATGAGAATCCAGCTGGGGCGGCGGCAAAGCGCGGAATACTGAGCGGAAATGCGGAGCCGCTGATAGCGATAATCGGCCGAGATGAGGTTATGGCAGAGGTTATCAAATCGGTTGAAGAATCTGGTTGTGCCATGGTCACCGGGTTGCCCGGAATCGGCAAAACTTCGCTACTGCGGGCGGTTGCCGAAGAATTGATGGATGCTGGCAAAGATATAGCATGGGCGCGATGCACCCGATTTGACGATTCTACGGCCTTGTTTTCCGGAGCTTTCGATGGTCGAGAGCCACCTACAGACCCTGACGCCACGGTCGACTGGCTAGTGCGAAAAATTGGCCGTGGTGTGCTCATCATCGATGAATTACAGGAAATTCATAGCCGCCACAGCGGCGCGATTCTCAGCCTGATAAACGAAATCATCGTGCGCGGCCCGAACCTGATCGTCGCTTGCCGAGCGCCATCACCACTCAAATCACCCGAGCCGATTCTCATTGGTGAATTGGCTGAGGAATCGGCGCTCGCTCTACTCGGCGATGAGATAGATGCCGAGTTGGGGGTAAAAATCATCGCCTCACTGGGTGGTCACCCACTAGCGCTGAAACTGCACGATGCCGAAGCGGATTACGATACCATAGGGCAGGATATCTCCCAATTCATCGAGCGGACAGTCCTCGATGCCCTACCCGCGGATTGTATCGACGGACTGGATGAATTGGCGGCTCAGCCACTTCCGGTCGGCGCCGAGAGACTACGAAATGATGCTGCGATCGGAGTTCTTGATGACCACGCGCTGCTACGTTGGTCGGATGAGGATGCCAGCGCAGTGGAATTGCAACATCTGGTGCGTCAGGTACGGCGGGAGATGTGGGACGAGGAGACCGCCCGCAGAGTGCATGCGGCGGCGGCCGAGCGTTGGGCCGAGCATCCTGAATCGCAGGCTCGCTTCGTTGAATTCCATCACCGCCTACAAGCCGGTGACGAAGATGTGGCGGCCTTCATCACCTTGCATGCCGACGACCTCGGCAATTGCGATGATGGTGCTTTGGCGGCCTTGTTGCATGATGGAATCGACAAACGCCCTGAGGTGGATGCGCTGTGGTATCTAGCCGCCAAAACCGCTCTCGACCGCGGCGAGGGAGAAGTGGTAGAGGAGTTATTTGCCCAGATGCCGAACTCAGATTCTGCGCCAGCGTTAGCACTGCGCTCTCGCCAAGCCTTGCAGCAGGGACGGCGGGAAGCGGCCGATGCATTGCAGGAAGAGGCGGCGGCAACCGCCCCGCCAGATGACCGGATTCGCATTGTGATATCACATCTGGCGCGCATTCTCGATGACCGGCTGCCGCATGGAATGCCGGCTATTTCCGGCGCCGAGATCAAGCGTCGACTCGGCGAGGTCAAACTTGCCGAAATCGGTGCCGATACCCGTCAGCATGCCTTGGTTGCAATAGCCACCATTCAACATCGTCTGGCATTGCTTGAACAGGACTATTCGGCGGCCGAGAAGGTTCGCCAGCAACTGGGTGCACTTACCGATGAGTCCGACCCGCTATTGACTGAGATGGCCCTGTGTGCCGCACTTGCAGTCGCCAAGTGGGATACACCGGATTGGCATCGAGAATCTGAGGCCATGCGTCGACATCTGACCTCATCTCCACCCCTTCGAGCCCTTTCACTACGTTTGACATTGGTCGAAAAAATCGCTGAACACGATGCAGGAGAGGCGAGAAAACTGCTCAAAGGTGCCGGAGAGGGCTTACCCGCTGGACCGACCGCTCGCCGACTACAGGCCAAACTGTGGTATTGGAAGGGGGTGCTCAACAGCGCAGATGGTTTGGAATATTGGCGCGAGGCGATTCACCGATATCGCGCTGCGGAATGTGCTCACGCGGCGCAGGAACTGACGCAGAAGATGCACCAGATGCTCCGCTGACTCCGAAGGCCGAACGTTGTATGATGATTACATAGTGGCCTTCGGTGTAGTCCACTCCAGAGGCTTGGGCAAAACGCCCATCAAATCGCGATTCGAGCAGGAAATAGCATCGCTTTTTCTGCTCTAGAATCGATTCTCTTCGCTTTGCCTTCGCTTTCGCCTAGCGGCGGCAACCATGTTTGGCCGGATTGCCGATGTAGTTTTTTTCTGCACCCGCCACCCTCTCGGGTGACATACGTATTGCTACCAATTGTCTGGCCGCCCTCGCGGCGGCGTCTTCGGCGCCATATCAGAGTTCAGCACCGAGTAGTGTGCGGGTATCACATACACCATCGATGGTACGAATCTCTTCGACGATACATCGGGCCAATAGGGATTCATCATCGGCTTGGATGCGGACGATCAAGTCAAATTCCCCGAACAGCATCCAGCGGTTGGTTACCAGTTCGACCGCATCGAGGGTATCTCGAACTTCGCGTTCACATCCTGGGCTGGTTGTTATCAATACAAATCCAATCGGCATTTTTTCACCTCAATAATCGACTACGATGAGAGTCTGGGTTTCCTTGACCCCTTCGATTTGACGAAATCCCGTCAACAGAAGTTTAGAGAGTTCTTTTTGGCTGGCTGATGTAACTCTGGCAATGAGGTCGAATTCGCCGTACAGAGCGTGTGTTTCAGCGACGAGAGGATGGTCGCGCAACTCGATATAGACCTGTACCTCATGTGCGGTTTGGGTCTTGAAAAGGACGAATGCTTCAGGTGGCATGATTCTCCACGAGCCGACGACCGACCATTGGCTTTTGACCGTTGCCCTTACAACGGGTGGTGAGATACTGTGGAATCCACTCAAAAAAGCGCTGAAGAATGATTGAATCTTGTGGCGAAAGGTATGATATGCCAAAGATTGGTGGCGCTGATGTGGGAAGTATGACCGGCAAGAGATTCACGGTCATCCCAATAATTGTCCTCATGTTGCTCTCTTCATGGTCGACGACCATGTTCTCACCATCGGAAACCGATTTGGGTGGAGGGGGGGAAGAAATTCCCGAGAAATTGGCAATCTCAGCCCGTGCCGTGACCTCCTGGAGTGGCAACGTATGGCTCAACGACTCGTACACGGTCGCAATCACCGATGAATTGGTAATCACCTCCTGCACCCAGATCTGGATGGACGTTCTCACCCGAATCTACGTCGATGGCCGTCTTACTGTCGAGGGAACCACGGCTTGCCCGGCGAAATTACATTCACAGGGAGTCGGCGACCACTGGGGTATCAGATTCAACTCTACCTCCAATGGCAGGGGGAGCGTTGTCGACAATCTCACAATCAATAATGCGATTTACGGAATCACCGTTTTCTCAAGTAACCCGATATTGAATAATATCACCGTAAACAATGCCGACGATGTCGGCATCGACCTATACGACGGTGCATCACCAAGAATCAACGATCTGGTCATTGAGGAAGCGGGCCAGGATTTCATCGCCACCCCATCCTATTGGCGCTATGGCATCGGCATGTCGGTTGGCAATTACTCGACCCCGATAGTGAACCGTGCGACGATGAATACCTTGGTCACCAGTGGACTGAACTTCTGGGGTAATGCCGGTGGATTGTTCAACAATATCACGATTCGCAATGTCACCGGCGGCATCAATGCTATTTCGGTAGGAGTCTGGGTGATGGATTCCCGACCGTTGATTCAAGACCTGTTGGTTGAGCGGTGCGATAGTGGAATCTATGTGCGCCACTATGACGATGACATCACCACCAGAGCGGTAATGCGTCGAGTGACCATCGAAGACAGCATGTATCGTGGCCTGAAGATTGACAAATACGATGGTACTAATTACACCAATTATCCGGCCGCGGTCATCACCGATCTGACGATTCGAGGCACCGGCGGTCCCGGCGCCAAGACCCAGGGCCTGGGCCAGGCGGCATTGGAGGTAAACGCCAGTGGAATGTGGCTTGAGGGGGCTAGCATCACCGATAACGAGGCGCCGGGAATCAGACTCTATTTCGTCGACTGGAATACCGAGGCTTACAATGTCACCATCGAGCGCTCGGGCAAGGGTGGCGCCAACGCCCACGCCGCCGGGCTGACCGTACGTTCATCCTATTTCGCCCCGAAATTCAACGACCTGTCGATAAACGATTCAGCCGGTGCCGGAATCTGGTCGTGGGGTGGCGGAGCCTTGCAGGGAAGTGGCTGGAATCTTTTCAACAATACCGATGAGGGTCTGTATATCGACGCTGCCACGGTCGCCGCAGATTCGCTCGAATTACACGGTAATGGCCGTTCAGCAGTGCGGGTGGAACAGGGTCGTAATGTGGAATTATCCAACGTCAACAGCAGTAATAACGGCGATTCTGCCACTGGCCCAGACGGCGGTGCTGGATTCGTTTTCATCGAGTCCAATGATATCGAATCTCAGTCCGGCGACGTCCGCTGCATGCGATGTTCCAGCATCAGCGATAATTGGGGTGGGGTCTGGGCCAAGGATAGCGTCGACCTGATACTCGAGGATTTCGAGATTCATGACCCCGACAACGATGTGCCAGCCATCGTGGTCGATAATGGCGGTCTGTCGGGCACACAACAGGGCGGCTGGGTCGACATGATAGATATCCATACGTGGACCAATGGTACCGCCAATGCGCTCAAACTCGATAATGCCGCGGCGCAGATAAACGGCTTGGAGATGAGCGGCACACACGCCGGACTGCATTGGAATGGCGACCATAATCTAGCCCTTTTCAGCAATCTATCAAATGCCGAACTATCGGGCAGCGGCACCTGTCTCGACCTGTCTGACCACTCTTACCTGCTCGGCTCAAACATCAATCTAACCGCCGACTGCACCGGCACCATCACCTTGGCCAATACTCAGGCCAACTGGTCGGGCTTGGCCGATGCCACCGGAGCGCATGCCTTGGTGCTCGACGCCTCGAGCGACATGCGCCTGCACCAGCCGAACAATGTCGACCTCAGCCTAGCAACCCTTGCGGGAAATGCGGCGATAGGGGTGGCATGGGATTACGGAATCTGGGTGGTCAACCAAGTCAGCAAGGGGATTCCCGATGCCGAGATGAGCGTCACCTTCGACCAACTCAATCAGGACCACACCTACGACAGCGCCTACATCGGCTACGATTTCTTTCCCAATTACCTAGGTCAAGTGTGGACGTCTGCAGGCGCTGGCCCGCATACCACTGTTGACGTTGATTGTGAATACGATAACACCACCAATTCGACCAGCACCACCCTCGACCAGGACCGAGTCATGTATTGTCGCCTCGACCTGGCCAATCAGGCACCTTTCATCATTTGGTCAACCCCTCAGTATGGTGAGCAATTCTCCAGTGGTGGAACGGTTATTTTCAACTCCACGGATTCTTGGGATTTGGAGCCTGGAGCGTTGAATTCAACTTGGACCAGCAGTATTGATGGAGATTTATTCGCCGGATGTTATGGTGGCCAAGGCTGGGGCCAAGGTAGTAATGGCCATGATTCTTGGATGTATCTTGAAACCAATGTTCAATGGACGGGCTGGTTTTGTCCGCTTTCAGATGGTGAGCATGTCATCACTCTCGAAGTGTGCGATTATCAGGGGCTATGTTCCAGTGAACAGAGGACGATTGAACTGACAAACCAGCCGCCGATCATCTCGGTCGATACCTCCCCTCCGGTCGACGCCGATGGGGTTCTGCGAGTACCTTGGACGCAACTGGTGCAGGTCGATGCGAATGCGACCTACGACCCCGAAGGAGACCAATTACAGACGACGATAAGCGCCAGCGGATGTTTTTCAGGTGATGGTTGGTGGAATGGAAATGGTGGTTTTTCAGGTACCGAGATGGAATGGAACATCACCTTTGCCGAGGCGATTTCCTACTCCTGCGCGCTCACACTTTCGTTCAGTGACGGCGTCAATCCTGTCGCTGACTGGATAATTCAGATCGAGTTGGATAACGAATTACCGAATGCCACCTTTGTGGTCGAGCGCGCCGGCAATGCCTCAGAGAATATTGTGACCTTGGACGGCTCAGCCACCTTTGACCCCGAGGGCGATTTCATTCAGGTACAGTGGATTTCAAGCCTCGATGGTCTGCTCTTCAACGGCAGTGGCAACGAGTCACTGATATGGAATGGCTATCTCAGTAAGGGTCAGCACACTATATCGTTGTACGTCGGTGACAACGCGGTCGAGAATGCCGGCTTGTGGGATCTCGCCACCGAGCAATTCGGCATCGATAACTCCCCTCCTCATGCGATGATCTCCTCCCCCGGCAACGGTTCTGTTACCGACTCAGCAACCCTTCTCACCTTCACCGCCTCAGGCACCGGTGATTGGGATTCATGGTGTGGGACCTTCCCTGATGTCGATGGCGCGCAATGGTACTGCTCACCGGTTGAGCCCACCGGTGGCTCGGACTTTTTCCAAGTCAGGTGGGAGAGCAATATCTCCGGGCTGATAGCTGAGGATTATCTCAACTGGAGCGGGCGATTGGCGGCTGGAAACCACACCATCACCTTGACCGTCGATGATGGCCTGAGCCAGCCGGCGGTGGCCTCGATGACCATCGACGTGGCGCAAAGCGCTCCAGTGCTCGGATTATTCACTCCCAGCGATGGTGACCTTTTCACCTCTGATGAAGAGGTGAGTTGGGATGCCAGCGGCAGTATCGATTACGATGGCGATAACTTCACCATGACCGTCTTGGATGAAGAAGGGAATGAATTGCTTTCGGCGGTCGACTCGATTTACATCTACAATTTCCGCCTCTCTTCCGGCCTGCACACACTTTCGGTGATTCTGGCCGATGCCACGGGCCTGAACAGCACCACCGCGTTCACATTCGAGGTCTACGAGAGTCGTCCTTATGCGGCGATGACCAGCCCGGAGAACGGTCGTGATTATCCCCCTGCAACCACGCTTACATTGTCGGCCAATGCCTCGGTCGACTGGGATAATGACATCTCCACCTATGATTGGTATATCGTCAACAATACCCTGCTTGAGGAAATCGACTGCGGCCGTTGGTGTGAGGTCAACCTCCCCCCCGGAGACTACCACATCGCCCTGCTGGTCAAGGATACCCGCGGCGATAGCGACTGGGCGCACGCCAATATCTCCCTGCTCGACTCGGCCCCGAAGTTCAATGAATCGAGCCTCTGGATCAGCGATACCCGCCTTGCCGAAGGGGAATTGCAGAAAGTGACCATCAGGGTCGAGATATTCGATGGTGATGGCACCCTGCAGAATGTCGAGGGTAAGATAACCCATGGTATCCAATCATGGGAATTCATCATGAATGATGCTGGGGAAGGGCGCGATGAAATTGCTGGCGATGGCATATGGACTGCTCAGGTCGAAATACAACCCGAGGGGGTTGGCCGGCCGTTCATGCGAATCTTGGCCATCGATGAATTATCGGTCGGCCAGAGCGAGCCGAAGGTCGACCAGATTACCGCCGATTTCATCGTCGAGTCGATTGACGATGGATTCGGCGCGACTGAGATCGGCGGTGCCATTGGCGGCATATTTCTGTTGATAGTGGCAATCAATCTATTCATCGGCTGGCGCCGCCGTCGCCTGGCTTCACTAGACGTCATAGAATCGTGGACATCGTTCAGTGATGTGACTACCGGGGTTGACCAAGCCAGTGTGGTCGAGGCCGAGATAGAGCGGTCAGACACCATTGAGGAAGGTTTGCTCCCCACAGAGGGTTTGCCGCAACAAGAAGCACCGACCGGCGAGGTCGCCGATGTTCCGAGCATGCTCGACTTGGGCGAGGGTGGCATCGACTCAGAAGGCAAGGATTTAGTCGATATCGAGTGATTACTCGCTCTCTTCGTCGCCTATTGAGTAATCCTTCGCGGTCTCTTCACCGGCCTCATCTCCGCTCTGGTCATCTATGGTTTTTGCAGGTTTGGCGGGGATGAAGAACCACATGAATGGCAGGAAGAACAGGCTCTGGACGTTCTTACCGACTGCGATTGAGAAGGTCGATTCAAAGGCGATCCAGGATTTCGCATCTTCACTGCCGTTGACAGGAGGGTTGTCGATGACCGCACTACGGTTCTCAGGGGCGACCAATCCGAGGTCGTAACCACTGTAATTATAGTTGATTACCAAGCCCAGTGGTACGATGTCGATATCGGTGTCACTACTCTTGTGAACCATCGCTTTACCCCCGCCATCACCGGAGACAGTAGGCGTTTCACCATCCAAATCTCCTAGATATGTCAATGGAAGAACGAGTATAAAGCAAGCGATGAGAGCAAACCAGACAAAACCTCTGAGCCATGCGATATTTTTCATTCTGACCAATAGCAGTGCCTCACAATAAATCAGCACAAATAGTAGTGTCAAGATGGTCGCTCTAGTGCCATCGAGGGTGAAAAATGACTGGCCATCATTCCCCTCATCACCCTTACTGTCTGAGCCTACACCTGAGCCGTTACTATCGGTTTCTGAATCACCGCTGGAGTTATTGGCGGAATTTCCTATCGTCGCATTGCTGTCGCGGTCGAGTCTGTAAAAGAAATATGCGGTTGCCCGCTCAAATTCGACATCATAGAGAGAGTGATTCTTGTCTACCGCGACCAAGGCATGTATCTCGGTAGGCGCGGGTCGTCCTTCGGTGTAGACGCCGTCGAATTGAATCACCATCCACGCCGACATTCCGACATGGATGGCGATAAGGCCAGTCATTACCAAGCGAATCCATTGACCGCTACGCGTCGGCGGCGGGCGCAGGGCAACCATGAGTCTGTGGCCGGCGTTCGCTTTGTTTCAACACTTCGCAGTATTCATTCGTCTTCGAGCCGGCGGCGTCGACTGGCGATGATGCCGGCCAGCAGGGTGACTCCGATCACAGTTACAGGTGATAGGAACGGCAGTAGGCCACCATCTTCGATTAAGTCTTCAGCGGTCTCAGTGACTTCTGATTCGTTGACGTCAACACCGATTCCGAGGTCGGCAGGATTGACTCCTGCTTCCTCGAGAATGTCCTCAAGTTCGCTGACATCGTGAAGGGTGACATCGATGATTTCCTCCAGTGTGTCGTCATCTTCAGCATCGGTCATAGCATCATGAGCCGCTTGACCGGTGAGGTATACTACACTGATATGTGCCGGTGGTGAATCACTGAATCCAGCGGTTGACGGTCCGACCCAGGTGTGCCAATTCTCATCATTATCTTCGACGTAGACCCCGAAGCCGACGATGGTGGCGTGGGAATCAGACCAGTAGAAGTGACCTTGGCCATCCATGTAGGGGAATTCCCCCTCTTCGATATCCTTGAATTTTTCTTCAAGGTTCTGGCCGAATACCTCCATCACATCCTCAAGTCCAGACGCTTCAAATGCCTCACCGATTTTCTCCAACTTCGCACTTGGTTCCGGTTCCTGCTCGACGAAAGTACAATCGGACATCGTGTCTTCCTCATCTCCTGCATCGTCATAGATTGTGGCATGCAGGCAGTAGTCACCCTCTTTAGGTACGTCGATATTGTTCTTGGTTTCTTCACCAGTTTGTTCATTATATTCAGACGAACGTAGATACATCGAGTAATCGTCACCATCGACAGGAGTAGAATCACTCCAAATCGTGCCACCAGTTGAGTCCTTCAATGTGAGAGTGACGGTGTGCCC
>Ga0209554_1001180_pt1 | contig 20230 bp, 17 predicted proteins | sample MarorgKNORR_S2LV_5_FD_188221 | JGI IMG/M metagenome (GOLD analysis project Ga0209554, IMG submission 188221) | Marine microbial communities from the Southern Atlantic Ocean, analyzing organic carbon cycling - Bottom_A/KNORR_S2/LV (SPAdes) (version 2) | ecosystem: Environmental > Aquatic > Marine...
TCATGGGCAAACTCAACGCCCAGAGCCGCACCGAGGCGGTTATCCTGGCCACTAGACTGGGCCTCCTACCTCTTTAACCTGGCCATTCTTCCGGGTCGGTACTAGCCAGATTTGCGATGCCCTGTCCTTTTCGTGTTGGTAGGCTAGTTATGAGCGGTGGGATCACCGCGAAATGCAGTAGGCCTTCCAGCGAATAAGCCAGGGGGCCGTGAGACAGGAGTAGGACATGTCAACAGTATTACCGGAACTCTCGGAAGCCTTAGCCGACGCCGTATCCAAAGCCGCCGCCGGCTTGGTTCGCGTGGAAGGGCGGGAACGCTTGCCGGCAACCGGCATCGTTTGGGACGCCGAAGGATTGATATTAACGGCGCACCACGTTTTGGAGCGAGACGAGAATATCAACGTTGGTTTTGAAGACGGCGAAACAGTGACGGCGGAGCTAGTGGGGCGCGACCCGGCCACCGACCTGGCGCTTCTTCGAACTACCAAACGGGACTCCAGCATCCCGGCCTGGGCCGGCCCGGAAGACTTACGTGTGGGCCACATGGTCCTGGCCTTGGGACGTCCTGGCAAGAACGTACGGGCCACCCTGGGCATCGTTTCGGCTTTAGGCGATTCCTGGCGTACTCCGGCGGGCGGACCGGTGGACCGTTATCTTCAAACCGACACCGTGATGTACCCTGGTTTTTCCGGCGGACCGCTGGTGGATGCCCAGGGCCGCTTCGTGGGGCTGAACACCTCGGCGTTGTTGCGCGGCGTTTCGATCACAGTGCCGGTCCCCACCCTCAACCGGGTGGTCCAAGACCTGAGTGAACACGGCAGTGTCCGGCGGGCTTATCTCGGCGTGGGCGCCCAACCGAACCGTCTCCCGGATGGCATAGCTGACGAACTGGGCCAAGAAACCGGGCTATTGCTCGTCTCCGTGGAGCAAGGCAGCGCCGCCGAGAAGGGAGGGCTGTTCCTAGGAGATACCTTGGTTTCCTTGGGCGGGACTCCGGTACGTCACATGGATGACCTATTCACCTCTTTGGACAGCGGCCTCATCGGCAAGTCCATCACCGCACGCATACTTCGGAGCGGACGCTTGGAGGAGTTGACCGTGACTCCCGCTGTGCATCCTTAAGGAGCAATCCATGACTACTCTTCTATCCCAGCTAAACTCCGATCTCGGTGAAGTGGCAAACAAGGCGCGCAAGAGCTTGGTGCAGGTAGCGGCGGGGCGCCGCGGTTCGGGATCCGGTGTGATTCTTGGCGCCGATGGCCTGGTCGTCACCAACGCCCACGTAGTCTCGGAAAGGAAAGGCCGCCGTCCGATGCGGGACCTGCGGGTTACGCTGCCGGCTGGTGCGGTGGTGGCGGCAAGACTGCTTGCAAAGGACGATGGGCTGGACGTGGCGGTTCTTCAGATCGAAACGCCCGATGGAGAATTGCCGGAACTCCACCCCATCGAATTGGGAGACTCACTGGCGTTACGGCCCGGTCAGTGGGTGATGGCCATGGGATACTCCTGGGGCGTGGCCGGCGCGGCAGCCGGCGGGATAGTTATCGGCGCCGGTCCAGACCTCCCAGAGTCTCCGGGAATCGGAAGGGACTGGATCGCCGTGGATCTGTCCCTCCGGCCCGGATATTCTGGCGGCCCGCTGGTTGACCACCAAGGCCGGTTGATCGGGATGAGCACCATGATGGCCGGCCTGGACGTGGGCATGGCTGTTCCAGCGCACGTCATTAAAGAGTTCGTGAAGGAAGCTATCGGTGGCGGTACGGCATAGACCGGACCGGCCAGGCTTGGGCACGAGCCTGGCTATTGTAGCTGGGACCGGCTAAAATTCCCACGACGGCCGGGTATGCTGTGCCGTTGAGCTTCTAAGATTGGGTCCGCGTCATCCACGAATAGAGGAGCCGGATGGAGACAGTCATCCGTCTGGAAGGACTTACCAAGTACTACGGTAAGCAACTGGGCATCGCCGATCTGAACTTGGAGGTCAAGTCCGGTGAGATATTCGGGTTCCTAGGTCCAAACGGCGCAGGCAAGACCACCACGATTCGCCTGCTGCTGGATTTGCTCCGTCCGACCAGAGGGACAGCCACGGTTCTGGGACTGGACGCGAAAGCAGACTCGTTAGAGGTCCGGCGTTCCATCGGCTACATCCCCAGCGATCCTTCCCTGTACGGAAACCTATCGGGTCATGACTTCCTAACCTACTTGGCTAGCATTAGGGGCGGAGTTCAATGGTCCAAAGTTACGGCATTAGCCGACCGGCTTCAGTGTGACCTTTCCCGGCCCATCGGAGCCTTATCGAGAGGCAACAAACAGAAACTCGCTGTCATCCGCGCTTTCATGCACGAACCGCAGCTCCTGATCCTGGACGAACCAACCAGCGGTCTGGACCCCCTGATGCAGGCCGAGTTCGAGGACATGGTTCGGGAAGCCAAGGACGAAGGCAGAACGGTTTTCCTTTCCTCCCATTTTTTGCCCGAGGTAGAGCAGTTGGCCGACCGCGTCGGCATAATCCGTGAGGGCCGCCTGGCCGCCGTGGAGGAGATCGCCAGCCTCATGTCTAGAGCGACCCGTAGACTGGAGATCGAGTTCGTAGACCCTGTCCCCAAGGAGGAATTTGCCCGGCTGGAAGGGGTTCGCAACGTCCAAGCTCAGGGCAATACGCTACTCTGCGACGTGTCCGGGGTCCTTGATCCGCTGATCAAAGCGGCGGCTCGTCATGCCGTCGTCAACCTGAAGACCCACGAGCCAAACTTGGAGGAAATCTTCTTGGCTTATTACGGAGAGAGCACGAGCCAGGGTGCAGAAGACGATGCTGAGTAACGTGTTCCTCAAGAGCCTGCGGGACGAACGTTGGCCCATGGTCTGGTGGAGCGCCGGCCTCGGTCTGTTCGCCGCGATGATGATTGCGTTCTTCCCAAACATTCGGGGGAACGACGATTTCAACATCATGCTGGAATCCTATCCCGAAAACCTGAAAACATTATTCGGCTTGAGCGAGCTAACGGACATCACCTCCGCCGTTGGCTTTTTTAACGCCGAGGTCTTCGGATTCATGGCTCCACTGTTGTTCGTGATCCATGGTGTTGTGTTGGGTAGTGGCGCGATCGCCGGTGAGGAAGGCCGGGGGAGTCTGGAGATATTGCTGACCGAGCCCATTGCCAGAGGAAAACTGGTGGCTCAAAAAGCCGCGGCCATGATTGCCAACGCGATTTCCCTTGGATTGGTGCTTTGGATAGTGCTGGTCATCGGCACCCTTATCATCGATATTGACCTAAGCGTGCTTCATCTCGCCGCCATCACCTTCAGCACCGTGTTGCTGGGAGTAACATTCGGCGCCCTGGCGTTCGCCGCGGGATGCTTCATCGGCAACCGAGGTACCAGCGTCGCCGTCGTCGCGGCTGTTGCGGTGACTACCTATTTGCTGAACGCCGCCAGCGGTATCGTCAGTTACATGGAAGCGGCCAAGTGGTTGTCGCCCTTCTTCTACTACAACGCCGCCAACCCACTAGCCAACGGCCTGAACCCGGCTCACGCCGCCGCTCTGCTGGCGACCATCGCCATCCTGCTTGGAGCTGGATATTTCGGATTTACCAGGCGGGACCTGCGGCTTTAAGCGCCCCTAACCCCACCCTCATGAACTTACCGTTTGGGAAGGACTCGTTCCACCACCACCTTCTCAACGGCGTCCAAGGCCACGAGCGGAAGGCAGTAGGTTGTGTACCTGCTCTTGGAGAGAATGATGGGTAGGGCGACCACTTCACATCCGCCGTACTTGATGTTCCATTACAGGATGAAAGAAATCCCGATATACACCGACGCGGCCAAAGGAAGAGCCGTAGGTAATGAAAGGCCGGTCAGTGGCCCGAACACGAAGTCCCACCAAGCCATCGAATAGTAGCCGCCCGATTCCCGGCCAGGAGAAAACCGGCGGAAATGGCGTAAAGGCGTCAATCTCGAACTCGTCGGGGAGCCCGGCGTCGGCGATGAGTTGTTTGGCTTTGTCCGGGTCGAATTGATCCCGCTCCCGCTGCAGATACCCTGACTAGTCGGGCGGAATGAAATTAACGGTGACTATCGCCATCTCCGCCTCGACTAGGAAATTCCGGTCCAGAGTCAAGGTCACCGCCTCACGTACCCGTATGTCGCCGAGTGGCTTATCGGAGGGCGTTTCATCAAGTTGGAAATCCTTCGGCTACCGGGTTGAGCCGCGGATCCTTCCTCTCCCACCCTGTCTAGCTTCGGAAACCTATGTCCTTGAATCCTCGTCCGGTTCGTTCGCATCAGAATGCTATGGCGGAACCGTGCCGAATCCCACTTTTCCTTACATAATTTACCCGTCGCGGCCAAGAGTGTAAGCTTGGCTAGTGGCTAGTGGGCTCAAGCTGCTAGACCGCGAATCGGAGGAGTGGAAATATGGCCAGTCCAGAGCTGGACGAGCTTTGCATCAACACCATCAGGTTCCTTTCCGTGGACACGGTACAAAAAGCTAACTCCGGCCATCCCGGCGCGCCCATGGGAGCCGCGCCGATGGCCTACGTGCTTTGGGACCGGTTTCTCAAGCACAACCCCAGCGACCCCAGTTGGCCGGACCGGGACCGGTTCATTCTCTCGGCGGGACATGCTTCGGCCTTGTTGTATTCCTTGCTACACCTCACCGGATATGACCTGCCCCTGGATGAGTTGAAGCAGTTCAGGCAGTGGGGCAGTAAGACACCAGGCCATCCGGAGTATGGATTGACGCCTGGCGTTGAGGCCACTACTGGTCCATTGGGCCAAGGATTCGCCAACGGGGTTGGCATGGCCATCGCTGAGCGGTGGTTGGCCGAACGGTACAACCGCCCCGGACACGAGATCATCAACCATCACACTTATGCCATCGTCTCCGATGGAGACCTACAAGAAGGGGTGGCCTCCGAAGCGGCTTCCTTGGCGGGTACTCTGCGCCTGGGCAAGCTGATCTATCTGTACGACGACAACGACATTTCCATCGAAGGGGACACCGATATCTCCTTCACCGAAAACGTTGCGCAACGGTTCCAGGCTTACGGCTGGCACGTCGTAGGTCCCATCGAAGGTATGGACCGGGACGCCGTGGACGCGGCGGTCCGGGAGGCCCAAGCGGAGACTGCCCGCCCCAGCCTGATCGTTTGCCGCACCGTGATAGGCTACGGAAGCCCCAACAAAGCCGGCACCGGCTCGGCTCACGGAGAGCCCCTGGGCCAGGAAGAGATCCTTCTTACCAGGGAACGGCTCGGTTGGCCTTACGAAGAGCCCTTTACGATTCCCGAAGAAGCCCAGACCCATTTCTCCCTGGCGGGAGATAGGGGCCGTGGCAGCCAGGAGGAATGGCAATCCCGGATGGAGGGTTACCGCCGGGAATATCCCGGCGAAGCTGCCCAACTTGAAGCAGCATTATCTGGAGATCTGCCTGAAGGATGGGACCAAGACTTGGGCGGACTGTTTGACGGCGCGGATAGGCCGGTAGCAACGCGCGACGCTTCAGGCCGGGTGATGAACGCCATCGCGGAACGGGTGGATTTCCTTATCGGGGGTTCGGCCGATCTGGCCCCCTCCACTCGAACGATTCTAAACGGCCAGGGTCACTACAGCGCTGAGGAGTATGGCGGTCACAACATGCACTTCGGCGTTCGGGAGCACGCCATGGGGTCCGTCGCCAACGGAATGGCGCTCCATGGCGGCGCGATTCCCTATACGGCCACCTTCCTGCTCTTTTCCGATTACATGCGCCCTCCCATCCGCCTCGCCGCGTTGATGGACCTGAGGGTCGTGTTCATATTCACACATGATTCCATCGGTCTGGGAGAAGACGGGCCAACCCACCAGCCTATCGAACAACTCTTGGGCCTTCGCGCTGTTCCGAACGTGGTGGTATTACGTCCTGCCGATGCTACCGAAACCGCCGAGGCGTGGAAGGTTGCCTTGGAGCGCCGAACCGGACCCACCGTGATGGTCATGGGACGGCAGAACCTTCCGGTGTTGAATCGCGAGACCTACGCTGAGGCGTCGGGAGTCAAGCTAGGGGGGTACGTCCTTTGGGAGAGCTCTGAAGATCCGGCAGCCATATTGATAGGCACCGGCTCCGAGGTACACATCGCATTGGACGCGGGGAAAATATTAGAGGAAAAGGGCATATCGTCCCGGGTAGTCTCGCTGCCTTCTTGGGAACTGTTCGATGAACAACTTGCCGACTATCGGGAGCGCGTTTTGCCAGCCAACATCCGGGCGAGGGTCTCCATCGAAGCCGGTACTCCCATGGGATGGGAACGATATGTGGGCGCCGAAGGCGTTACGTTGGGACTCTCCCGCTTTGGCGCGTCGGCTCCTATCGGTGTCCTGTATGAACAGTTCGGCCTCACCGCCCAACACATGGCGGATGAAGCAGAATCCTTGGTGAAACGGAACAAGAGCTGACCAGAACGCCCTAGGGCCTCGTAGGCCGGCTTGTGGAAGGCCGGTCCGGCCTCCCACAGACGCGTATCCGGAACGGGAAGGTCTGTCTGAATGACCTCACAACACGAACGTCCAGGAGCCAGTCTCGGGGACTACCTGGCTGGCGTAGAATCCGCGCTGTCCGGCCTACAAAGCCGCCGAGTTATTTCCCGTATCTGGAGCGGGGACCATACGGTATGGAAGCCGGACCCGACCGAGATTTCCAACCGTTTGGGGTGGCTCACGGTCACCGATGCCATGCGCGAGCAAACGCCGGCCATGCAGGCTTTGGCCCAGGAGGTTCGCGACGCCGGCATCCGCAACGTTGTTCTGCTGGGAATGGGGGGCAGCAGTTTGGGTCCGGAAGTGCTGCGTCAGACCTTCGGCAGCGCCCCCGGCTATCCCGAACTGATCGTTTTGGACTCCACGGTTCCCGGTTGGGTGCAGTCGGTAACCGATGCCATCGATCCGGCGCACACCCTCTTTCTGGTTTCTTCTAAGTCCGGATCGACCACCGAGCCCAACATGTTTTACGCCTACTTTAGGGGCTTGGTGGAGAAAGCCGCCGGAAAGGATGGCGCCGGTCAACATTTCATCGCCGTAACCGACTCTGGTACCTCACTGGAGAAGCTGGCGATAGACCAAGGGTTCCGCCGGGTCTTCGCCAATCCCCCGGAGATCGGCGGGCGTTATTCCGTGCTGTCCTACTTCGGCCTCGTCCCGGCGGCCCTGATCGGACTAGACCTATCGAGATTGATCGACCGGGCCGATCGGATGCGGGAAGAGACAGTTTCCACTGTTACGGTCCAAGAGAATCCTGGGGCCTGGCTTGGAGCGGTGATGGGTATCTTGGCGCAGCGGGGACGGGACAAGCTCACCTTGGTCACGTCGCCTTCGATCAGCAGCTTTGGGTTGTGGGTGGAGCAACTCATCGCGGAAAGCACCGGCAAGGAAGGACTGGGCATAATTCCGGTGGCGGGAGAGCCATTGGCGTCCCCGAGCAATTATGGCGGCGACAGGCTTTTCATCTACCTGCGTCTGGATGGCGACGACAACGATGGATCCGACAGAGCGGTACAAGCCATCCAAGAGTCGGGACAGCCATTGGTGCGATTGAACCTAGGGGACAAGTACGACGTCGGCGCCGAGTTTTTCCGTTGGGAAATGGCTACGGCCGTCGCCGGCTCCATCTTGGGCATAAATCCCTTTGACCAGCCCAACGTGCAAGCGGCTAAGGACATGACCGACAGTGTATTGGGCCAGTTTGAAAGGTCAGGCGAGCTTCCACCGATGGAGGCGTCGTCCTCTTTGAGCGATCTGTTGTCCCAGGCCGGACCTGGCGACTACTTGGTCATTATGGCCTACATCCGGCAGACGCCCCAAGTCGATCAAGCCTTGGATGACCTGCGGCGTAAGGTGACCGCGAAGCACGGCATCGCGACAACCATGGGATACGGCCCTCGTTTTCTGCACTCCACCGGCCAGCTACACAAAGGCGGTCCAGGGTCCGGACTATTCTTGCAGCTCACCGGGGAACATGCCCACGATCTAACGATTCCCGGCGCCCCATACACCTTCGGCGTGCTGGCAGACGGTCAGGCCGTGGGAGACTTGCAGGCGTTGCTGGCTTCGCGACGCCGGGCCGTCCGGGTTGATCTGGGCTCGAACCCGGAAGCCGCCATACGCGGGATGGCCGGCGAAGTGGCCTGATACATAACGCCGGTCAACTTGTGACCCTAGCCGGGTACGACGATTAACGCGGATTTTATGCGGAGGGTTGAGTAGTGATCAGCGCAATCATATTCGACCTGGACGGCACGCTGGTGCAATCAGAGAAGCTGAAGGCCCAGTCCTACGCGATCGCTGTGCAACGGATGAGGGGCTTAGACGAACCTGAGCCCGGAGCCATCGAAGCCTACCGGGAGATCGTCGGCGCCGCCCGTGAAGCCGCTACCCGGCACGTTATCGAGAGCCTAGGCCTTGAGTCTGAGCTGCGGCCATTGATGCCGGAACATGGCGCCAGCGAACCTTGGGAAGTGCTGGCGGGGATGCGCGTCGAGATTTACAACAACATGGTAGAGGACCCCCAAGTCCTTCGAGACAATCAATGGCCTCATACCATCGGACTGTTGCGAGTAGCCCGTGAGACCTTTTGCCGGACCGCCTTGGCAACCATGTCCTACCGCAAAGAGGCGTTGCATGTTTTGAGGTCGTTGGAGATCGAGGACTCCTTGGACGAGGTATTAACTCGCGAGGACGTGCAAAATCCCAAACCGGACCCGGAGATCTACTTGCTGGCCGCCCAGAAGCTTGAGGTCCAGCCTCAAGATTGCCTGGTGCTGGAAGATTCGCCCAACGGGGTGCAGGCCGGGGTCGCCGCGGGCATGAACGTGATCGCGGTGGCGACGCCTTTCACCATCGCGGGTCTCCATTCCAGCCAGGTGTTGGAACACGCTTGGATGGTCCACGACCCTGAAAAGCTGCTTGAAGTAGTGGAACAAAGAATCGCGGAGCACAACCGGGAATCGCACTGAAAAACCGCCGTTATGGCTACCGTTTAAAGTAAATCACAAGATAGGGGGCAACAACATGGAGATCGGCATGATCGGCCTGGGACGAATGGGCGGGAACATGGTGCAACGGTTGCTGAACGGCGGGCACCGAGTGGTGACTTATGACCGGAGCGCCGAAGCGGTTGCCGCCAGCCAGTCTCAGGGTGCGGTTGGCGCGTCCTCCGTCGAGGAGGTGGTCGGTTTGCTGTCCGCCCCCAAGGCTGTTTGGGTGATGGTGCCCTTCGGTCAACCAACCGAGGATACTATCGATAGCCTCATACCCTTCCTCTCAGCCGGGGATACGGTCCTGGACGGTGGCAACGCCAACTACAAGGACAGTATGAGGCGGGCGGAGAAGCTAGCAGGCCATGGCATAGATTTCATGGACGTGGGTACCAGCGGCGGCATCTGGGGGCTGGTCGAAGGCTACGCCTTGATGATTGGTGGGAAAAAGGAAGTGTTTCAACGGCTGGAGCCTATTTTCCAGACACTAGCTCCCGCCAAAGACCAGGGTCTGAGCCACGTGGGGCCTGCGGGCGCCGGCCATTTCGTGAAGATGATACATAACGGAGTCGAGTACGGCATGATGCAGGCTTATGCCGAGGGCTTCGAGATCATGGAAGCCAAGAAGGAGTTTAACTTGGACCTTGGCCAGATCGCCGAAGGCTGGCGCTACGGAAGTGTAGTGCGCTCTTGGCTTCTGGACCTGGCTGCCGCGGCGCTGGAGGAGGACCCCAAACTCGAAAGTCTGGAAGCTTACGTCGACGATTCCGGAGAGGGCCGTTGGACCGTCCAGGAATCCATAGACCTGGCCGTGCCTGCTCCGGTCATAACTCTGTCGCTTCAGCAGCGCTTCCGCTCTCGCCAGGAGAGCCCCTTTGGCGCCAAGATGCTGGCCGCCTTGCGCAACCAATTTGGGGGCCACGCGGTGCGGCCCGCTCAAGCCGAATCAGAAGGGGGGACAGACTGATGGCCGGCCAGCCCACAACCATCGTGATCTTCGGCGCAACCGGTGACCTTACCCGGAGAAAGTTGATCCCGGCGTTGTTCCAGTTGGCAGGCAAAGGACGATTGCCCGACCCACTGCGCATCGGTGGCTTTGGCCGCCGGGATTACTCTGACGACCGGTTTCGGGAGTTCATGGGAGAAGGCGTCCAGGAATTTGGCCAATTCGCGGGACGCACCGGCGAGTGGGACACGTTTGCCAGAAGTATCTCCTATTTCCAGGGCGATCTGGAAACACCGGATGACTATGTTCGGCTCAAGCAAACGTTGGAGGACTCCGAAGGCGGCGGTGGCGGGCACCGGCTATTCTACCTATCGATCGCTCCCAGGTATTTCGGAAGCACGATAGCCAACCTGGGCAGTTCAGGTCTAGGGAGAGATGAGGGAGGATGGCGCCGGGTGGTGATCGAAAAACCCTTTGGGCATGACCTGGAGTCTGCTCAGTCTTTGAACCGGGCGGTGCATAACGTATTCGATGAAGAACAGGTATACCGGATAGACCATTACTTGGGTAAGGAGACGGTGCAGAATATCTTAGTGTTCAGATTTGGCAACCGGATATTCGAGCCCATCTGGAACCGGGAGCACGTGGATAACGTGCAGATCACCGCGGCGGAAACTGTTTCGGTTGGCGACCGGGCCGGATACTACGACCAATCAGGGGTCGTCCGCGACATGGCGCAGAACCACCTGCTCCAATTGCTAACCATGGTCGCCATGGAACCGCCTAGCACGATGGACGCCGAATCTCTCCGAAACCACAAGGTGGATGTGCTCCGGGCGATCCGCCGGTGGACCCCAGAGGAAAGGGCGCTAAATACCACTCTGGGCCAGTACCGGGGATACCATGAAGAAAATGGTGTCGCGCCGGGCTCGGACACCCCGACCTACGCCGCGTTGCGGCTGTTCGTAGACAACTGGCGCTGGCAGGGCGTGCCTTTCTACCTGCGGACCGGAAAATCCATGGCGGATAAGGCAACCGAGATCGTAGTTCAGTTCCGGCGGCCGCCTCACATGATGTTTTTCGGGGCGCAGGATCAAGAAAACAGCCCCAACATGCTCTCCATGAGTCTTCAGCCGGATGAAGGTGTTCACCTGAAGTTTGGCGTTAAGGTGCCGGACGAAGGCATGGCCATGGTATCGAAAGACATGTCGTTTCACTATGATTCCGCTTTTAAAGATCAGGCCATTCCAGAAGCCTACGAGCGGCTGCTTCAGGACTCTTTGGAGGGTGACGCTTCGCTATTCATCCGAAGCGACCACATCGAGGAGGCGTGGCGCATCGTCGCCCCGTTGCTGGAGGGTCAGGAAGGCCCGGGCACGCACCGTCCTGAATCGTACGAGCCAGGATCTTGGGGACCAGCGGCGGCCGACGGACTTCTGTCCCAGCTTGGACATAAGTGGCTGGGAGTAGGGACCGATGGGGACCGACATGGCTGAGATTCAGCGACCGCGATGCCGTTAATATCATGCGGGGACTTGGGGACATCGTAAACATCCCGTTCATCACCACGGATCAGATGCGCGAAGTAGACCGGGCGATGATCGAGGACTACGGGATATCCCTGGTCCAGATGATGGAAAACGCCGGCCGCAATCTGGCTCAACTAGCTCGCAGCCGCTTCTTGCGGGGTGATCCCACTGGGCGCCGCATCCTGGTGCTGGCCGGCAAGGGAGGCAACGGTGGCGGCGGCATGGTCTGCGCCCGCCGTCTCCACGATTGGGGAGCGGAGGTGCAGTTGTGGATGACTGCCCCGGGCAACGAACTGGCGGGAGTGCCGCTGCATCAACTCGGGATTCTTGAGCGTATGGGCATTCCCACCATTGCCGCGGGCGAATCGTCAACGCTGCCACCCGCGGACCTATTGGTAGATGCCCTGATCGGTTACAGCCTGACCGGGCCGTCCAGGGGCTTGGCGGCCAACCTCATCGACGCTGCCAACAACCATGGAGCGCCCATCCTGTCCCTAGACGTGCCCAGCGGCGTAGATTCGGACACGGGAGAGGCCACAGGGTCAGTTATTCGGGCTACGGCTACTATGACGCTGGCCATGCCGAAGGTAGGATTCGAAGCTGAATCGGCTAGACGCCACATCGGAGAACTGTACCTGGCAGATATCAGCGTGCCGCCGGAACTCTACGCCAAGCCGCCTCTAAATCTCGACGTCCCAAACGTCTTCGCCGAGGATGACATCGTCCGGCTGTGGTGATTTTCGCTTAGTTAGTCCTACGTTGCGGTTACGATATGCCCGCGAATCTTCCCGGTAACCGCGCCGCCGCCGAAGCGCGCCGCGATGGCTTTGGTTGCTTCATCGGTCACTTGGTCAAGTAGGCTGGCGTCCCGGGATTCGATCTCGTTTCGCAGGGGAGTGCCCTGACAATATGCGACGGCGGCATGGCGTGGGGACGGCGCAGTGCTTGTTTCTTCCAGTGTGTCGAACGAGATATCGAAAAAACCGGCCACTATCAACTCGTCATATATCAGGTCAAAGTCATGATAACCGTAGGGAGTTCGCGCCATAAAACGAGGCGGGTCATTAGGGAATACGGTGGCTGCCGCCTGCGTCACGACATCGGCGAACTCGTTCGTTTCGATCCTGTCCCAGACATTGAAGATGAAACTGCCGCCCGGTTTAAGGACGTGCCGTGCTTCGGCATAACCGGCGACCCTGTCCGGAAAAAACATGACGCCGAATTGACAAACGACGGCATCGAACGTGGCCTTGTTGAATGGTAAGTCCAGCGCGTCGGCCTGTTGCCATGTGATGCGGGCGTCCGGTCCTTGTTTGCTTGCGGCGTGATCCAGCATCGGTTGATTTAAGTCTGTGACCGTGTAACGGGCATCTGAAGACAAACGTGGCGCCAGGGCGCGGGCCAAAACACCACTACCCGCCGCTGTTTCCAGAACCGCCTTTGGCGCCAGGGCGGCGGCCCGTTCGGCAAGATCGTTGGCGTACACCTCGAATATCAAAGGAACCAGGTAGGTGTCATAAATCTCGGGTATGGATCCTACAAATCCGCTGTCGCTATCAGTCATTTCGTCCTAAGAATACAACAATATACCTACGACGCGACAGCTGGAATCAGAAAAGATCTTTCATGGCAGGAACCACGGGAGTTCTGCCGGTACTGTGGTTTAGGCGCTTGGGGTATCAGGCGTAAATCTGAATTCGGGACTTTACGGAACGTTGACCAGAATCACGCAGACGCCGTTGGTGCGGTCATTACCCCCTCTCCGTCGCACAGATCGTCGCCATCGCCGCCTCCCAGAAAGTCGTCTCCCTTGCCCCCCAGGAGTTGATCACCTTCGTCGGCCCCTCCCCACAGCACATCGTCGCCGTTGCCGCCGTTTATCCGGTCGGCGCCACCCCTTCCCTCAGTACGTCGTCGCCGTTGCCGCCACAGATAATGTCATCGCCTCCCTGTCCCAAGATGACATCGCCCCCGTCTAACCCGAAAATTACATCAGCACCGGATGTACCGACGATTTGGTCATCCCCGTTGGTTCCGAGAATATGGGCCGGATCATCGGCGTCATAGGTCACACCAAAACAAGTGGGCAAGCCATCGGCGGCAAAAGCCGTTGATTGCAACACCAGCATTCCCGCCAAGGTCAAAGTGAAAATCATCATAAATACCGCACGCATCTTTCGTCCTCCCAAGAGATATTCTCCAACATAACGAGGAGGGACGAATCACCATAACGGATGAATTCGAGGGTGATATTGGGATTAGTCCTTCGTGGTAGAAAGGGTGACGATGAACTGGAATTGGACCGCATAACTGGGTGCGGCTCACGCCCTAACAGAACAAAGGGCCAAGCTTGAATGCTTGGCCCTTTGTTGATGGCGGTGTGTGCTCCGTATACAGGCACACGGTATGCATCTTGGCTCGGTGGTTGTGCTACCTGCCGACCCATCGTCCATAGATGGGATACTGGCTGCAGATGAACTCGATGTAGGCGGGCTGGTTGGCGTCGTTGGCCGCCATGGCCCTCTTCAAGGCCGGGCCTACCTCTGACGGCTCCGTGACTCGCTCGGTGTGGTAACCCAACGCCCCGATAACTTGGGACATGTCGACCTCGTCATTGCCCAGCACTTTGTGGGTGAATGGGTCGTGGCCGTCGCCCCAGAATCCGGGGCCATACCCGGCGAAACCGCCGTTGCTGACATGAACTACGGTGATGCCCATCTTCTGGCGCAGGGGCACTTCCAAGTTGCCCATCATGTATCCCAGGCCGGCTTCTCCCGTCACCGCGACGCAATACTTCTGGGGGAAGGAGATCTTCGCCGCGATAGTCGCGGCCAGGCTGAATCCTAGTGATGAGACGTTGCCCCACCCGAGAAACCCCCGTGGAACCAAGGTGTCGTACACCGTGCTAAGTTGGTCCCTGGTGTTACCCGATTCGTGGGTCACGAAGGAGTTAAGGGGGTCCAGCACTTCCATCAGCCCCGCGTAGACCCGGTAAGGGTTGATCGGCTTGTCGGTGGAGGCCATCGCCTCCCGGTATTGGACCATCGCCGAATCCCGGGATGACTTAACTTCGGCCGCCACGCTACCGGGGGCTCTGCCGTTGCCGGAGGTTTTGTCCGACAATTCTTCCTCCAACGCTTGGAGCGCGAAACGAGCGTCGCCGATCAAAGCTACCGCCGTGGCGTAAGTCTTGTTCACGTGCAACTCATCCACGGTGCAGTGGATGATAGTCTTGTTGGCCGCGTCCGGAATGCCGTGGCTGAAACGGCCGGGGGACAGGCTAGACCCTATGGCAAGGATCAGGTCGCTCTTAGCCAGATATTCGTCGACCTGGTCGCCCCGGACGCCGACGAACAGCGGATTGTTCTCGGGGAAGGCCCCCTTGGCCTTCAGCGTGCTGATAACCGGCGTGTTGGCCAGTTCCGCGAAGGATGTCAGCTCAGCGGATGCCCCGGCATAGATAACACCCTCCCCAGCGTAGATCAAGGGATTCCGGGCGCTCAGCAGAAGTTCGATCGCCTTGGCAACGTCTTCCGGATCGGGCGCGGACTTCCAGCCCTTGATCGGAACGTAGGGGTCGGCAGTCTCATCGTAGAGGCCCCCGGCGTCCGGGATGGCCAACACCACGGGACCTGGCCTACCGGTTCGCAGCATGGTGAAGGCGCGGCGCATGAATTCGGGTAGCCGCTCCGGCTTGTCCACGTAACCGTACCACTTGGAGACGGATTTCAAACTCGACGTAACGTCGAACTGGCTGTTCTCCGAGGCGCCGATGGGCACTCCGTCGGTTATACAGAGCACGGGGGAGCCGTCCTCGTAGGCTTGGGCCATGCCGGCGTAAGCGACCTGCAGGCCCGCGGCGTTGACCCCGCCTTGAAAGGTGCAAACGCCGTTCTTGGAACCTGCGTTGATGCGGGAGAAAGCGTCAGCCAAAGCGACGGCGTACCGGTCGTCCCGCATCATCACCATGGGTATGCCCTCTTGTCCCAAGGCATTGTTCACGTGACATACAGGGAAAGTGGAGACCCACTCCACGCCTTCCTGCTTGAGGATTCGCGCGACACCAGTGGCCACGTTGATAGTCATATAACCGTCCTCCGAATTTATTTAAGCCTACGTTCATGTACAAGCGGTGCGTTGAGTCGATGGGTCCGGGTCTGTCGAGCCAATTTTGAGGGCCGAAACCCGAGCCTAGGGTGTCACAACGCCTATATATTACTATGATTCGGACGCGAGGGACCGGACCGAAAAATGCCCGTCGATGTCTACGGCGCTGGAAACTCCCTAAAGCCGTCTCAGCTTCGGCGTGAACATCGCCAGGGCCAGAATCAGTATGATGCCCATGATTCCAATCACCCTGGCGGCCATGGGCGGTCCCCACGCCACGGCTAACCACCCGGTAGACATGCTCCCTATAGCGAATGAATAAATGGCCAGGGAACGCAGGCTAATCACCCGGCCTCGATAGCCAGCGTCGGCCGCGCGCAACAATGCTGCCAGGGTAAACACCTGGATCGATCCGAATCCCATCCCGATAAACGCCAGAATCGCCATGGATACGTAAAAAGATTCGGTCGTAGATATCGCCAGGATGCTGATGTGCCAAAGTAGCGCGGCGGCGAACATCAGCTTGCCGACGTGGCGTAGATTCCGGACCATCGCCCAGGTCAAAGACGCGCCAAGCGCGCCAGCGCCGAAGGCGAACATCAATACACCCAGGCCGGCGGAATCGGTACCCAGTACGTCGCGGGCAAAGCTGGGTATCAAGCTGGTATGGAAGGTCCATCCAAAGAACTCGATGATGATTGCCACCATCAGCGTGCCCCAGATGATTTGCTCGCCCTTTACGTACTTCAGGCCCGATATTATCGAACGGAGCACCGGTTCTCGTCCTGCTGTTGCAGGTTTCTTGTCTAGCCTGATGGTAAGGGCGGCGAATCCGCTTAAACAGTACAGGCCTGTAATCATGGCGTAGGCCCCTTCTGGACCGTAGGACTTGAACAAGATTCCGCCGATCAGCGGTCCCAGAAGCATCGCTAGGTTCATACCTACGGAGTTGAAAGCCGCCCCGTTGCCGATGCGCTCTTGAGGCAATGTGTCGGCAACCAGAGACTGGGCAGTGGGCATCTGGAACACCCGAACCAGCCCGGCCGCCATGGCTACGCCGAATATGTGCCAGACTTGTATATGACCACTCAATATCAGAGCAATCATAATCACGCCTAGAATGGCGATGATGAATTCCACGGCCGCCAAGATGCGGTTACGGGGTAGGCGGTCGGCTATCGCCCCGGCAAACAAGGCAAAGATGTTCAAGGACATTCGGGCGGTCCACGTAAGCCCGACCAGGAAAGGATTGTCGGTTAGGGTTAAGACATACCATCCCATGACCAGCGCTTCCATCTGAGTCCCCATCCCTAGCAGGGTGGTTGATGTCCAGACGGCGGCGAAGCTACGGTATCGGAATATCGAAAGGGGGTATGCGGCGCGGTTCAGAGTACTTGGTAGCTTTACCAAGGAAATCGAACCGTCTTCGTCAAGCTCTTCCTGGATGTTTCCGGGACCGGCTTGAACCGCGGACAGTCAATGGATTGCAAAATACGATTCTGAGTCATGTCGGGGCAATAGTAACGTCGAATACAGTGGCATGTCTACTATTCCGTGAGGCGGGTGTTGCTAAGGGGCGCTCTACCTGCCGCCGTTAATCTTGTGAAATCGAGTCGCGATATGGTAATCTCCTTCGCATAAGATTCGACACTAATAGGAGGCAGCTAATGGGTTACACGCCGAGAAAGCTAGGTCACGTGAATATCTTCGTGCGTAACGCGGAGCGTTCCCGGGATTGGTATGAGGACCTCCTGGGTCTGCACACCCACGGTTTTACGCCCGGACGCGCCGCCTTCATGAGCGCGGACGTGGGTAACTCCCATGAGATTGCCCTGCTACAAGTGGGAGAAGACGCTTCCGCCCCGCAAAGAGGGCAGATAGGCTTGAACCACATGGCCTGGTATATGGACACGCTTAGTGACCTGGAAGAGATCTACTTCCGGATCAAAGAGAAGAACATAGAGATAGAGCGCGTTTCCGACCACGGCCATGCCATCGGCATCTACATCCACGACCCCGACGGCAATGGCATCGAGATATCCTATGAGATGCCCGCCAGCGAATGGGGACACGACGAAAACGGGTACATGATTGGCGGCACCCAAAAAGGCCGCATGCCCGGCCCTTGGGACGCTGACATCGCCAGGGAGGCGGTTGCGCCTTAGCCGGCCACCGGGGAAGTTGAACTAATATGGGGACGCCCGAATCTGATCGGGGCGTCCCTTTTTCTTTTCGGAGAGAACGGGTTTAACGCCGGATTTCTGAACTTTCCAGTAATGATGGTTCGACAGGCTCACCACGAAGGACAAATAGCTCATGACCCGTTCGTCTTGAGCCTGTCGAAGGACACAACAGCAGGCTTCAGAGGAATGTCAAATAGCCTCTAGAATTCCTTGATGCGGGGCAGGACTTCCTTCCCGAACAGTTCCAGTTCCTTCATGACTTCCTTGTGCCCGATGCCGGGTTGTTGGAAGCCGAGATCCACGACGCCGATGCCGGCCTGGTCGTGGTACTCCTTCAGTTGCTTGACCACGGTGTCGGGACTGCCGATGAAGGTCAGAAGGCCCCTTGAGTCCCGGGCGGCATTCCGGCCGCCGTCACCAACGACGTGGGGTTTGGACTCGCCATCGGCGCGCGCTCCCTGCACCGCCTGGGTGATGGACGGGCGCAGGGACAATCCACGCTGGAATCCCCCGGCTTTGAGTTCTTCCATGCGCTTTTCCGCCAGTTGGTCCGTCTCCGCAACGTAAATGGCGCCACGGAATAAGATGTCATCCTTCGCGGGCTGCCAGCCGGCTTCCCGGCACCACTGGTTATACCATCCAGTGACTATGGCTGCCCTGTCCGGTGGCTCATAGGCGACGCCCAGTCCCAGCCGATGGGTGGCGGCGTAATGGACCGTATCTTCGCTGCGTGTGGACACGATCGCCGGCGGCAAAGGCTTCTGCACGGGAGCGGGCCAAACGGACACGGTGCGGTATTGGTAATAGCGCCCTTCCCAAGAAAACGGTTGGGGTTCGGTCAAGGCCTTGAGGACCAGGTCCATGGCCTCCATCAGCCTGCCCCGTCCTTCCTCCGGGTTTATCCCGTAGGCCTGGTCTTCGGTGATGGTGCTACGCATGAACCCCATGACCAGCCGCCCACCGGTCATGTTGTCCAACATACCGATCTCCTCGGCGGCCCGGATGGGATTCATCAAGGGCAGCAGTTGACCCATCAGGGCGATCCTGGCTTTCTTGCATCGCTCGGCGACTGCGGCGGCCATGACCGCCGGATTGGGAGTGGTCCGGTTGCCAGAGTAGTGGTGCTCCGAAAGGCTTATCCAATCGAATCCCAGTTCCTCGGCGAATTCACACTCTTCCAGGCCGTCCTGGTAGCTCTGCACGGATGTCTTGGAGTCGAGTAACGCGGGCGGAACCGGCCATTCGGCGGGAAACGTGTGCCTCTCCGAGTACCCCATCGACCCAAAATATGATGCCTTCATGGACTCCCTCCAGATAACGCTCCTGGACACGATTCTGTCCCCAGTAGCGGTTATCGCAGATTGATTCGGGTAACGGTCCGGCAAGACCGCCCCGCCAGTATAGCCAGAAGTTCGGCCTGGTTCCACGGTTAGCTTAAAACATCGAACCAAATGCGTACGGCAGCCCCGCCCACCACTGTGGCCAGAGCGTATCGTAATAACTTTGGTTGCATCCGGCGGCTGACGATCGCCCCCAACTGGGCCGACGGCACGGAACCAGCTACCATGATGAGGGCGAGTTCAAGGGGCACTTGGGCAGTCGTCAGTTTTCCGGCGATTCCCCCGACGGCCGAGAATAAGATGATGCCCAAGTTGCTGGCGATGGCGACGCGGGTGGGAACGCGTAGGACGTACAACATCGACGGTATCATGATGAATGAACCAGCTTGGCCCACCAGTCCTCCGGCAAATCCTATGGCTCCGCCCAAGATTACGGCTAATGGGGCATTGAAACTGAAAGGCCCCGGATCTGATTCGTCCTGGGCCGTCCGGGACCCAGGGAGAAAGATCAGCGCTGACGCGATGAGGGCCATGGCGCCAAATATCGCCAGGATCGCGTCATCGGCCACCCACTTGGAGAGAACCGCTCCGGCCAAGGCGGATACACCCGCAGCGAAGCCCGCATACCGGACTAATCGCCAGGAAACCATCCCGTATCCCCGGTGTCTGGCCAGGCCGGAAACGGCTCCGGCAAAACCCTGGACCATGGTTAAGCCGGTTATCTCCTTCACGGTCAACGCACCGGCGCCGGCCAAACTCGGGCCGTACAGAAACATGGGGGTCATGATCAAGCCGCCCCCCAAGCCAAGAAGGCCGGAGAAGAAGCCCGAGAATATCCCGACGAATAATACGAAGAAGGGCATGTTTATTCCCCGGTCCCCCTATGTCGGGACATCCGACGGCGCCTGACCCGAGCGGGCCGCCTGCAGGTCTTCGGTGGTGACCCTTGGGGTTTTGGCCAACTCATCGGCCAGTCCCGCCGGGGGATGAACGTCCTTCTGGGCGGGTATCACTTCTTCCCCCATCAGCCGGATGGAGCGCATGATCTTTTCGTGATCGATACCACCGAACATGCTCCAGCAACTAACGTGGGTGACGCCCAACTCGGCGGCGCGTCGG
>Ga0209554_1001184_pt1 | contig 20169 bp, 19 predicted proteins | sample MarorgKNORR_S2LV_5_FD_188221 | JGI IMG/M metagenome (GOLD analysis project Ga0209554, IMG submission 188221) | Marine microbial communities from the Southern Atlantic Ocean, analyzing organic carbon cycling - Bottom_A/KNORR_S2/LV (SPAdes) (version 2) | ecosystem: Environmental > Aquatic > Marine...
GATGCAGTCGATCTGCTCCCTGCACCAGGAGTCCAAACACACCACCATCCTCGTGTTTTTCTCCCCTTAAAAGTGTCCCATTATCGCTGAACGCCTACAGTCTACGAATCGGGACCCACCTTAACCGGGCAAAGGAGTAAAGCAACCGATGGCCAACGAAACCGGCAAAACCTTACCCTCGACCGGGTTGATGGATCTTATTCGACTGATCTGTGGCCTCCTCCGCGCTTTGATGCCCAATCGCTACTTCTTGAATCCCGGTTTGGTCCTAAGTGATTGGATCAGGGATCTAGCCCGGCGCCGCTCGACCGAGGGCATCATCCTCAACTTTGGATTCAGAAGGTTTTTGCTGGTAACGGGAAGAGACCTGTCACGACACATCTTGGATCAAAGTCCAAGCACCAACACTTATGCGGCAGGACCGGGCAAAGTAGCGGCCGTGTCTTTCCTGGCGGAGCAATCGCTCACTCTTAGCCATGACGAGAAATGGGACAAGCTGCGACCGTTAAATGAGCAAACACTGTCAACCGGTGGCAGCCCTGATCTCCAACAGGCTGCACTGTTCCAAGTCCAGGTGGCATTTGCCCAACCTGTATCCAGCATTGATGACATTCGAGACCGTATGGGCAGGGTCATGCTGGGGGTTGTATTTGGCGGTGCTCCGCCACAACTGGCTCAAGACATACAAGTCTTGTTTGGCTATGTCCAATCCCTGCCGAGAAGAAAATTGTTAGGATGGACCCAAAGAGGCCGCCGCGAACGGTTTTATGGGTCGATTCGGCAGTCGTGGAACGAGGCGCAAGGAACGAGTCTGCTTGCCAGAGCGCACACCTTTTCTCGAGGGGGAAATTTCGACGAAGATCAACTGCTGCAGCAGATCCCCCACTGGATGTTCACGTTTACCGGGTCGGGCACCGATCTGCTATCGAGGACATTGGCCATGTTGGGGTCAAGGCCGGAGGTTGCCGAGCAGGTGCGACAGGAGATTAACGCTGCTGGTCCCCTGGACCAAGCGATCTCCATCAGCCGCCTAAACTTCGTGGAAGCATGCCTATTGGAGACATGCCGCCTGTTCCCGCCGGTTACCCGTACTTCCCACGTAGCTCCCCAAGGAGATACGTTCGACGGCGTCTCAATACCGGCCGGCTTGGAGATATTGCACTACTTCCTGATCAGCCTCCGCGACACTTCGGTGGACCCAAGCGCTAACTACTTTGAACCGGACAAATGGCTCGACCCGGGAAACGATAGGCGCTCGGTGTACCCTAATATCTTTCTAAGCGGCGCGCGAGCTTGCCCCGGTGAAAGTCTGATTCTTTTCGTCTGTAAAGCCGCGATTATATTTCTCTACGGAGTGAAAAATGAGATGCTAAGCATCCGTGCGCTCACAACGGACCCTCTGTCTTTCCCATTCCCGAAAGGGACACCTCGTTTTCGATTATCTTGACGTGGAACTACCGAGTCTGACCCATTAAAATAGGGCCGTTCGGCTTGGTAAGCGGGCTGGTACCGGCATCAATTTTTCACTTATTGAGGATTCTTGATAATCATCCTGATGGGCGTCTCCGGAGCTGGAAAGACCACCGTGGGCAAACTTCTTGCCCTTGACCTGGGTTGGAGTTTCTACGAAGGGGACGATCTCCACCCTCGGTCCAACGTGGTTAAGATGGCCCAAGGGATTCCCCTAACCGACGAAGACCGCCAGCCTTGGCTTGGCCGGATACGCCTCCTCATAGACGATCTTGTCTCCCGTGGCGAGAGCGGTGTGATCGCTTCCTCCGCCTTGAAACAAGCATACCGGGACCAACTTGTTGGGGACGAAGATGATGTTAAGCTTGTTTACCTCAAGGGGGAGTTCCAGCTCATCTCGGAAAGGCTGGAGGGTCGGCAGGACCACTTCATGAAGAGCGGCCTGCTTGAAAGCCAGTTTAGCGCGATGGAAGAGCCGGATGGAGCAGTTAACATGGACGTAACCTGGGAGCCGAAATCGATCGTAGTGGCGGTGAAGCAGGCTTTAGGACTGTAAGCCTCAACCGCCCGGACTTATCGGAATTCCGCGCCCGGCCGGGGCTGGCTCGCGACTTTCCGCTCTAATATGCGCCCTTCCGGCATCATATTAAAGGGCAAGCGTGATAGAATCGTGTTGCGCAAAGCGAATCGTTTTCCCTTCGACTCACATTCGTTTCGGGACATACCGGCTAGCAAGATAAAGGTGACTCCTTAATAACATGGATTACCTAACTCTTAGAAAAGAAGTTGTCGAGGCAGGGCTCCTGAACCGGCAATACGGCTACTACGCCCTAAAGTTCATCATTACCTTCGGAACATTAGCCTTAAGTTACGTTCTGCTTGCCACGGTCGATAGTTTTGTTTTTCAGCTCTTCAATGCCGCGTTCTTGGCCTTCGCCATAGTACAAGTCGGGTACATGATGCATGACGCCATCCACATGCAGATCTTTAGCGACAAGTGGAAGAACGATTTTGCCGGCATACTGACTGGCGGCTTGACCGTTAATGTCAGTAGTTCTTGGGGAGACGCGCACCTTCTACATCATAAAGCGCCCAATCATGTTGATCTCGATCCGGACGTCAATATGCCGATATTAGCGTTTTCGGAAGAGCAAGCTTTGCAGAAAAAAGGGCTCGCAAAGTTCTTGGTCAAGCATCAAGCATTTATCTGGTTTCCGTTGTTAACGTCCGTCGCCTTCATCATGCGTTTCGGAAACACCGTTACGTTGGTAAAAAACATTCGCGGTAAAAGATGGAAGTTTCATCTCACGGAAGCTGTATTCCTCTTAGCAGGTTGCGCACTGTATTTTGGGGTGATTCTCAATTCTTTAAGTTTCACACAGGCGATCGTGTTCCTGTTAGTAAGCAATGTTCTTACCGGCTTGTACATGGGCACAAGTTTTGCGACGAACCATAAGGCCATGCCGCTGATGAAAGAAAGGTTGGATTTCCTGCACATGCAGGTGCTTACCGCCAGAAACGTAAAGAGCAGCCCATTTACGGATATATGGTATGGCGGCCTGAATTACCAGATAGAGCATCACCTGTTTCCTTCCATGCCGAGAAACAACTACGGCAAAGCCAGCAAGATTATCAAGACCTTCTGCCGTCAGCAATCGATCGAACACTGCGAAGCAGGCGTTTTTCAAACCTACAAGGATATCTTGGGGCACTTTCATCGGATCGGCGCGGTTCTTCGGAACCCTGACGCAACTCGGGCAACTACCGCGGGTTAAATGAGCTGCCGCGATCGCCTGCGGATAATCCTCTTCGCACTGTGCGCGCTTTTCGCGGTGGTCGCCTGCGAAGAGGAGGCGCCCAGCACTCAGGCTGAGGCCGCTCCCACACCCACGCCCGTTCCAACGGCGGCGGTTGCGGAGCAGTTCAGCGCCGATGCCATGCCTCTCCCCGGCAAAGAATGGCTCTCAAAGTTCTCCCATATGTTGTCGGCAGTACCCGTCAACCATGGACCAGTCCTCTTTTTGGACCTGAAAGAGTTGCGGTACAAGCCTGATGTGCAGGCAGCTTTAAGATCCCAGATCTCGCCGGCCCTGGCCGCGATTCCCTCCGCCGTAACGAATGTGATAGAAGGCGCGGTATTGGCAACAAGCGGCAACGTCGGTGGCGTGTTCGTGGTGCTGACCACGCCGCTGGATATCGGGACCATGCTTAACGCGGCCAGTAGCCTACAGATCACTTCGAAGCTGCCTGAGCCGGAAGCCTACCGGGACCACCAGATCTGGACCTTCAATGAATTCGAAACGAGCCTGGCGATCGGATCGGTGGACGCAACCACTTCCGTCGCTGCCGCGGGTTCACCCCCCTCAGATATCTCCCCGTCAAAGCGGGTAAAGAGCGCCTTGGACACGGTCGATGGATTGACACCCCGTCTGTTGGACTCCTCGGCAGTTTCCCAGGTTGTGAACCGCCTGCCCCAGGGCATTGTGGTGGCGGTATTCGATGGTTGTTCGGGCTTGGGCAGGCAGCCAGGTATTGGCGGTCTCCTGGATTGCAGCGTCATGGGCGTAAGCGCCGAGCTACTAGACCAGAATGTCGTAGCCATCAACATAGTAGCCGCCTTTCAAGAAGATGGACTTGCTAAGGCGGCGTTGCTGACGTTGAACGATGCTGAGTTAAGGTTGGCCGGATCGGTTACGCAGGACTCGGCATCCAGGCAGGAAGGCTCTCTGGTTTTGGTGAGGCAAATCATAGAGTTCGACCAGATCGATGATCTGTTCGATGCCTTTGGCCGCCCGTAAAGCTCGGGAAGTTTATTCCTAAAAGGCTTCCCAAAGGCTCGCCGGCGGGGCCACGGGATTTCCGGCGCGGCCGGATGGGCTACACCTTCGATCTTCTGAGATTTACCTGACGAACTCGGATGCCAGCAGACCTGTGTCGACGCTCTCGACGTCGGGCCGGGACGACCTGATCTCCTTCATAACACCTGCATCGTAAGACGCGGTCAACTCCTTGAGCCTGGGGTATACCTCTTCAGTAAACAGCTTCATCGACTTCAACGTTTCGTCGTAGGTCATGAAGCCCGCCTGGCCCATCATCAGCAAATGTCCAAAACCGCCCGAGTATTCCCAGAAATTCTTGATCTGTTGAAATACTTGATCGGGAGTTCCGGAGAAAACGTTGCCCCGCGCCTTTTGAGTTTCCAACCGTGGATCGCGCCGGTCAGGCTCGCCGGGCCGCGGACCTCTGATAATGTTGGCGGACACCGCCGGGGGATGATATCCGGGAGGATTGTTGAATTGGGGAGCGACTTTGTTGGACCTGATATACCAAAGTAGTTTTTCCGTTCCGTTCTCCGCCTCTTTCTCGTTTTCTCCAACACAAACGATGGCGGCATAGGCGAGCCGGTCCAGGGGCGCTTCTTCCCCGTGAGCTTGGAGGAATCCCTCCCGGTAACCGTCAAATAATCTGCGGATGCCAGGGTAACCGGCCAGGAAAACCGCGCCGATGTGCTTCCGCTGGGCTACTTGGGCGGCGGAACCGGCGCTGCCCATGGTCACCCATACGGGGGGATGGGGTTGCTGGTAAGGCCGGGGCCAGATGTTAACTTGGCGGGCATGGAACCAACGCCCCTCGAAATTGAACGGGCCATCGTGGTGGGTCCAGGCCTTCATGATCAGGTCGTGGGCCTCCCACAGTTTTTCGGACCCCCGATAGGGATACGCGTTGGCCGGCGCAATCTCATAGGGGACGCCTCGGACGAAGCCGCAGTCCAAGCGGCCCCGGGACAGCACGTCGATATAAGCCATCTCTTCGGCGACTCGAATGGGCTGCTTCCGGTTGACGATGGGATTACCCAATATCAAAAGCCGCGCCTTCTTGGTCTCGCGAGCCAGGACTCCCAGAGCGATGGGAGCCGCCGGTAGCACGCAAGTGGCGGTTTGGTGATGCTCGTTGAGCATTATCTCCAAACCCATCTCGTCGGCCGCGCCCCACATGTCCAGGTACATGTTGTAGAGATCAGCGCCCAACACCGGATCGAAATGCTTATTGGGCAGGTTGACCCGGACCGATTCGTAGGTTTCGTCGTCCGGCAGGTTGGGATACGCGTCTTCGGTAAAAAACCATGTTTTCATCTTTCGATCCTATTTAGAGGCGAATTCGAGGAAGGCTTTAGCGAAAGCTTCGGGCTGCTCGACGTGGGGAGAATGGGCAGCATCGGGGATAACCACCATTTTCGCGCCGGGAATCATGTCCCTAAAAGCTTCGCCGTAGGTTGGCGTTACGACCCCGTCGCCCGCGCCCCAGATCAACAGCGTGGGAATATCGATGCGGTGCAAACGATAGGGAAGTTTGGGGTTGTGCATGTACGGTTCCCAGGTGTAAAGCCCATGAGCAATCCGGTCTGAGGCAAAGACCTGGAGTTCTTCATCGGTCATGGAATTCGGGTCAGGCGCCTTCGAAGGGTCGTGCCAGCTCAGTCCGGTTAGTTCCGCAGCCGAAGTCGCGAACACGTCGGCGATGTCGCGGTCGAAGGGGCCACCCACCTTGATTCCAACCGAATCCACCAGAAACAGTTTGGAGAATCGCTGGGTATTGATCGCCGCGATCTCAGCGGCCGCCCAGCCGCCCATGGAGAAGCCCATCAAGATGGCATCACTCAGGTTCAAATGGTCGATGAGGTCGAGGTAAAGGAAGATCAGATCCTGGAGATTATCAAAGTGTTCCGGGATGGGTGTACCGGCAAATCCGGGATGTACCGGCTGTATGATCTCGAATTTTTCCGCCAATCGGTCCGCGAAGGGGAACCGATCGACGGGACCGTCGCCACCATGAAGGACGAGGATCTGCGGCCCAGACCCTTTCCGTACTACCGAAAGGTCCACGCCTTTTAATCCTATTGTAGTTGTAGATTCCGTACTTGACTCCTTATGCGTTCCTGAGTGATTGAATTTCGCACATTGTACCATCGGATCGACGGAGCGATCTCTACCAGTTTTGAAGGCTAGGACCATCATCCAACGCCCCTAACGTTGGCGACAAGAAAGTCCCGTATTTGAAAAGCGATAGAAAAAGGCCCCGAGGTAATTCCTCGGGGCCTTACGCTTCCCTCAGTCACCGGCTGAGTGAAGAAAGGAAGTCTGCTTAAAGCTCCACCTCTGGAAAGATGTTGGCCTGCTCATTCTGGTCGTGGTCCATTCTGACCTTGCTGGTCCAGGCCTCTTCGAAGTCGGTGATGCCGCCGCCCAGGTTTCTGATGTCCATGCTGACTTCGCTAGTGTAGGCTTCTTCGAAGTCGGTGATGCCGCCGCCTAGATCGCTGACGTCCATGCTGACTTCGCTGGTGTAGGCCTCTTCGAAGTCGGTGATGCCGCCGCCTAGATCGCTGACGTCTACCAGGGGTTCGGCGATTAGCAGAGGGGCCGCCAGAACTCCGACTTGGGACGAATCTCTTTGGTTCGCGTAAGGGTTGGTCCCTTCTCCAAACTCCCAGGCCTCGAACATCCTACCGGTGCCACCTTCATCTTCGATGTCTACCGTCATTCCCGTCACCGGGGGTTCCGTCAGAGGGCTGGCCTGAGCGTTGCCCGAGGGCAGAGCTACTGCCGCCATCAAGATTGCTCCTAAGGCTAGTCCACCGAGTAGTTTCGCCGGAACCGTGATCTTCATTCCATTAAGCAGGTTGACCATTACGTTTTGTATTTTGCTCGCCATCTTCATTTCAAATCCTCCCTTTATCGACGATGAATTTTTCTGGGTTTCTTGGAGTTGCTGTCCTGAGTTGTTGTTCTGCGCTTTCATCGTTTTCTCCTGCCGATGACTTACTGTGTCAACAGATTAGACCCGGCAGGGACGGGGTACATCGAAGGAAACAATTATCTTTGGAAACCCGTATTTGGCGGAGAATTTGGGGACATAGCAATAAACCATTAGTTGAGGCGCCGGGCAGGGAGAAAATGAGCCTGGAGTACGTTGGTGGGTGGGGGTAGAGGTTATTCGGCTAGGCCGTTTTGAGAGGCGTATCCGGCGGCTTCGGTACGGTTGGACGAGCCGGTCTTGGCCAGGATGTTGCTGACGTCGCGTATTACGGTGTTGGGGCTGATTACCAGTTCCACGGCGATGTCGGCGTTGCTCTTTCCAGCAGCCACCAGCCCCAATACCTCAACCTCCCGTTGGGTCAGTCCGTCGGGATAGGCCGGAGCTGTCGATGGCTGGGCCTGAACCAACTCTTGCCGAGAGGCGACCCGCTCCATCAGGGGCCGCATCCCCAATTCGGTCGAGATAGCCAGAGCCTCGTCCAGCAGAGCAATGGACTTGGCTCGGTCTCCGGAACCATCCCTGAGAGACAAGGTGTCCGCATAATCGCAGCAGGTCCAGGCCAGCTCGGGCCGGTAGCCGGCCCTGTGGCAGAAGGCCAAGCCGTCCTCAAAGTGGGCAGCCGCTTGGTCCAGATTGCCCATGGTTTGAGACAGGAGGCCGAGAATGCGATCGATCGATATTGCCGTCAATATCATCGTGCCTCGCAGCTCTATAAGGTCAGCGTAATGCTCTTCCGCCGCGGCTTGGTCGCCCCTTTGCACGGCCACGAGTGCCAAAGCAGATCTGGCCTGTCTTGACCCGTTGGGGAGGGCAGACTGTACTGAGACAATCGCCTTGGCCGCTGCTTCGGCTATTTCCAACCTGTCGGGGATACCGGTGATGCGGGTGATGGCGGCGATCGCCACAGGCACCCTTGTAGACGCTAACATTTTGTACAGCCCCGCCCCACTCATCGCTTCGAGGAGCCGCTCCAGGTAAACCTTCCCCTGAGTGGACTCGCCCGTCTCATCCTCCAACAGAACCCGAGGTGATAGCAGCATCGGAGTCAGGGGAGATATCTCCAGGCCCCGGTCGCTATATTCCCGCCCTGCGATCCAGTCGCCCTCAAGACATGACGAGGACGTAATCGGTGTTAAGGCATTACTGGCGTACAGTCGAGGTGTATTTCGCTTTTCTGTCAGATCTCGCAAGAACAATGCGTGGGGGCGGGCCGCATCAAGCTCACCCAAATAAAGCAAACTCATCGCTGTCCACCAACGAGAGGTCCTAATGGAGTTTTCTTCATCGGTGGCCAATGCGATGGCCTTCAGCCCATTGTCTACACACTCTTGCAGTTGGAAGTGTTGCCCGCTAAGGACTGTCAGATTCGTTAGGGTATGTACTTCCAAAGGCACGTCCCCCTCACGCCTGGCGATGGATATAGACCGCCCAAAGGCCTGTTGTGCGCCTTCGTAGTCACCTTCGTCGATCCCAATAAATCCACCTTAGACACAGAGGATGCGCCCAGCCTCGTGGGAATCGGCCGGGACCAAAGTAAGAGCACGGGCTAAGAGTCCGGTAATTCCTGGAATCCGATAAGATGGAGTCACGATTGGGAACAGGGCGGCAGCTACCGCCTGCGCGACATTCCCAGCCTCGGCGTAGTAGTCGAAGGCGCGGCTTAGAATGGCGAACGCTTCCACAAGCTGTTGCCCCGAGACGGTGTTGGACCGGGCCCGCGCCAGTCCGAATAGCAGATCCGCTGCCTCTTCATCGCAAGCCGCGTCCGTTCCGGACAGAGCTATGTCCCGGGCCGCCAAGCCTTTTTCAAAATATGTCAGTGCGTCATCGTAGGCATAGGAGGCTAGCGCCTGTTGCCCAGCCATCAACGAGTAGCGGACCAACTTTTCGGGACCGGTCAACGTCTGTGCTTCGGCGAAATGGTAGGCCAACTCCTCAGCGTGGACATCGGCGTCGTTTCCGTACAACGTCTCAAGACCCTCAGCAATCCGCGCGTGCAGCCGCACCCTGCGTGTAGTGGATAGTTCCTCAAATAGGGTTTCCTGAATCAGGGCGTGTGTGAATTGATAGAGTCCCACTGAATTAGGCAGTTCCTCGATCAATTGGACTTCCACCGCCTCGTCCATTGCCGCCAGCAACTGGTCTTCAGTGATGTCGCTCATTAATGAATTCAGGTTGCTGAATTCGAACTCCTGGCCGACAACCGAGGCGGTGGTCAACATCTGGTTGCAGTGATCCGAAAGCCTGTTGAGACGCCTGCCAATGGCATCGCGAACTCCTTCGGGAATGATGCTGGCCCACCCGGGGTCTTCGGTGATATTCTCCAGCGTAACGTGTCGTGTTACCTCACCAACAAAAAACGGGTTGCCATCGGTGCGATTATGTATGGCTTCCGCAGCTTCAAGAGTCAGATCTATCCCCGCGCTACCTTGGACCAACTCCCCCACCTCCTGCTGGGTCAATCCATCAAGCTGCACTCTGTGGAACAGTTGCTCCCGGACCAGAGCGCCAAGGGTCTGGGACAAGGGATATCTTGCTGGTTCCAATCTCTCGAGCCACGAACTCCAGAAGTAGCAAGGTCGAACGGTCGGCCCAGTGAAGGTCGTCCAGGACGACCATGAGGGGCTGACGTTGAGCCACGTTTTTAAGGAAGATGGTTATGGAGTCGAAGAGACGGAAACGGGCCGCATCAGGCTCCAATGCCGGAGGTGTTTCCGCGCCAGGCAATTTACTCCGTATCTCGGTAATGATCTCGCCGATGGCAGCGGCTCCGAGCCCCATCTCCTCGACGAGTTGTTCCGGAGCAGTCTGCTGAACGTAGGTACGCATGGATTGGACCCATGGCCAATAGGGCGGCGCTCCTTCTTCTTAGTGGCACCGTCCCCATAAATTCTGGGCTCCTCGTTGCTCGGCCAACACGCCCAACTCCTGGGCGGTACGGGTCTTGCCGATGCCCGGCTCACCGGCCAGCATGACCAACCGTCCCTGGCCGGACAGGGCGTCATTCAGGGCTGACGTCAGCTCAGCCATCTCCCGCCGACGGCCTACGAAGACCTGGGCTATATCGCTGTTGGGACGAATCTCTGCCATGCAGCAACTACCGAAATTGTATTTAATTCAGGCCACTGGTCCAAGTATGGGGAAATGTTACGTTGGAGGTGACGGGTTGTCCAGCAAGAAATAAAACCCATAAACACGGGACCTGGCCGGTAAGTTGGCAATCAATGCTGAGCCCTGGGCGGGATCGCCAATGAGGGTGTAAACTTGGGACTTCTACGGGACTTGGTTTTAGCGATTCCTTGCGTCTCACGCGATTTTTGAAATGCGAATGAATAGAGGAGTTTTACACATGGAAATAGAGAACAAACTCAAAGCGATGGGACTGGAGCTACCTGCCGCCGGAACCCCGCCGGCGGGCCGCGCCGGGGCGGTCCAAGTTGGGAACATACTTTTCGTCGGCGGGCACACGGCGGGGGCAACGTACCGGGGCAAGCTGGGAGCGGAGATATCCGTGGAGCAAGGTTACGAAGCCGCTAAAGAAGCGTGCCTCAACTGTCTAGCCGATGTGAAAGCCGCGATCGGTGACCTGGATAAGGTGAAGCAGGTGGCCAAGCTGCTGTGTATGATTAACGCCGTTCCCGATTTCGGCCAGCAACCCTTGGTCGCCAATGGAGCCACCGACCTTCTGAGCGAGTTATTCGGTGACGCCGGGGCACACGCCAGGTCCGCCGTGGGGATGGGTTCGCTACCCAACGGGGTCTGCATCGAGATTGAGATGATTCTGGAAATATCGGACTAAGCTGATCGGTCTGAAGCCCGGAAATATCTACCATGGCTGAACCCGCAGGGCAGGTGACGGTCACTTATTACGGCCACTGTGCCTTCCTGTGGGAGACCAGCCAGGGCGCCAGGGTGCTGGTTGACCCCTACCGGAACCGGGAAGACCGCTACTGGTTCACCCGTAAGTTTCCAAGCATCCCTTGCGATCTGGGCCTGATAACCCATGCCCATTTCGACCACGACGCCGCAGACCGTTTGCCGGAGACCGCTTCCCTCCTCCGGATGCCGGGGGAGGTGAGCTACCGGGATTTTTCGGTTCGGGGGATCGGGGATCTCCATTCCAATCCTCGAGGCAACACATCCAATTTCCCTAACGTGATGTTCCGGTTTGAGGCCGGCGGCTTGCGCTTTCTGCATATCGGCGACAACCGGGCCGACTGGCCCGGCGATGTGGCCGAGTCGGTGGGCGAAGTGGATGTCCTAATGGTCACCGTGGACGATTCCAATCATCTTCTTACTTACCGGGAAGTGGACTCCCTCATCGACCGGCTGAGTCCCAAGGTAGTGATTCCCATGCACTATCAGATCCCGGGACTGGTACCAGACTCGGCCGGTCTATTGCCCCCCGACGGTTGGCTGGCGACGCACCCAGGGGTGAAGCGATTGGGACACCATTCTGCTCTTTTTTCCGGGGCAGACCTGCCCGGCAACACCGAGATCTGGGTCTTTGATCCGTCACCAGAATCTTTGGCGGCGTCCTTGACAAGCCCTTGATATCCCCATTGAAAGATTCTTAGGCTGGCCAAGACCGGAGAAGCAGCCCGATAAAACTCGGGAACACAGGCTCAGATAGGCGCCATCCCCGTCCTCGGATCAACAAAAAAAGCGGCATCCACCACAAACCCGCAAAACGTAGTAAAATAAACGGCATGATGGACCTAAAGGCTTGGTTGGGCGAACAAAGCATAAGTGTGCGGGAGTTTGCCTTGGAACTAGAGGTGCCGCTTAAGACTGCCCAAGATTGGGTATATCGAGGCGTCGCGCCGTCTGCGGAAAACCGCGACAGGCTCAGCGGCTTCATCTCTTCTCGTTGTGCCCACCATTGGGTCATCGACGCCGCTAACGGTCACACCAGCCGTGGTGTGTGCAAGATATGTGATGAAGTTCGGGAGTTTGAAAACTCAACCGAGGCGTCGTTGTGGATACCTCCTAAACGTACATCCAGTGCCTAGTCCCTCCCCTTAACCACCTTGGACGAACTCTTCGTATCTAACCCCGCCATCTTGGATCTAGCAACAGACGTTGTACGGCGAGTACGAAGTATCACTGCCTTAAGAACTGCAAGGGCCCCATCGCCAATTTCCCTCAGACGCCCCACATCATGTCGAGCCGCCATCACTGTGGCAGGATGTCGTGGTTTGCGAATTCATCTATCCCGGTAGTCCGGAGACCCGTTCGGGATGGTAGAATGTCGGTCAAATGGGCCGGAGTATCACCGTCAATCTTACCCACTCGGCAACGGCGAAGACGATGATCTCATGGTCCGAACAAGGAATTGGTTCCTTTGGTTCACCTATAGCGGCCCCTACAACCCGATATGAATCATTGCTGGGCCACTGCGCCGGTCCAACGGGCGTTCACGGTTAATCGATCCACCATCATTTAATCTGAGGGAGCATCAGCGAATGGCAAGCACGAAATCGCCGGCGACGGCAACGGTCAACAGCGTAGCCCTCTCCAGTCAAACATTAGGCAGTTCTGTGCCTCTACCGGACTATGACAAGCAGCGGATCGAAGACATTGGGTTCTTAACGGACATGACTTTGGTGCTATTGGGCAACTACGCCCAAACCGGGCACTTTGGCGGCCCGCTAGCTTACTCCGCCTATACCGTCGCATCTCACCTGGCCGGCCCCGATCTGGGCGGACTCCGTTTTGACTATCGCCGGCCCAAACACCCTTACGCCGACAAATTCATGCTGGCGGGAGGCCATAACGCACCGGTCACCTATGCCCTCTGGATGATCATGGGTGAGGCCATGGCCCGCAAGCATGCCCAGTCAGGTGACGCCCGGTTTCACGTTGACCCGAATCTGGCAATGTTGTCCATCGACGCCTTAGGCTTCCGCCGAGGGGCCGGGGCACTGAAAAATCTGCTGGAGCAGAACAACCTCCAAGACCATCCACTGATGGCTCAAGCCAAGATTCGCGGCATCCGGTCACTGGCAGGGCACGCGGAGACCACGGACGTTACCAACGATGTTAATGGAGGGCCCTCTGGAATAGGGATAGCGACCGCCGCGGGCAAGGCCGCATTTTGGGACATCATGGGTGCGCCGGATAGCCTGAAGATTCTGGCTATCGAAGGCGAATTTGCCATGACCTCCGGCCATGCCCAAGAATTGAAAACCACAGCGGTGGCCCAGCAGGTCGGCAAGCGTCTAAGGATCCTACTCTCGTATAACAACGCCGGTATCGATGACGAGTTGGTGGGCGGCGTGATCAATCCAGCGTACGCCGCTTACCGGATACAAGACCAATGGGCCTCCTACGGCTGGAACGTTTTTGCGTTGGACGACGGTAATGATTACGATCAGGTGGTAGCGGTCCTCAAGACCATGGAGGACTGGGACCCCACAGACAACCGGCCCATGATAGTGGTCGGACGTACGGTCAAAGGATGGTGGCCCGCTGCCGAAAACGGAAATATTCCCGGATTCGGAGAACAGATCGTCAGCTACCACAGCCATCCTTACGCCTTCGCCATGAACGGCGATTACTTCCAAGCCTTGGCCGCAACCTTCGAACAGCGTTTCGGGGTCGAGTTCCAAGGCATCAGGGATGGCGCGGTATCCGATAACCGGGAACGCTTGATCCAATTCAAGCACAACATCGACGTCGCCATGTCCGTTCTAGAAAAGGATGGTCTGGGGGACTGGCTGGCCGAGCGGCTGGTGGAGATTGGCGACTCGGTTAACGACGAATTGCCTTTGCGTATCGACCGGAATATCGACCCGTTCCTCGACCCTCGGTTGGGCGTCGGCAACTTGCCGATAGAGCCACAGAAGGTCACGATCCGGAATCCCGTATCCGGAGCTGAGAAAGAAGCGACCATCACATTGTTTGAAGAACCCGGCCGCGTCCGCGGCACCCGCCGGGGCATATCCGAGATAATCAAGTGGATGAACTACGTCACCGGCAACCGTTTGATCACAGTCGCCGCTGATTTGTCGGACTCCATCAACGTTGAAGGTGGGTCCTTTTGGGGCCACTACGACCCGGTGGAGAACCCGGCTGGCACTCGGCTCAAGGCGAGTATTCAGGAAGCGGGAAACGCCTCTACGGCCGTGGGTTTGGTGGGCCAGTCCGCATCCCTGGACCCGGCCAAGCACGTTGGACTTTGGGCCCTGAGCGGCACCTACGGGGCCTTTACGCCCCTGATGTATCTCCCGGCCCGGGTCTGGAGCCAGCAGAATCAGGACAGCCCCTTCCGGGTTGGGGTGTTGAACATCCTGGCCGGCCATTCCGGTCCGGAAACGGCCGCCGACGCCCGCACCCACTTCGGCATCTTTTCTCCTCAAGTGTGGAAACTGTTCCCCAGACACCAGGTAATCACCCTGAGTTTCTGGGACTACAACGACGTCGCCGCCGGGTATTTCGCCGCGGTCGAAATAGCGGCGCGGGACCCAAAGGTCGGCGTCATTGTTCTAGAGGTGGCCAGGCCCGACTTCCCGGTGGCGGACCGCAATACCTTCGCCGACAAAGACCTCAAGGCAGCAGCCAAGGGCATGTACGTCATAAGGGACTTTGAGCCAGGCAAGCCAAAACATGGTTATGTAATCTCGCAGGGATCATCCTCCACTGTAAATCTGGTGGACATTCTACCCCGTCTGGCGGAAGAAGGGCTGAACGTTAAAGTGATTGCGGCGATCAGCGAAGAGCTGTTCCATCGGCAACCCGAGGAGTACCGAAATTCGGTTATACCTCCCGAGGCCCGTTTCGATCTGATGGTGGTCAGCACCGGCACCCGGCGCGTCTGGCCCCTGCAGGATGCCGGTCCCCTGACCGACGAATATTCGCTGGTTTCAGACTGGCACGACGAATGGCTGACCGGCGGAACCGAGTCCGACGTAATCACCGAGGCACACTTGGACCCAGAGTCCATCTTCCAAGGCGTAAAGCGCTTCGCCTCGGACCATGACGATCGCATATCCCGGCAAGCGGCTCAGCTGGAAAGTTTGCGCTAAGCCGGCCTGATCGAGACCATTCAATCTTACGGGTTCATTTATTCTGATGGTGGTGAGCCATCCCGGGAGACTGATATTTGACTGAAGAAAGCATCAAACTCGTTCGGCGTATGTACGGCGAAGCCTGGAACGAGGGCAAACTCGACGTTGTCGATGAGATATGCGCCCCTGACTACGTCGGCGAAGGGCCGTACGGCGACGAGCATGGCCCGGAGTCCGTCAAGAGCGGCATCCTAACGCGCCGCCAGGCATTTCCCGACATCCACGTGACCATCGAGGACATCATCGCTTCGGGAGACAAGGTCGTCGCGCGCCTAACATTTCGGGGAACACATAAGGGCGAGTTTCTAGGTGTCCAACCCACTGGTCAAGAAGTCATTTGGTCAGGAATCTGGATATATCGAGTCGCCAACGGAAGGTTTGTCGAACGTTGGCATAACTACGATATGCACGGTTTGATGCGGCAGCTAGGCGCAATCCCGTCCTAAATGGTTTCGGGGATACCTGCGGGGACTGGACCTTGGCCGCGTCTACAGTGGCTCTTCGCAAGCGTTGTACCCCGCACTGAGTCACCGCAACACAAGGCCCCTCCATGGGCGCCATCTGGAAATGCTCCCCATTACCATCTATAAAATGTTCGCATAGTTGCCAATTACGATTATGATGGCGCTATGCTGAAGTTCGTCACGTCAATCTCCGGCGGCTCCTATCAGGCGGCGTCTTCAGTCGTCAATCTATGAGGCAACGCCGATTCCTGACCGCCGTGGCCTTAGGGATGTTCTTCACCCAGAGTGCGTCGTTGATGTTGGCCCCGTTATTGGTTGCGATGGCTAATGAGTTCGACACCTCAGTGGCAGTCGCCGGACAGCTCGCCACCGCCACATTCGCGGCGTGGGGCGTGTCCGTGGTCACCGTAGGGCCATTGTCCGACTCCTTCGGCAGGCGGCCGGTAGCATTAACCGGGCTTACATTGCTTTCCATCGGGGTATTGGCATCGGCCTTCGCGCCAAACCTGGGAACTTTGATGGCCCTTAGGGTAGTAACCGGGCTTGGCGGCGGCATGATTCCCCCAAACAGCATGGCGGCCGTGGCCGACTCCGTTCCCCCAGCTCGCCGTGCCCAGATAATAGGCGGAATCATGGCATTCGCTACCCTGTCTGGCGTTATTGGCGTACCCTTGGTGGCGGTGGCGGCCGATTCAGGAGGTTGGCGGCTACCCTTCCTGGTGATTGGAATTCTGTTGGCCGCATGCACTCTGCTCAATTGGTTCTGGTTCCCCAAGAACGAGGGTGCCGGACTCCGGTCCCTCTCGTTCCTCTCAAGATACCGACTGATATTGGCCATTCCTGTCTTCCGGGCGGCGTTGACGGTGAACGTCGCCCAGCGGATGGCCTACATCGCACTATTCAGCTATCTTGCGGCCTACTTGATCAAAACCTACGAAATGAGCGTCGGCGCAATCGCGGTCCCCTTGGCGTTAGTCGGCATCGGCACAGTAGTTGGCAGCTACATAGGCGGTCCACTGGCCAACCGGAAAGACCGGATGCCCTTGATGGCGATTTCGTCCTTGGCCGGTGGCGCCGCCGCCTTGCTCCTGTTCTTGATTGAAGTCCCGGTCTGGGCGGCTGTGGCCATCGCCACGGGAGCGGTTACGCTTTTGAGCGTCGCCTGGCCATTGATGATCACTTTTAGCGCTGAGATATCCACCCAATCCCGGGCCACCGGCGTTGGGCTGCTGGGGGCCAGCAACCAATCGGGAGGCGTCGGCGGGGCTGCAATAGGCGGCGTGCTGTTAGCCGCCAGTGGATTCCCGGGAGTCGGGTACCTATGTTTGGGCGCAACGGCGTTCTCGGCGTTAGTAATCGCGTTATTCATGCGCCAGGCCAGGCCTTGAACAAAGCCATCTGGCTTGACCCTCAGATCGCGATCGTGTATGGAAAATAACCGCTAACTTACACCCTTGTGGGCAGGCATAAGGGGCCCAGCAGGATACGAACCGCCCAGCGGGGTTAGGCATTGACCGTGGCATGCTGGACGGCGCGATAGAGGAATCAAAAGAACATCTGTAAGAGACGGTTACGAAAAACCGAAGGATCAATTAAGAAACCATGAAAATCGCCGACATAAAGATAGATGTGATAGAGCGGGAGATTCCCGACACCGGCTTGGATTCAGACCTGGGACGGTTCGCCGGAACCGTGGAGCAAGGGCTGTTGCGCATCCTCACGGATGATGGCATCGAAGGGAATTGCTACATAGGGGGATTCCGCGGCGGCGGACGCTCCCTTTTCGGTCCAATACTTAATGTATTAAAACCCGAACTTCTGGGCCGGGATCCTTCTGAAAGAGAGTGGCTGTGGCATCGCCTGCAGATCTTGAGCTCCCGCAGGGGCATCACCAATCAAATTTGGGCCCCGGTAGACGTCGCCCTTTGGGATATAACCGGGAAAGCCGCCGGGCTTCCCATCTATAAGCTCTTGGGCACTCAGAGATACGAGACAGAAGTTTACGGTACATATCCACCTCGGCATGATTCGCCTGATGGGTATGTGGAAGAAGCTCGTGAAATGGTATCCAGGGGTTTTCGCGCCTACAAGATACACCCTGGCGTGATGAGCACTCGAGACGTCATACGGATGGTGACATTAGTCCGGGAAGCCGTGGGGCCGGACGTTCGGCTTATGCTAGACCCTAATTGCGGCTACGATTACCGCAAAGCTCTCGATATCGGCAGAGCCTTGGACCAAAACAAGTTCCATTGGTTCGAAGACCCGGTTCCCCATCACGACCTTGACGCCATCAAATCGCTGACCGAGCGGTTGGACGTGCCCCTTTGCATGAGCGACCAGAACCCCAATCAATTCTTTGATGCCGCCAACATGGTCAGAAATCAATCATCGCGATTGGTCCGGGGAACGGCCCAAAAACTGGGCATCACCGGATTGAAGAAGCTTTGTTCGCTGGCGGAAGGCTTCGGGATGAATTGCGAGATTGGCACCGCGGCGAACTCTCTATTGAACGCCGCCAACCTGCACGTCATTTTCTCGGTGTCCAATTGCGATTACTTCGAATACTGGATGCCCCAAGCTGCCCATCAGTTCGGGCTAGTCGATGACATCCACCTCAACGGCAAAATGGTGATTGAGGCGCCAACCCGGCCCGGTCTGGGCTACGAGCTAGACTGGGATTGGCTGAAAGCCCACACCGTAGAAACCTTGGGGTAATGGCCTAATCTGGGCGTCCCCAAATCGCCAACATAATCATGCACCGAAAAATACCCCTAGCTAAGCGAGGAAGGTAACCGTGGCGCGAGATATCGGACCGGATGGGGTATTCATCAACGCCGCCGGCATGATTACCATGCAAGGTAAGCCTTTTTTTGAAAATTGGTTGACTGCCTTGGCGGTGCGAGACGGCAACATCATCGCCATCGGTTCCGGCGAGTCCATTCTCTCCATGGCCGGTCAGGTTCCCGTGGTGGACCTGGAACGCGCCGTGGTGATGCCCGGCCTCATCGACAGCCACAACCATTTTCTAAGTACCGCGCTAGGCTGGAACCGCGTGCAGATCCACGGAGCCAGGTCCATCGATCAACTGTTGGAGTCTATCGAACAACGCGTCCGTGAAGCGCCGCCCGGCGAGTGGATCCTGTGCTCCAGCCGGTGGCACGAAACCAATCTGGCGGAACGGCGCATGCCCACGGCCGCGGAGTTGGACCGGGTCGCACCCAATCACCCCGTCTACCTGCCACGGGGAGGCCACGTCGTAGTCACCAACACTTTGGGATTGAAACTGGCGGGAATCTCGCCGGACAGCACTGATCCGTCGGGAGGCGAATTCGTAAGAGACGGCGCCGGCCGGCTCACCGGCATGTTATTGGAAAGGCCGGCATTCTCCAGTCTCGCCCGGTTGCTGCCCCAGCCAGGCGAGGACGACCGCCGGTCGGCTATCCGCGCCGGGATCGCAGCCTACAATCAGGTTGGCATCACCGCAGTGAGAGAGCCTGGATTAACCGGCGAAGAGATTCAGTCTTACCAGGCGGTGATAACCGAGGAGAAGTCGATCAGGGCCTCGCTGATGTGGCGGGTTGATCTTGGCACGTCACCAGAAGAGCGGCGACAGTGGGTTCAAGGGTTAGCATCCAAGAGCGAAGGGGGCAACCAGTGGTTGGATATTTGGGGTCTGAAAGTGACCTTGGACGGTGGTGTGGAAGGCGGCTACTTTTACGACGCATACGCTAACAATCCTGATTTTAAGGGCTTCCCATTCACTAGCCAAGAAAACCTTACGGCCATCGTAGAGGAGGCCCACCACATCGACTGGAGAGTTGGTGTACATGTAGTCGGCGACGCCGCCTTGGAATTGGCCTTGGACGCGTTCCAGGCAGCCAACGCCCGGTCGTCTACCAAAGGCCGCGGACACGCCTTGGAGCACGCTTTCACGCCGGTTCACCGGTCCATGGAGCGGACCCTGGAAATGGGCATCGGCGTGACCCTGCAACACGCCCTGGTTTACAGCTTGGCCGGTAACATGCAGACCTATTGGGGTGACCGGCGCGCGGCGGACTGCACTCCCTCCCGCGCCTGGATAGATTCGGGGGCTCTGGTGGGCGCCGGCACGGACTCCCCGGTCACCGGCTACGACCCATGGCTAAATATTTACGGATTTGCCACTCGGGACACCGAAGTCGCCGGAATCATCGGTCCGGAGCGCTGCATCTCCATCGCCGAGGCGTTGCGGGCGTACACCGTCGGGTCGGCGGAGATCCTCGGAAGGGGAAGCGCCCTTGGATCTCTGGAAGTCGGCAAGGCAGCGGACTTCATCTGCTTGGAGCGTGACCCTCTAGCATCCTCAC
>Ga0209554_1001192_pt1 | contig 20118 bp, 16 predicted proteins | sample MarorgKNORR_S2LV_5_FD_188221 | JGI IMG/M metagenome (GOLD analysis project Ga0209554, IMG submission 188221) | Marine microbial communities from the Southern Atlantic Ocean, analyzing organic carbon cycling - Bottom_A/KNORR_S2/LV (SPAdes) (version 2) | ecosystem: Environmental > Aquatic > Marine...
AGAGAAGCTGCCGGATAGTACAACGCCCCTAACACCATTACGGCAGCGATCACGGCTCCGGTTTCACTTACAGATCGGCGAATACCACTCCAATTCTCATGGCTGCGCACCCAGAAATGAAGTCCGTATGCTCCGACCACTCCCACTACTATCCACACCTGGTAGTACATCTTAAAAACCGTGTTCATGCGGTTGGCAAACAGGTCATTGATGTACAGGAGTTCCGCCCCGTAAACCATGTAAAGGGCCATCGCGAGCAGCGCCAGAGCAAACACCAGCGTGTCCGAAACGGATCTGCGGGCGTAGTAGAGCAAGGCGAGCATGGACAGCCCCGACAGGACGGCGAGCGGAAGCACGTCCAGGGCGCGCCGGAAAAGGTCTGAGTTCGTAGCGGAGTCGTTCGTGGACAGATGCACAATCGCCCAGAGGACGTACGGGACGGCGAGCGCCAGCGACACGACCATCGCCGGGGCTGCGTCCGCCCGTCCAACAGGTTCTGAATTTGTGACGCCGGACGAGGCGCCACCATCCAGATCGCCAGCCCCAACGTCGTCTCGCTCGGACCTGACCCGGTGAACATAAGCTCGCACCACTCGAACGGAAACCGTTAACCAGAGAGGTGCGAGCAGGACCACGAACATGGCCCAGACCGTGAGCATGTGGATCGGCCTCGTCGCGTACCTCGCAGCGCCTATCGGAGCGCTCCAGTCCACCTGGCTGCTGAACGTCCCGAAGTAGAAACCGGCAAATATTGCAACCCCTAGACCGAGGACAAGCAACGTCGTCAGCAGACCCCTGAACACGGCTAGCAGAAGGGCCATCGACTCGTCCCGGTACATCTTGACCGCCACGACGATGAACACGAGCGCGGCCGCGAAGCCCAGGTCCCATGCATTGATGAAGCCCAGCGCTCCGAGTGTGATCGACAGCAACAACCACTGCATCGGCTGTCCAATCATCCGGCCCGGTCTCCCGGCGCCCGGGGTCAAGAACAGGTTCAGCACGAGGCCAAGAGCGAGCAGCAGGAACGGGATCGATATCAGGTGCGGATGCAGGTCCCCCAGCAGCAGGCTGAAGAACGGAAACTCCTGGATGGTGAAATCCAGGCCGGAATCTGTTGCCGCGATCGGCACGATATCGAACGTGTTGATGACCCGCGATGAATGCCACCACCACCAGTAGTTGTCGGGTCGCCAACTGTTGGCGGTAGCCCCGCCATCGACGCCTTCTATCGTCACGTCTTTGATTGCGAGCCAGTCGTAAAAACCTTCTGAGCCGAGCGATGTTCCGGCCCCGAACTCCCAGAGACCCGTGTAGTTGGACGCCACGAGCAACAGCACGGCAGCAGACGCAGCGATCGGGAGCGCGGCTCGATCTCGGATACGACCGGGCAGGATCATTCCGTACGCCACGGAGAACGCCGCAGACGCCGCCATTCCGGCGATCAGTGCCAGCGACAGGTTGAATCCGACCGATGTCACCACCCCTGCCATCTGTCCGATGCCGCCGAGGATCCAGTACCCAAAATAGTAGTAGGCCACCGGCTCGCCCGCCAGCCAGGGGTCTGCGGGAGGTGCGCTTCCCGAGACCGTGACCGCGTTGAGCATCAGCAGCTCCATCGGTTTCTCGGTGCCGGAGATGTCAGGTTGGTGAGACCTGATAAAGGCCCATGCGGCGAAAAACAGGAGAAACAGGAGCTCTCCGGCGAGCAACGCCGGCCACTCTTTTCTCACAAATCGGCCGAACCGATGCCGGCGTCCCCGGAGTATCCACACCGAAACCCCTGCAAATACGGCGGTCACGAGCCAGTACGCCGCGCCGGAGTTTGGAAGCAGGCCCATATCGCTGGCGAGCCACACGGTCCCGCCCACCAGGATCAGGCCCAAAGGCTTGGCAAGTCCCGCGCCGCGGTCGCGAAGGTATGGCAATGATAGCCATACGATCGGCAGCGTAATGAGGCCGATAACTTCTACAGTCACCAGCCAGCGCAGGGTTTCAGTCATCGAATCTCAGCGGCCTCACGCTGGGTGCACGTAACTCTGGAATTCCCAGGGGTTCGCGGATGTTCCCGGACGCCGGTTATGGCTCCGACTATGCTTGATTCTGACGATCCAGAATACGAAGTGGCGTGGAACCGGGGATTCGTACCATCGGAACGAGTTAACAGGAGATCAACCTGAGACTTCCGCGGCCTCCTCAGGGAGAAGAGCGTCCACGAATTCGTCCGGGTCGAACACCGCCAGATCTTCCAGCGTCTCGCCAGTACCGATAAACAGCACCGGGAGGCCCAGTTCTCTGGCGATCGCCAGCACTATTCCACCGCGCGCGGTTCCGTCCAGCTTGGTCAGGATCACCCCGTCACACTTGACGGCTTCGGTGAACGATCGCGCCTGCATCAGGCCGTTCTGTCCGGTTGTCCCGTCTATCACCAGCAGCACTCGCTGGTCGAAGTCGCCGGCCTGTCTGGCGATGACTCCCCGGATCTTTTTCAACTCGTCCATCAGGTTAGTCTGCGTGTGCAGTCGGCCTGCAGTATCGATAATCACCATATTGGCGTTCCGCGCCCGGGCCGCCTCCATCGCATCAAAGGCGACCGCTCCCGGGTCGCCCCCGGCCTGGTGGGCGATCACATCGACGCCTACCCGCTCACCCCAGATCTGAAGTTGCTCTATAGCACCAGCCCTGAACGTATCCGCAGCGGCAAGTATGACTTCCTGGCCGTTGGCTTTTGCCGTATGAGCTAGTTTGGCGATAGTGGTCGTCTTGCCTGCGCCGTTCACCCCAACAATCAGCACGGCGGTATCGACATCTTCAGTAGTTAACGCTGTCCCGGCACCGGATTTCCTCAGACGCGCCGTCATCTCTTCCCGGAGTAGCGCCCTGACGCCGGAAGGCTCCTTCAACCCTTCATCGGAAACGCGGTCGCGAAGGGTATCGAGTAGTTCCATGGTCGTAATCGCCCCGACGTCTGCAACGATCAAGGACTCTTCAAGATCGTCCCAGAAATCATCATCGAGCGCGGTACGGCGGAACAGGGTGCCTATGGATCGAGACCACAAGGCCCCGGTCTTTGAGGAGCTTGATTCGGTCTTCCCTTTGCGACGAAAAAGTCTAAGCAGTTCGATCTCCCTCGCCCGTTGGGCGCTTTGTCATCGATGAGTGGCTGAAAGGCCGAGGCACTTCGATATCAATTATCGTCGTGAGCGGTGCCGGAAACGCCGTGATCTGTCGGGAATATCGTGAATTCTTCGGATTCGAGTGCCTTACTCGCCGCCATACGTTCAGCATCCAGCTTCCTGCGCCCGACTCCGCTGGCGATCACGTTTCCCGCGATCAACACTTCCACTGTGAACCGTCCGCGTTCGTCCTGTTCGTCTTCTCGCAGGACCCGGTATGCGGGCGGAGCTGCGCCATTGGCCTGGACTCGCTCTTGAAGCAACGACTTCGGATCCTTTGGCGATCCTGCGCTCATCGCCGCAGTAAGTTCCGACTCCAAGCAACGGACGACAAATTCCGAGGCCACTTCGTAGCCCTGGTCTTCCATGATTGCGCCGATCACGGCTTCAAGGGCATCCGCCATGATTGACGGTCTTTCACGTCCGCCGTTGGCGTCTTCACCTCGGCCAAGGGTTAAGTAACCGCCCAGGCCGATCCGCCCTGCGGCCAGCGCAAGAGCGCGTTCTCGGACGACCTGCGAGCGAATCGCAGTGAGGTCGCCTTCTTCCGCTTCCGGGGCATCATGGAAGAGGTGGTGCCCGATTCCGGCGCCGAGAATAGCATCACCCAGAAACTCAAGCCTCTCGTTAGATTCGAGAGACTCCGAAGGATTTTCGTTCAGGTACGAGCTATGCGTGAGCGCGAGCCTGAGAAGCGACCTGTCCTTGAACCGGACACCAAGTCGCTCCTCAAGCTCACCCAGACGTACATCATCTGCAAAATGCCCGAGCACGCAGAATCTCTACTTGTCGTCGTCGAAAACGCCCCGCGGCCACGGCGGCTGCGGGCGTTTGATCTCGCCGAAAAGTTTACTGTCCCGCGAAAGGGCGATGAAGTGACGGAATGTCGCAACGGCCTCATTTTTCGGGGGCGTGTAGGTCTTCACAAAGGTCGGGGGAGCGTCCTCAAACACGAATGTAGGCGTGCCGAAGATACCCAGCTCTACGGCCCGTTCGTGGTCCGCGCCAACCTTCTTCAGGGTCTCGGGGTCGTCCAGCTCTTTCTCAAAGCTGTCCATGTCCAGACCGCTGTCTCGGGCGATCTCAAGAATCACGTCTCGCTCGCGGACGTCTTTACGGTCCACGTGACGTGCCTCAAGCAGGTTCATAAAGAACACGTTGTGCAGTTTGTTGCCCTGGCTCTTGGACGCTTCACCGGCGCACAGGGCCAGCAGTCCACGGCTCTCGTAGTCCGGGCCCTGCTCCCACGCCTTCCAGTCATCGCCTTCTTTGCTGTTCACCTGCTCGAGAGCAAAACTCCGCCAGGTTATCTCCAGCTCGTCGCCAAGTTCTTCCTTCACGTCAGCGAGCCAACTGCCCGCCTGCTTGACCCACGGTCAGGTGAAGTCGATAAAAATCTCGGTCTTAATAACGTTTTTTGTCGTCAAGTCGGTTCCTCCGCTGTTTGATGCGTCCGACCTCTACACATCGACCGTCAGATCGTCGGAAGCACCGATAGTTTAGTTAGCGCACGAAGCCGGGTCAAAAGCCGATTACCCGTGACAGTTTTCGAGGGTCGTTTCGGGTGCCCTCCGCTAGACTGAGATTCGGTCCCGGAAACGTCCAGATCCACGCCAACACCCTGCCCCTCCAGATCACTATGCCCAACGTCGCCAACTTGATGGAACGCTCACTGCCTGGACCGGTCCTTGATGTACTGCGTTCTGCCGCGCTCGTGGCATCCCGGGAGACCGTAAAAGTCCATGAACTGTATCTGGTCGGTGGCATGGTGCGAGATCTTCTGCGAGGCGAAAGCTCGGCCGATATCGATCTGTCTGTGGTCGGAAACGGACCCGGCTACGCAACCGCACTCTCTAACGAGTTGGGCGGACAGGTCACGAAGGTTTCTGAGTTTGGGACCGCAGCCATCGAAACCGACGCTTTCACCGTCGACGTGGCGACCGCAAGAGTAGAAACGTATGCGCACCCCGGCGCGCTGCCTGATGTGACGCCGTCCGGCATTACTGAAGACTTAGCTCGGCGCGATTTCACCATAAATGCGATGGCGATAGACCTGTCGAGCGATAGTTGGGGTGAGTTGATCGACCCACACGGCGGGATGTCCGATCTGATGATGAAGCGGGTGAAAACGCTCCATCCCGACAGCTTCGCGGACGACCCAACACGTGCACTCCGGGCCGTGCGATACGAGGCCCGACTGGGTTTCAAGATTCAACCGATGACGGTAGACGACATACAACGAGATGGAGCTCATTTTGACGCCGTATCGCCGGCGCGGGTGCTGGCTGATTTTCGATTCATCCTGGGAGAAACCACGAGGGCTGAGGCCCTTGGCCGGGCTGAAGAACTTGGTGTTCTTGGCTCTATCTCTCCGGCGTTCCGGATCTCCAGCCGATCACTTCAGGCGATAAAAGACACGCCAGATCGTGAGCCTTTATTTCACGTCTCATTGATCGGCGCTCGTCTCACGAAATCCGAGGCCGGCACGCTCATTAAAAGACTCGATCCGCCTGCCGATTGGCGAGAGGCGCTGGGCGCCGGATCGACATATCAAGAAATCGCTTCGGTACTTGAACGCTCCGATCTTCGTCCAAGTGAGATAGCCGAGCTGCTTTCGGGATTCCCGATACTGGCGCTTGAAGCCCAGCTCCAACTGGCGCCCGCGACCCGGCAACGTGCGGCGCTCCGCTCATGGCTGGAGGAGCTGCGCTTCCGGGAGCCGCTGCTCTCAGGAGACGACCTTCTTGAAGCAGGCGTGCCCCAGGGGCCGCTGATCGGACGGCTGCTAGATGAGCTCCGCCGGGCGCGGCTGGACAGGATCGTCGGCACCCGAGACGACGAGTTAACGCTCGTGAAGCGTCGGCTACCGGTGATGTTGTCGAACGGAAATGGCCGTTAGGCGATGAGGCCGCGCCCTGCACTTGCGCTACACCCCCGTGATGTCATTCTGAGCCGGAGGTGAAAAATCTCCCGGCTCTTCGTCCATCAGATTGTCTGCCTGCGACAACAACCGTCACGTCCTCACGGATCACTCAAGTGAGCTGCCCACCGAGGCCACAGGTGCCCTCGAAGAACTACTAATATCAGAAAAATAGCTGTCCGGGGTGATTGGGCCTCGGAGTGGTGATCACCCCGGAGATCCTTCGTCTCGGGCTCAGGTTGACAGTTTGTTATGCGGGCGGCGGGGCACTCCCGCCCCTAGTCCCGCGCCGCCAGTCGTTGCCGGTGGAACAGATACTGCTGGGCGTAAGCGGCATCCTCACCAAAACGTTCCCGCGCCATCTGACCAATCGCATCGTTGGACATCTTCTCTGACGCCCCGTACCACTCCTCCATAGCACGGCGAACCCAGCGGTCGACCGGGAACGCCTCGCCCTTCTGAAGGGAAAATGCTAGCACGCAGTCGGCGATCTTCGGACCGATGCCGTCCAGTGTCATCAGCGCCTCACGGGCCTCCTCATAGGACATATCCAACAATCGCTCCAGGACGAACTTCCCGGACGCCACCGCAATCGCTGCGCCCTCCAGGTAGCGCGCCCGGAAGCCCCATGCGAGATCACGCGCCGCCTGTTCACCCGCCGCGGCAGCCGCTTCCGGTCCCGGAAAAGCGAAATCGGCCGACGCGGGGCCAATACGCTCACCGAAGTTGGATGCAAGTGCGCCCATATTCAGCTTAATACGCGGGATATTGGACGTCGCTGAACAGATGAATCCGCAAAGACACTCCCACGGATCCTGCCTGAGCAATCGCAACCCCAGATAGTCCGACAACGCCGGTCCAAGGCCCTGGTCGTTGGCGTACTTTGCGCGTAGTCCGACCAGATCGTCTTCAAGTCCCAGATAGGCGTGTATGGCGCCCACGTCTGCAGGCTCCCCGGACACGACTTTCACCGAAAGACCGCCACCCGCCGGCATCACCTCAAGCACCGACCGGCCGACTACTCCCCTGTACCCCGCAGAATCAGGCGATCCGTCATCGCCTTCGATCGCATACCAGCGAAATGACTGTCCGCCGTCTATCGTGCCCGGCAAGTCAAATTCAGTTACCGGGAAGAACGTCCCTTCGGCCGAAATCTGGATGGTCACCCTTGCGACTCGGCGCGGGCCTCAGCGTGCCAGCGGCTGACACGCGCAGCCAGTTCAGACGCACGTACCACCTCGATATCGCATCCCGGCAGCGCGTCGCGGAATGCGGCGCCATACCCGCGAGTGGCCATGCGTGAGTCAAGAACTATGAACACACCGCGGTCAGATCGACTGCGTATCAGCCGCCCGAACCCCTGTCGAAACCGGAGCACCGCGGATGGAACTGCGTAATCGCCAAATCCATCGTCATATAACTCGGAGCGTGCCGAGAACACCGGGTCGCTCGGCACCGGGAACGGCAGCCTGGCGATCATAAGAGCACCGATAGACGACTCCTCCAGGTCCACCCCCTCCCACAGGCTCGCAGCCCCTAGCGCGACCGTGGCTTTGTTTGCGTCCAGCGCCCTCATCACGCGGTGCGGCGGACCGTCGATCCCCTGCGCGACCAGCTTGATGCCCTCTGCTTCAAGTGAAGACTTGATGGCGCTCCTAGTGGCGTTCAGCGCCGAGTTGGACGTGAACAGCACGAGCGTCCGCTCCCTGAGAACCATCGCCACGTCTTTGATCGCCCGAGCGACCCCTTCGTTGAATCCGGGGCGATTGGGTTCGGGAATGTCGCCCGGCACCAGCACAAGCGCCGCTTTTTTGAAATCAAACGGGGATCCAAGTGCAACCTCTCGGCCGCTCTCTACCCCAAGGGTGTCACGAATCCTGTCGAACCGGCCCTCGTCGGCCAGCGTTCCACTCGTCAGAATTACGCACCGCTCTCGCTCAAACAACGTATCCCGTAGGGCCGGCCCGACAGCCAGCGGCGCTCCGCTGACGGCGATCGGTCCGTTTGGCGGCCGTGCTGACAGCCAGCAGACCATGCCGTCTTCCGGCTCCGGAATCCCCTGCCGCAAACCCCGCCGAGATTCCTCGATCGACTCAAGCGCCGCTGTCACGTTCAGCCCGACAGCCTGCAGATTTCGGGATTCAAGTGAAGAAGGCGCCCTGTCTATTGCAATACCTATGTCGCGCAACCCGAGCGACACGGTCGAGGTCGCAAGGTCAAAGTTCTCCCAGGAGACTTCAAGATCGGACCACGCCGGCTGCTGGCGGGTCCCCTCGGTGATGCGCATATCGTTGCCCTGAAACCCACGTCCCGGGGTGAGCGCGGTCATCGTCTCTTTCAGGGACCGGAACAGCTCGGTCGCCGCGGAACGAGCCCTGCCGACCGCCTCCAGAAGTCCCGTGGCCAGCGTTTCCGCCGCCGGGTCCGCCTGCCCGGCCGCTCGCAACGCCCTTATGGCGTCGCTGACCGTGCCGCGATCCCCGGACAACCCTGACAGGTCGCCCTCAACCTGCCGTTGATCTACCCGGAAGCCAAAATTATTCGTGGCGACGGACTCCAGATGATGCGCCTCATCGATGATCAAAGCGTCGTGCTCTGGCAGAAGGCCGCCGCCCATGACCAGATCGGCGAGCAAGAGCGAGTGGTTGATCACAACGATGTCCGCATTGTGAGCACGGCCGCGTGCGGCACGTAAGAAGCATGGTCCGTCCGGGGCGGGGCACCCGCGTGCACCCTGTGCGGAGATTCTCGTGAATGCCGCCTGATCGTCCCGGTTCAATCGCAATTCTGAGCGGTCGCCCGACGCCGTCGACTCCAGCCAGACCATCGTCTTGGCCATTAGCCGGGCCTCCGGGATCGTCATATCTGTCGAGGTCTTTGAGTGGCTCCAACGCCGGTAACACAGGTAGTTTGAGCGCCCTTTCAACTGGACGGTAAAGAGTGCGTCGTCAGGGTAGCCAATCGCCCGCAGTACCGACTGTGCAGCCGGGATGTCCTTGGCTACCAGTTGCTCTTGCAGGTTGATCGTATTGGTGGAAACGATCACTGTGCGCCCGCCAGACAGGGTGTGGAGAGCGGCGGGTACGAGATAGGCGAGCGACTTCCCGACACCCGTGCCCGCCTCAACGATCAAGTGCTCGCCGTCTTCGATCGCGTCGGCGACCATCTCAGCCATTCGTTCTTGTTGCGCGCGATACTCGAATCCCACCAGTTCACGCGAAAGATGCCCATCCGCCCCGAACACATCAGAGACGGACGCCCCGCCATCGGCGGGGTTATTTTTAGAGTCTTCGGGATCGATGATCTCTTCGGTTTGTTCGATCTCCTCCGGCTCTTCAAACCCTTCCGGGTCCGATTGCCGACGGCTCGACCGTCTCACACGCAACCTTCCGCCCAGTTCGCGCGGGTCTGGCCTGACCTCGCCCGTGGCCTGAAATGCGGCGGCAGAGTCCATGTGGTCAAGGGTCCGCCCTGCGAGGATCCCTGTGGTCCAACCGGAAGCGGCGGCGAGACGGCTGAACTCGGAAAGCATGCCCGGCGGCAGCTCGGTGAGTTTCTCCAGCATCAGTAAAAACAGATCCCGGGTTACAAGTGCGTCCGAAAGTGCCCGGTGCGGGTTGTCGTGCACCAGCCCGAACGCCATTCCAAGACCACCGAGGTTGTACTCAACCGCTCCCGGCAACAGTGCATACGTCAGGTCGTAGGTATCAAAGGTCTGGGAGCGTGGCGGCACGCCGTTCCGCACCAGGAAACCGGCATCGAACGCCACATTGTGGCCGACCATCGGGTGATCGCCAAGGAACTCGATCAGGTCCGGCAGAATCGCTTCAATTGATGGAGCATCGGCCACATCCTGGTTGGATATCCCGGTGAGATCGCTGATGAATGGAGGGATGTCCCGTCCCGGATTGATCAGCGCGCTGAACTGCTCAATCTCTTCATTGCCACGGAACTTCACGGCGCCGATCTCGATAATCATGTCCGAGCGTTGATCCAGCCCGGTGGTCTCAAGATCAAGCGACACCATGACTGTCTCGTTGAGGGGCTCACTCAGACTCGGCTGCCAGCCGGACGAGGTCGTCACGACGGTGTCTGCGCTTCCTGATCAGGGGTCCTTTCGCGACCCCGAGTGTCCATATATCTAAGCCGGCCGACATGTAGATCGACGCCCGCTTTTACGCCGCCAGCCCGTATGATCTCAGCCAACTCTGCCGGATTACGCGGGTCACCGTCTACCTTCGTCACGCCAGACGCCAGTCCGTGCATGGAGTGTGCGTCGGAACCGCCGGTAGACGGGAAGCCGAGCATTGTCGCGACGTCCAGTGCGAACCTGTTATCGGTTTCAGGAGTCGCACCGTTCACAACTTCAAGCGCATGGGCATGTTGCAGAAACGAAATCTCAGACGCGCCTTTGACATCGCCCGGCTCCACTCCCGCTTTCGCCGTGAGGATGCATCTCTGGGGACCGGTCGCGTGCAGATGACGAAATGGGTGCGCGAGCACTATCGCCGCTCCTGAATTGCTGGCCCGCTCGCCCAACAGAGCAAAGTTACGCATATCTGAGTGGTACCCGTTCTCCCCGATGACGAGCGCGTGGCCTGCGTCTGTCTCAACTTCAAGCGCCCGATACAGGCGGATGCCGGTCTCACCGACGACCCGTTCAATCTCGTCATCCGTCCATGAATACGTGTGCTCGGTCAGGCAAACACCATCAAGCCCGAGACGGATAGCCTCTTCGACGAGGTCTTCCGGCCGAAGACTGCTGTCCCCGCTGCCGCGGGTGGTATGTACGTGAAGGTCGAGCAGCAAGAGCGGGCTAAAGCCCCGCCTTCCGGAGTGTGAGTTCGATGTTGTCTGGAGAAGGGTCGAGCTGTTTCGCATCGATAGCCGCCATCACCTCGATCACCGCGTCGGTTACCGGCGTGGCGACCCCGGCTTTCTTCCCGGTCTCGGCGACAAAGCCGTTCATGAACTCGGTCTCAGACCGTCGACCCTTGGTGATGTCCTGGGCCATCGAAGACTTCCAGTTGATGCCGCCGGATCCACTCGGTACCAGCATATTGTCCAACTCTTCGTAAACGTCACCTTGGTCTGCGCTTGCCCATTTTTCAGCGGACACGCCCCGGATGTTCGCAAGTTTGAAGCCCGCGGCCAAGCCCACTTTGGCGCATTCTTTGAGGAGCATGATTGTGATCTGGCGTCCGCGGGCTGTCGAGACCACGTCGATCCCGCCCTGCAGGGTCATGGCCTGGACCGGGTTGCCCGATGCGTTCTGGCACAGCTTGGTCCAGCGCTCGCCAAACAGATTGTCCGTAGCGAAAGATCCGTCGACGATCGACATGATCTCGGCCAGCTCCTCCGTTCGAGGGGTGATGGAGCCGTCATGCTCCCCGGCGCGGAACACGTCGTGGCCAAGCTCGCGGCCCGTCTTATCAGCGCCTCGTTCCACCTTCCCCGGTTCCCACACCGCCACCGTGATCCCGGACATGATCATGCCGACGGCCCGGTCTTCTCCGACGGCTTCCGCCAGCACGCCGTCCGTCCAGCAGTTCTGTGAGGCGACTATGTAGCCTTCTGGCTTGACGAAACGATCGATAAACGCGCCGGCCCATCGTGTGTCATACGCCTTCATGGCGACGAATCCGATATCGAACTCGTCTCCCGGTGAAAGGGACTGTGCCTCGTTGATATGAAGCGCCCGGACCTTCTGGTTGAAAGGCTCGTGTGGGCCGGTGGCCGAAATGCCGTCCGCCTTGATCTTGTCGATCTGCTCGGGCCAGCCATCGATGAGCGTTACTTCATGCCCATCTTTCGCGAGGAACGCCCCTATGTAGCAGGCGATCGCGCCAGAACCGATGAATCCTATCTTCTTCCTGGCAACTGCCAACGGAGCCTCCTCATTCGGGGAATAACGGGACGTTGGAACATGCGCCGGATACGCTCCCGCGCCATCCCGGAAACCGGTTGCCGAGTATACAGGTGACGGGGGCACTTAACCGTGATTCAGGGCACTCAGTTCTGGTTGATCGCCGCGTCAAAGGCGCGCATCGGGCTGGTGCGGGTGTATCATCCCGCTCGGCCCGTACCGGGCTCATCTAAAGAATCGCGCCCCGCGCGTCCCCCACAACAACATAGTTGGAGAGCAGATGAAAGCCGCACGACTTACCTCCCCTCAGACCTTTGAAATGGTCGATGTCGAGACACCTTCAATAGTTGACGGGGAAGTACTCATCAAGGTCCAGGCCTCCTCGGTCTGCGGCAGCGACATCCACGGGATATACCACGGCCTCACGAAAGAAGAGGACTACCCACTTCCCACTGGCCGCCCCTGCCACGAGATCGCCGGAGTCGTCGTCGAGAGTAAGACGGACGATATTAACGTCGGCCAGAGAGTGGTAGTGCTCCCCGGACCCAGTTTCGGCGGACTCCAGGAATATGTAGCCCAGACCCCGGACAGGGTCCTCCCTGTACCGGACGAAGGTCCGATTGAAGAGTGGGTAATGTGCCAGCACTCCGGCACCGTTCTTTACTCCGCGGGTTACTGGAACAACCCGGCGGGCAAGACCATCGGTGTACTCGGCCAGGGCGGAATCGGCCTCTCCTTCACAATGCTCGCCGCCGCTCAAGGCGCCGAGCAGGTCATCGGCATCGACCTTGTCGAGGCCCGGTTGACCAAGTCCATGGAGATGGGCGCTTCGACCACGCTTAACCCGGATGACGTCAACCTTGTCGAGGCCATCGACGATCTCACGGACGGCCAGGGCCTGGATTACGTCATCGATGCCAGTGGCGCGGCAGAGGGGCTTAACACCGTGGTCTCCATAGTGAGGAGCCACGGAACCATCATCAACTTCAGCCTCCTCGGCGGCCGGTCGACCGAGTTCAATCACTCCGCCTGGATGCGCAAAGCCGCCACAATCATCCCGACTCAGGTAGCAGGCACGGACCGGCCCACCGATACGATTCGCCAGATGATCCGTATGAAGGAAGTTGGCTATGTCGACCCGGGCAAGCTCATCTCCCACAGGGTGGGATTCGGTGTGGAAGATATTCAGGGTGCGTACGACATGTACTCAGACCACAGCGACGGCGTGATCAAAGTGGTCATGCAACAGGATTAAGACACCAACCATTTCAGGCTGCCCAGACCCAGAAATAAAGAACATGGAGCGCACTGAATGCGCGAAAGGAACTTGAAGAAGCAATGAAAGCGGTACAGCTCACCGGTCCCCGAAAGCTTGAGTTCATCGAAGCCCCGACGCCGACCCCGGCAGAGGGACAGGTTCTTCTCAAGATCGAGCAGGCTTCAGTCTGCGGCAGCGACACGCACCTGTCTTACGAGCCGGTTCTGCCTGAGGAGCGCTACCCGTCCGTTCCCGGCGCGCCATGCCACGAGATCGCCGGGACAGTCGTCGAGTCCCGCAACCCGGACTACAAAGTAGGACAGCGCGCCATCGTGCTGCCGGACTACAACCCGGAGACCGGCCCGTCCGGTGGCGGACTTGCCGAGTACATCGCGAGCAGCCGCATCATCGCCCTTCCGGACCACGGCGGCCTGGATGAGTGGGTAATGTGCCAGCCGTCCGGAACTGTCCTGTACTCCGCCCGACAGTGGGGCAACGCATCAGACAAGCGCATCGCCATCCTCGGCCAGGGCGCAATCGGACTGTCGTTCACCATGATCGCCGCGGCCCAAGGCGCGCGGCAGGTGATCGCGATAGACCTCGAGGACTACCGTCTCGACAAGGCCAAAGAGATGGGCGCCACCGACGTAATCAACGCCGACAAAGAAAACGTCGCAGAGGCCATCCAGGAGATGACCAAAGGCGTGGGCGTGGATGTTGTCGCGGACGCATCAGGCGACCCCGAGGGCCTGAACCAGGCCGTCAGTATTGTCAACCGGTTTGGCCTGATCGTCGGGTTCAGCCTCATTTCCGCTACCAACCCGGTTGTGTTCAACCACCAGGCATGGATGCGCAAGGCCGCCCGCCTGGCGCCGACCGTATCAGGAGCTTCTCCAACCCCGACGGAAGCCATCGAGAAGATGGTCGCTCTTCGTGACCGCGGCTGGGCGGACCCCGCCAAGCTGATTACGCACCGCGTTGGCTGGGACGGCATTCCGGACGCTTACGAGATGTACGCGAACCGGTCAGACCAGGTCATCAAGGTTGTAATGGCCATCAACGGCTAGAGGGATTCGGAGACCGGCATGAAGGCCTATCAATTGACCGGGCAGCGTCGACTGGATCTCGTCGATGCTCCCGATCCGACGCCCGAAGACGGCGAGGTTGTACTCAATGTCCAGCACAGCTCGATCTGTGGCAGCGACGTCCACCTGAACTACGAACCGGCGCTCCCTGAAGAGCGTTACCCGATGTTCTACGGATCGCCGTGTCACGAGATCGCGGGGATCGTTGTCGAGTCCCGGAAACCCGGGATTGAGGTCGGGACACGCGCCATCGTCCTGCCGGAAACGGCGGTTGCGGCGGGCGGGCATCGCGGCGGCGGCCTGGCGGACTACATCGCAAGTTCCAAGGTCATTACACTCCCTGATTACGGAAGTACGGCTGACTGGCTGATGTGCCAGCCCGCGGGCACCGCTCTCTATTCGTCAAGACGCTGGGGCACCACGGACGACAAACGCATCGCAATCATGGGCCAGGGCGCAATTGGCCTCTCATTCACAAACATCGCCGCCAACCAGGGTGCGATAGAGGTGATCGCCATCGATCTGCTGGACTACCGGCTCGACATGGCTACCAGAGTCGGAGCGACCCACACCATTAACCCTGACCGCGACAACGTCATAGAGGCAATCGAAGAGATGACCGGCGGCAGGGGCGTTGACGTCGTTGTCGATGCATCGGCCGACCCTGACGGCATCAATCAGGCGGTACAGATCGTCAATCAGCGAGGGTTGATCATCGGCTTCTCCCTCATCCCGACGGAAGCGCATGTCGTATTTCGTCACATGGAGTGGATGCGGAAAGAGGTCTTTATCCATCCCACGAGTTCCGGCGGTTCCGCCACCCCGACGGAGGCTATCGAATCGATGGTCGCACTCCGGGACAGGGGCTGGATGGACCCGGCTATGTTCACGACGCATCACTTCGCCTGGGACGACATTCCAGAAGCGTACGAGATGTATTCGCTCAGAAAAGACAACGTCATTAAGGTCGTGATGGAGATCAATGCTGAGTAGATATACGGCGGTGATGTCCGTATGAAGGCTTATCAACTCACCGGCCCACAGACTCTGGAGCAGGTGACTGCGCCCGACCCGGAGCCCCTTGATGGACAGGTCTTACTGAAGATTGAGCACGTCTCCATCTGCGGCAGCGACACGCATCTCAATTTTCATCCGACCCTTCCTGAAGAACGATACCCGTTCGCTCCCGGTCTCCCCTGCCATGAGATCGCCGGGACGATAGTCGAGAGCAAGAATCCGAATCACCCGGTCGGCCAGCGGGCGATTATTCTGCCGAGTTTCGCCCCCGGGGTCGGCATGACCACCGGCGGACTTGCAGAATATATGGCGAGCGAGAAGATCATCCCCCTGCCTGATTATGGCGACACCGCGGACTGGGTAATGTGCCAGCCCGCCGGGACCGCAATCCAGGCCAGCCGAGAGTGGGGCACGACCGACGAAAAGACATTCCTCGTACTGGGACAGGGAGCGATCGGCCTTTCCACTACGGCTGTGGCCTCTCGCATGGGCGCTCGGATGGTGATCGGTGTTGATCTTGACGATTACCGATTAGAAAAGGCGTCCCAGCTGGGAGCCGAAGTGACGCTGAACGCTGACCGGGACGATGTCCTGGATGCGGTCATGGATCTGACAGAGGGAAAAGGTGTCGATTGCGTTGTTGAAGCCACCGGGGATCCGGACGGCATCAACGTGGCGCTCCAGTTAGTGCGAAATCGCGGCACCATCATCGGATTCAGCCTTGTGTCGGCGGACGAGCCCTCGATCCTCAGACACCAGGAGTGGATGCGCAAAGAAGTTCTCATTCTCCCGACGAACGCAGCAGGAGCTATCGATCCGGTAGCGCCCATCCGTGACATGGTTGGACTGCGAGATAGAGGCTGGTGGGACCCAGCGGAGTTGATCACTCACCGCGTTGGATGGGACCAGGTACAGGACGCATACGAGATGTACGCAGATCGTGCCGATGGGGTGATTAAAATTGCGATCGCTATCGATTAATTGACTTGTAACGACGGTTAGCTCGCCGCCCCGTTAAATACGTAACAAAAAAGATCAGGCACCCGATGCAGAAGGGAACACACTCCAGATGAAGACCTATTCGCTCACAGGCCCAAGGAAGCTGGAAGCTACCGAGGCGCCGGACCCGACCGTTGCCGACGGACAGGTTCTACTTGAGATCGAGCACGTTTCGATCTGCGGAAGCGACACGCACCTGCGCTACGAGCCCGTCTTCGCTGAAGAGCAGTACCCGTTCACGCCCGGCATGCCCTGCCACGAGATAGCGGGGACGATCGTCGAGTCCAAAAACCCGGACTATAAGGTCGGCCAGCGCGCGATCGTTCTGACGGAGCGCAACGCAGCCGGAGAGATTTCTTCGGGCGGCCTTGCGGAGTTGATCTCCACAAGTCGAATAATCCCCCTCCCGGACTACGGAGGCACGGATGAGTGGCTAATGTGCCAGCCCTCCGGCACCGTCCTGTACTCCGCAAGGCGATGGGGCACGACCGACGACAAGCGCATCGCCGTCCTGGGCCAGGGCGCCATCGGACTCTCGTTCACCATGATCGCCGCCAACCAGGGCGCGGAGGAAGTGATCGCAATCGATCTCGAAGACTACCGGCTGGAAAAGTCCACGGAGTTCGGCGCTACTGCAACGATCAACGCCGATAAAGAAAACGTGGTCGAGGCGATTGCGGAAGCCACCGGAGGCAAGGGTGTTGACGTGGTCGTTGATGCCTCCGGTGATGCCGACGGCCTCAACCAGGCGGTAAACCTGGTCAACCAACGTGGGCTCGTGATTGGCTTCAGCCTCGTCGAGACCGCGACCAACCCCACGGTGTTCCGTCACCAGGAGTGGATGCGCAAAGAGGTCAGGGTCATCCCGACCGGTTCCGCCGGCTCCGTGGACGCAACCTCATGTATCGCCGACATGGTCGCCCTCCGGGACCGCGGCTGGATGGACCCGGCACGATTGACCACCCACACCCACACATGGGATCAGATCCCGGAGGCATACGACCTGTACGCCGACAGGAAAGATGGAATCATCAAGACAGTCATCTCCGTCAAGTAACAAGGGAGACAGATCAATGAGAGCAGCACGAATTACCGCACCACAGACGTTCGAGCTCTATGACATCGACACTCCTGAGCCAGCGGAAGGTGAAATCCTCCTCAAGGTTCAGCAGGTCTCGGTATGTGGCAGTGACACGCACATGCAGTACGACCAGGTGCTTCCGGAAGAGATGTACCCAAGCCGAGCCGGAGCTCCGTGCCACGAGATAGCCGGGACAGTGGTCGAATCGCGCGCCGATGGCATCGATATCGGCCAACGCATGATCGTCCTCCCGGATTTCGTGAATCCGGACTCCCTTGGCGGGCTCGTCGAGTACATTAACGTCCCGAAATCGCTAACCATTCCGTTGCCTGAAGATCGTGGACTGGACGAATGGCTCATGTGCCAACCGATGGGCACGGTACTATTCGCCACCAAACTCTGGGGGCCGACCGCCGGTTTGCGAATCGGTGTGATAGGACAAGGCGCAATCGGACTGTCCTTCACCAATCTTGCGGCTCTCGAAGGCGCCGCGCAGGTGATCGGCATCGACCTGCTCGATTACCGGCTTGAGAAATCAATAGAGTTGGGCGCCACCGACACAATCAATCCCGATAACGTGAATCCGATCGAGGCGATCGCAGAGCTTACACACGGGCAGGGATTGGATGTCGTGGTTGACGCCTCGGGAGACCCGGAAGGCCTAAATCAGGCAGTCTCCTTCGTAAATCGATACGGCAAGGTTTTGGGCTTTAGCCTGATCAGCCTGGGTTCCGTCATTCCGTTCAAACACATGGACTGGATGCGCAGCATAGCCACCATAATCCCCTGTTCGTCACGCGGGTCGGGTGACCCGACAGCGGACATAAAAGAGTTGGTGTCTCTAATGGATCGCGGCTGGGTGGACCCGGCCAAATTGATCACCCACCGGATGACTTTCGACGACATCCCGGAGGCTTACGAGATGTACTCGAAGCAGCAGGACGGCATCATCAAGGCCGTCATGGCGGTTAACGGCGGCGGATAATCACCGGACGGAGCCTGAACGTGCCATAATCGCCGCCCGGGCGCGATCCGGAACTAAACGCGCATTACAAGCGAACAAACACAGGAGTCCGATATGCCGCTCGAAGTTGGGACACAAGCGCCCGCCTTTGCTTTGAAAGACAGTGACCGAAACGACGTCAGCCTGAGCGACTACTCGGGCAAGACGGTCGTTCTATCCTTCTACCCGGCCGCTTTCTCTGGCGTGTGTGACACCGAGATGTGCGCATTCAGAGACTCGCTGTCTGAGCTGAACGCCGCCAACGCTGATGTTCTCGGGATCGCCGTCGACAACTTCTTCGTTGCGAAGGAGTTCAAGACCAAGCACAACCTGAACTTCCCGATCCTTGTCGATCACACAGCAGACACCGCACGGGCCTACGACACGGTTCTGGAGAACTTCGCTGGCATGGACGGATACACGGCCGCCAACCGCACCGTTTACGTGGTGGACGGCTCTGGAACGATCCAGTACGTATGGCGCGGTGAGAACCCCGGCATCGAGCCGGACTACGACGCAGTCAAGGCAGCAGTAGACAGCCTCAAGTAGTTCGCCTACCTGCCCATACAAAGCCCGACTGAAAAGGCCCCGGCAATTGCCGGGGCCTTTTCGCGTCTAATCTATTTCGCTGTGGCGATCACGCATTCGAGACCAGGACTGGGACCACCACCCCGAAGATGATGAAGAACGCCGCAAACTCGGCCAGCAGATGAAGCCTCCGGCCCTTCGCCAGAATAAAAAGCACCGGCGCCATCAACAGCTCTATCACGAACACCCCCGCAACAAATACCCAGTCACTGACCTCACCTTGTATTGCCGAGTAAGCAACGGCCGTCACGATCCCGATTATCGGCCAGATCACCAACGCCACTCCATGCATCATGAGGATCGAGCGCGCCAGTTTGTTGTCTTCGGGGTCAACGGTCTTGATGAAACTCGGCGGGTTGTACACGAACATCAGCGATAAGTGGGCGACGAACACGAGCGCCATCAACGTCCCTGACAGAAATCCTGCGACGATTATCATGTGGCAGATTCCCGGGTCACGTGCGCCCTCCTGGTCGACTTGCGAGCCTGCCCCGGCGGGTCCCAGCGACGCACCAGGAACGCTCTGAGGCCGTGCTGCATCTGGAGCATGAGTTGCCAGGCGACACCGACCTCCCGGCTAGGCGCCAGAGCGAACATGCTCGGCCCAGCGCCCGACATCAGGATCCCCATCGCGCCAAGACTTCGGAATGTTTCACGTATCGCTGCATATTCAGGAAATACCTTCTCCGCATAAGGTTCGAAAGCGTTGAAGAAAAATTGCGCAGGCGCGTCTCCACCACCCCTGATCCGTCCTGCCAGTTTGTGCGTCAGAACACCCCGCGTGTGATCTGAATCACTGATCTGGCCGTACAGTCGGGCCGTTTTGTCTGGCAGGTATGACTCCGGCGACACCACGACCATCCATCGGATGTTCGCGTGGGCCAGCGGGACAACATGTTCGCCTCTGCCCTGCACAAGAGCCGTTCCGCCGCTCAGGAAATAAGGGACATCGGAGCCAATTCCCGTCGCTATCTCCTCGAGCACATCGAGTTCCAGTTTGAGTTCCCAGAGCTGGTTCAGGCCGTTCAGAACTGATGCCGCATCGCTCGATCCGCCGCCCAGTCCGGCGGACACGGGAATGTGCTTTTCCAGCGAGATGTCAACGCCCAGGTCCACGCCGGCCGT
>Ga0209554_1001194_pt1 | contig 20096 bp, 17 predicted proteins | sample MarorgKNORR_S2LV_5_FD_188221 | JGI IMG/M metagenome (GOLD analysis project Ga0209554, IMG submission 188221) | Marine microbial communities from the Southern Atlantic Ocean, analyzing organic carbon cycling - Bottom_A/KNORR_S2/LV (SPAdes) (version 2) | ecosystem: Environmental > Aquatic > Marine...
GCATGTAGACCAGCTCCTGTTCGGACTTCACGGCCCGCTGCCAGTTCACCAGCGCCGTGGCGTCCACCACGTCGGCGTCGGGTAGCCCCGCCACGAGGTGCTGATGGGCCGCCGCCGAGTAGTAGTAGTTGTCCATCTCCACGCCCACCCGGGCCGAACCGTGGCCCATGTCGCTCAGCAGCCCGGCCAGCTGCCCGTAAGCGTGCCGCTCGGTGGACATGACGTGGTCGTCGGAGTAGTCGAGGATCCGGGATTCGTCCATGTGGACGGTCCGACGGGCACCGTTTGCGTCCATGCGTCGACCCCACCACCACGGCTCACCGTCGTGGGTGACGATGACGGCCTGCGGCGTGTAGAACGACCAGCCGTCGTAGCCGGTCAGCCACGACATGTTGGACGGGTCCGCCGCGACCAGCACCTCGATGCCCCGGGCCTCCATCGAGGCGCGCACCCGGGCCAGGCGATCCGCATACTCCAGACGGGTGAACGGCAGCTCCACGTCCGGCACAGGTCCCCCCTCAGGGTCAGCCGGGACGTGCGTCCCGGGGCCAGCGGAGGCTAGATCAGGAGCAGTGTCGGTGACAGGTCCCGGCGACGGGCACGTTCGGCCCGGTCCCGCCGGGGATCTAACGTCACGGTCCATGCCCATCCACTTCAGCCCCACCGAGATGCTCTCCCGTAGGGACCTGGCAGCAGCGGCCATCACCGCCGCCGGGCTGGATGGCCTGCTCATGTTCAAGCAGGAGTCGATGTACTGGTTGACCGGATACGACACCTTCGGCTTCTCCAGCTTCCAGTGCATGGTGATGACGGCCGACGGGCGGGTGGCCCTGCTGAACCGGGCTCCCGACCGTGGCACGGCCGCGTACACGTCCAACGTCAGCGACGTCCGCTGCTACATGGACGTCGACGGAATGAACCCGGCCATCGACCTGTTGAGAATGCTCGACGACCTCGGCCTGGCCGGATCCCGGGTGGGCATCGAGCTGGACTCGTACGGCCTGAGGGCTGCCCACTGGCGACTGCTGGAGGCGGAGTTGGACGGGTTCGGGACGTGGACCGACGCATCCACGCTGATCCAGGAACTCCGCCGGGTGAAGAGCCCCCAGGAGCTCGCCTACACACGTAGGGCCGCTGAGCTGGCCGACGACGCCTGGGACGTGGCCGTGGACCTGGCCGGCCCGGGGGCTTCCGAAGCCCGGATCCTGGCCGACATGCAGGGCGCCGTGCTGGGCGGTGGTGGCGACTACGCCGGCAACGAGATGATCATCGGTTCGGGCCCGGGTGCGCTCATGGTGCGGTACACCTCGGGCCGCCGGGACCTGGACCCCGTCGACCAGCTCACGCTGGAGTGGTGCGGTGTCGAGCGCCGCTACCACGCGGCGATGATGCGGACCCTGCTCGTCGGAGCGGCGTCACCAGAGCACCGGGCCATGCACGGGGCCTGCCACGAGGCCCTCCTGGCCTGTGAGGAGGTGGTCCGTCCGGGGGCGACCCTCGGCGACGTGTTCACCACCCACGCCGGGATCCTGGACGCTGCCGGCTATCGGGAGCACCGGCTGAACGCCTGTGGCTACGGGATGGGTGCTGTCTACGCGCCCGTCTGGACCGACTGGCCGATGATCTACGAGGGCAACCCGCTGGTGTTCGAGGCGGGCCACGTATTCTTCCTCCACATGATCCTGCTGGACTTCGGCTCCCAGCGGGCCATGACCCTCGGCCACACCGTCGTGGTCACCGAGACCGGCTGCGAACGCCTCAGCCGATCCAACCTGGACCTGATGGTGGTCTGAGCGCCAGCGCGCCGCCAGCCAGGTCAGGTAGGGGCCACCACCGGGTAACCAATCATCGCCACGGCCTCGGCGAGACGCTCGTCGTACGTGACGATCCCCTCCAGGTCGTCTCCCAGCTCCAGGGCCGACGCCAGATGCAGTGCATCCCGGCTTCGCATCCCCGCAGGCTCCAGCGTGGCGGCCCGCTCGAACACCGAGGTGGAAACCGTCATGAGCGTCACTGCGTCCAGCACGGCCCTGGCCTGGAGCACCTGAGCGGGTGCACCCCGGCGAACCGCCCGTAGCAACTCAGTGCGCAGCAGGTCACTCGACACGACCACCGGGTCACCGTCAGCCAGCCATGACCTGAGCGCAGCGGATCCGACCTCCTCGACGACCAACTTCACGGCCGCCGACGTATCCAGGTAGAAGGCCATCAGTACCGCTCCCGGTCACGCATCTCCTCGAGCACGTCCGAGAGCGGGGGTGACCCGCGCCGACGACGTGCCGGTCGGGGAAGTGAAGCCAGGGAACCCCTGGCCGGTCGGGCCCGGCCTGCCGCCACCAGGGCGGTGATCCGGTCCGACAGGAGCGGACCCATCTGAGCGACCGGTCGACCGCGATCCGTGATGGTGACCATCTCGCCGGCTGCCGCCTCGGCGACGACCGCAGAGGCGTTCTGCTTGAGGGCTCGCACTCCTACCACTGCCATGTGCTACATCGTAGCTCATGGTCTACCTTGATGGACCCACGGCCCGCATCGGCGGCATGATCGCCATCTCGACCTGTTCGGCGGCAAGCGTGCGGGCCCTAATCACTCGTCACCGGCCACCCCGTAGCTGGGAGCCGCACCCGGGTCGACGGCCCGATCCAGGTAGGACTGCATCTGGGGTTCGTAGTCCTGCCAGAGCCGCCGCAGCACCACCACCGGGTCCTCGTCGTCCCAGTCGCAACGCAGGTCGACCAGGGCGAAGGGCTGCTCGTGGTGCACGACAAGGGCCGCCGAATGCACCGGGCCCTCCTCCCCACCAGCGGCCAGGCCAGCCTCAAGGCCCCTCAGCAGGCGGTCGGCCAGGTGAGCCCCGGGCTCAGCCTGGAACGCCGCACACATTGCAGCCGGCACATCCGGCGATGAGAGCAGGTTGCCGGCAGCGATGCAGTGGTCGCCCTCCACCACCGAGTTGGTCCCCAGGATGTGGGCGCCGGTGAAGTGCCCGGTGCGTCCCGCAAGGTCCACGACGGCCAGCTGCCTGTAGTCGGCGTTGGCCCGCCCCTCCATGACAGCAGCCACGGCCCCAGCCGCCGTGTCTCCGGCTTCGAGGCGCTCGAAGACACGGGTGGCGAGCGTCGGATCGGTGATGTTCTGGGTGGCCACCGCTCCCACACCGGCCCTGGCGTGCGGACAGCGCGACCCGACGCAGATAGACGAGGTGGTGATCGCCACCCCGGTCATGTTGGTCCTGGCACAGTGCCCGGTGATGGAGAAGGTCATGTCGGTGCACTCCCGGATGGATCGGTGGGGGCCAGCCGGTCGGCCAGGTAGCCCATGAAGTGATGCAGCTCGTGCTCCAACCAGCTGAGTGGCCCCGGCGTGGCCAACGGGGAGCCGGACCCGGCCTGTAGGCCCTCCACCACCACCCGGTCCTCCTCACAGACCGCTGTGAAGAACCCGACCATCTCGGCAATCCATGCCTCCGGGTCGGCGAGCGAAGCATGCACCTCGGGAGCCAGGGCGATCCCGAACCGCAGCTGGACCTGCCCGGTCCCGCGGGGACGCAGCGACAGGTACCAGAGGTGGTCGGGGGCGAGGATGTACATGTGCGACGGAAACACCGTCGGCATGAACGTGGTGGTCCGCCACTCACCTACCAGTCGGTCGTTGTCCGGGTGCGCACGGCCGTACACAGCGTTGCCGTCCTTCTCGAAGAGTTGGTAGGTGAAGGCCTCGTGGCGCCGATCCGGGAACGTGACCGAGTCCATCGGCATCCAGGTTCCCAGCGTCGCCCGGTGGGTGACCGGCAGGTGGTAGCCCTCCATGAAGTTCTCGGTGAGGAACTTCCAGTTGCCGTCCCACACCTCATCGACACGGTGGACCGGCACGTAGTCGGCCACCCCGTACTGCTCCACGAAGCCCTCCATGGGGGCCAGCCGGTCGGCCACCGACCCGACATCAGGATCCAGCGTGCAGTAGATCCACCCATGCCACACCTCGGTGCGAATCTCGGGCAGGCAGATGTCCGCCATGTCGAACCCGTCGGTTCGGTCCATGTGATTGGTACCCACCAGTTGACCACCCAGGTCGTAGGTCCAGGCGTGGTACGGGCAGGTGATGCGTCGGGAGTTCCCGTCGCCTTCCAGCAGGGTCATCATGCGGTGGCGACAGACGTTGGAGAACGTCCGGACCTGGCCATCGGAACCCCTCACGCAGAACACCGGTCGTTCTGCGATGGTCCAGACCAGGTGGTCGCCGGCATCCGGGATCTCAGCGGCCAGACCGGGTGACACCCAGTCGCGGGCGAAGACCCGGTCACGTTCCAGGTTTCCGATCTCGTCGCTGTGGTACATGGCCGGCGCCATGTTGGTGGCCTCCTGCAGGGGGCCGTCGGCAACCGCCCGGAGGCGCGTCAGCACGTCGGCGGTCTCTGAGCTCAGGGGCGGGTCCAGGTGCATCGGATCTGTGGTCGTGGAGGAGTGGGGTCAGTCCGGGATCACAGCGGTGACCTCGATCTCCACCACCCATTCGGGGCGGGCGAGGGCCGACACGACGATGCCGGTCGAGCAGGGGTGAACGCCCTTCAGCCACCGGCCCATGGCGCCGTATACCGCTTCGCGATAGCGGATATCGGTCAGGTAGACGACGATCCGGCAGATGTGGCCCAGTTCGGAACCGGCCTCGTCGAGGAGCATGGCGATGTTGGCCATCGTCTTGTCGGTCTGGAGGGCGGCATCACCTGCGTGGAGCGACTCACGGGTATCGAGGTCCTGGGAGACCTGGCCGCGCAGGAACACCGTCGTGCCGCGTGCCACCACACCCTGGCTGAGGTCATTGTCCAGGTTCTGCTCCGGATACGTCTCCTTCGTATTGAAGGGCCGGATTCGCTGGTGGGTGGTCATGGCAGTCGTCTCTCCAGGTCTCGGAAGGGAGATTGTCGCGCGCTCAGGCGCCGGCCGTGGCCTGGCCGGTTGCGCCGGACCCCTCCTCGAAGGGGGTCGAGCCACCACGGCCGCCCTTCGCCGAGAACCCGTTGCCGAGGGCCAGTTGTGCCAGGCGCTCCACATACAGGTCATCGCGGAAGTGCAGGGTGAAGGTCCGGGCATCGCGCATCATCTGGCCCAGCGGATACCGCTCATGGCAGGCCCGGGCACCGACCAGGTCGAAGCCCTCGTAAGGAATGGACAGCACGGCGTCCTTGGCAAGGTGCATCGTGCGTACTGCGTCGGCCTCGCACTCGTCGGGGTCGTCGCCCCGGTCCAGGCGGGCAGCGGTGGACCGTAGGCAGGCCCTGGCCGCGAACAGCCGGGCGTCCATCTTGCCGAGCTTCACCCGCACCGCCTCCGAGCCGCTCAGGTCCGGCCGGGCGCCGATGTACTCGACCAGGAAGTCGAAGGCGCCCTGGGCTGAACCCAGGTGGTTGGAGGCGTAGGCGCAGCTGAAGGTCCGCGGATCGCCGGTGATCCAGCCACCGGGCGTACCGACCACGTGGTCATCGGGAACGAACACGTCCTGGAACTTCACCCCACACGAGATGGTCGAGCGCATGCCCAGCATCTGCCAATCGTCCAGGAGCTCCACGCCGTCCCAGTCCACGTCGACCACGGCGAACACCATGCGGCTGGCATACGAGGTGTCGCCCTCGATGGCGCACCAGACCATCAGGTACTTCGCCGTGGCGGCCACCGATGCGAACCCCTTGCGGGCCGTCAGCCGGTATCCACCCTCGACCCTGGTCAGTTCGGACTCCAGCACCTCGGCGCCGTTCTCATAGAGGTGGGCCTCGGAACCCAGGGAGGCACAGAAGGCGCCGTCCACGATGCGGGGCATGAAGTAGTCGCGCTGTTGCGGGGTGGAGTGCCAGGCGATGATCCCGGCGGCGTGGTTGTGCACCTGGATGAGCTGGGCTGTGTTGGTCTCCCACCGGGCCATCCGCTCCAGCACCTCATACCAGGGCCCGTACCTACCGGGCAACCAGAAGCCGGCACCGCCGTACTCGGTCGGTACGCAGAGGGCGTGCAGGCCGGCTGCCTTCGCCTCGGCGAAGTTCTCGTGGGGGAACTCGGCCCTCTCGTCCAGTCCCCGTTGGCGTTCCCTCCAGCCGGGTCCGAGCGCATCGACGCGGGCCAGCACCTCGGCGGCGGTGGGCGGCTCCGGCCATGGAACCGTGGTGGTTTCGGTGGTGGTCATGGGATACCTGTCTCTCAGGGCCTCAGGCCTCTTCGGATCTAGTACAGAACATCTCAACGGTGCGTCTCAGCACCTCGCTGCAGCGGTCCAGCTGGGCCGGGTCCACGAACTCGTCGGGCCTGTGCGCGTCTGCGATGTCCCCGGGCCCGAGGATCACCGCCGGCACGCCGAGGCGATCGGCGTAGAGGCCGGCTTCGGTCCCGAACCCGACCGAGGCCGGCTCGTCGGCGCCGACGAGGGCCCCGAGGGTTGCGACTGCGTCGAGGGTCGGGTCTGTCGCCAGGGCGGGATAGCGGATCATCTCCTCGCAGGTGGCGTGGCCACCAACAGCCTCGAGCCGTCCATTGACAGCACGGACTTCGGCCAGGACGCCCATCAGCAGATCGTCCGGGTCGACGTCGGCCCCGTGGCGGACCTCGAACTCCATGGTGCACGACGGTGCCAGCACATTGAGGGCCACACCACCGTGCATGGTTCCGACGTTGGCGCTGACGCCACGTGGCAGATCGTTCACTGCACGGATCAGGACCGCAAGGTCGGTTGCCTCGTGGATGGCGCTGGGCTCGACACCGGCCCGGCTGGAATGTCCGGCGGCGGCAGCCACCTCCAATCGGAGGCCGACCTTGCCGGCATGGGCGTTGCAGAGCCGCATGCTGGTCGGCTCGCCCACCACCACCACCTCCGGGGCGCAGGAGCCGCCCGCGACCAGGACCTCAAGCAGGCCGTGCACCCCCACGCAGCCGATCTCCTCGTCGTAGCTGAGGCCCAGGTGCACAGGTGCCCGGAGGGCGTCGATGTCGGTGGCCTCCATCAGGACGAGGGCGGCGGCAAGGAAGCCTTTCATGTCGGCCGAGCCACGGGCTCGCAGCTGGCCGTCCACCTCGGTCAGCTCGTAGGGGTCGGTGGCCCAGCCGGAGCCGGCGGGAACCACGTCGGTGTGGCCGGACAGCAGCACGCCTCCGGGGGCGTCGGGTCCGAACCGGAGGTGCAGGTTGGCCCGCCCGGTCTCACCGGGCACGACGGTGACCACAGCTCCGGCGGCGGCGGCCCGGTCCGCATAGAGGTCGATCAGCTCGAGGTTGGAGCTGCGGCTCTCGGTCGGAAAGGCCACGAGATCCGCCAGCAGGTCGAGAAGGCCGCCGGAAGAGGCTGGTGTGGTGGATGTCATCCCATGGATTGTCCACCCGAACCCGCACATACGTCAAAGCGGTGTGTCCGATGTTCCGGATCCGTCCTATCCATGTTCGCCTCTCCGGACCCAGCGAGGGGACCTAACCTCGGTTGGTGCCCCGCCCACCGCTCGACCCCGGTCTCGTCTCGGCCTACGCCGAGGACGGCGCCGTGGTGCTCCGGGGTGCGTTCAGCAGCTGGGTCGACACGCTCATCGAAGGAGTCGTCCGCCTGGAGGCCAACCCCAGCGAGTACTTCGACGACAACGGCACGACCGGGGACGCTGGTCGATTCTGGGACGACTACTGCAACTGGCCCCGGATCCCGGAATTCGAACGATTCGCCTTCGAATCCGACGCTGCGGCCATAGCCGGTGACCTGATGCGGTCCGAGACCGTCCAGTTGTTCCACGAACACGTCCTCGTGAAGGAAGCGGGCGCGCCCCGGCCCACGCCATGGCACTGCGACGCCCCGTACTACTTCGTGGACGGCCGCCAGACGGTGAGCCTCTGGATCCCACTGGACCCCGTCGGCATCGGCTCCACACTCCGGCTCGTACGCGGTTCACACCTCTGGGAGGAACCCGTCCACCCGGTCAGTTGGACAACGGGCGACGGCTTCTACGGAGATGACGCCACAACCCGTAGCGGTGGCTTCCAGCCCGCACCCGACCCGGATGCCGAACCCGACCGGTTCGAGGTCCTGGAGTGGGCTGTGGAACCCGGCGATGCGATTGCCTTCCACTACCGGACCGTCCACGGCGCCCACGGATCACCCGACCTGCGGAGGGCCTTCTCGCTGCGCTTCGTGGGCGACGACGCCCGTTACGTGGCCCGCCCCGGTCGCACGTCCCCCCCGTATCCCGGCCACGAGATGGTCGACGGCCAGCGGCTCCGGGAGGACTGGTTCCCGATGATGTCCGTTCCACCCCTGGCCGATCGAGCCGCCACCGAGGTCAAAGCCGGCTGAAACACCAATCAGGTCACTGCGCCCGGACCTGGATGCGTTCACCGATGTCATCGAGGATGGAATGCAGGGTGTCGAAGTCCGGGTGCCGGAGCCGGGCCCAGGCGTTGGCCATGTAACCGGCCTCCACGGGCTGCGTCGGCGTACCGGGCGGAGGCAGGTGCATATCGATGATCCACTCGCCGTGGTCGCGTCGAACCTCCTCGACCCCCTCGTACCCGCTGATGGTCCCGTCCCGGTCCGGCCTGAGGGCGATCATCCCCGCCGAATACCGGCGTGACGGACGGACAGGCGTCTCTCCGTCCACGAGCAGGCGGGCCCACTCCAGATACAGGTCCATCTCATTGGCGGCCGAGTAGACGTCCCACATCCCGACACCGGGTGGGCGGCAGCCGATCTCGCTGAAGGTCAACCCCTTAGGTCCGAAGAACCACTCCATGTGCGTTGCAGAGGTCTCTATGTCGAGCGCGGCGAGCACCCGGCGGCCCATGTCCCGGATCTCTGCGTAGACCTCGTCGTCGGCCTGGTTGCTGGCGATGATCTGCGGGGAGATCCACTGCGTACGCATCGCCTCGAGGACGCCCGGGTAGTAGTGCGACACGAACTCGTGAATCACCTCGCCATCGACGGTGAGCGTGTCCCAGAACCCCTCGTGCCCTTCGATGAACTCCTCGATCGCCACCGATGCCCCGCGGTCCACCCCGCACTCCACGAGCACCGACTCGAGATCCTCGGGGCCATCCACACGGTGGGTTCCAGCCGCACCGGCCCCGGCCCGCGGCTTGACGATCAGCGGATACCCGACCGTCCCCGCGAACTCCCTGGCCTCGTCCATCGACGATGTCCCCGTGGACTGCGCCGTCGGGATGCCCGCCTCCCGCAGTGCCTCTTTCATTGCCGGCTTGTCCCTGCAGAGCCAGGCCGTCCGGGTGGAGGTTCCGGGGATTTCACATCGTTCACGGACGTGGGCGGCGGCCATGATGTGCGCCTCGACCGTCGCCTCGAGCCGATCGACCGGTTCACGAGCCTGGACCATCTGCACCACGTCGTACAGGGCGTCCTCGTCGACCACCGACGTGACCTGCTCGTAGGCGTGGAGCCAGCCCTTCAGCTCATCGTCGAGCGCCTCGATCGGCGCCTCGCCCAGACCTGTCACCCGGGCACCCACCTCGGACAGCGCCCGGACGAACTCCCGCTGGTTCCGCGGAAAACCCGGTTCGACGAAAAGGACGTGCATGTCAGGTGGCCACCATCTGCCGGTACAGGTCGACGTACCTCGCCGACTGACTCTCCCACGAGAAGTCCCGCCCCATGCCGTTGCGCATGAGGGAGGTCCATGCATCACGGTCCTCCCACACCCTCAGGGCGTGGTCGAACGTCGCGCGGAGGGCGGACGTGTCGAACTCATTGAAGACGAACCCGGTACCCGAACCCGTCTCCCCATCCCACGGGTCCACGGTGTCGGCCAGCCCGCCGGTGTGACGCACCAGCGGGACGGTGCCGTAACCGAGGCTGAACATCTGGTTCAGCCCGCACGGCTCAAAACGCGACGGCATCAGGAACAGGTCGGCACCGGCCTCGATCCAGTGCGCCAGCTCATCGTGGAACCCCAGGTAGACGCCGACGGCATCGGGATGGGCATCCCTCAGGGACTGGAAGTAACGCTCGTAGCGGTCCTCGCCGCTTCCCAGCACGACCAGGCGGATCCGACCCTGTTCGAGGTACTCCGGGAGGATCTCCGGGAGGAGCTCGAAGCCCTTCTGGGCAGTCAGGCGCGACACGATGCCGACGACCATCGGACCGCCCGCATCTGCGTCGGCGACAGGTGCCATGTCGAAGCGGTCCAGGAGCGCCGCACGGCACCTGGCCTTTCCGCCGAGGTCCGTGGCGCTGAAACGCTCCGGGATGAACGCATCGTTCTGGGAACCCCACTCGTCCACGTCGATGCCGTTGACTATCCCGACGAGCTGGTCTGAACGGGCCTTCAACAGCGGTTCGAGACCCATCCCGAGCTCCGCCTCCTGGATCTCGGCGGCATAGGTCTCGCTCACGGTCGACAGCCACGAGGCATACAGGATCCCCGTCTCGAGCATGCTGAACCGGCCCTCGGCGAGGTGGTCCTGGTGGAGCATGCCGCGGACCTCGCTCAGCCCGAGATCATCCACGATGTCGGCGGCGAACGTGCCCTGGAAGCTCATGTTGTGGATCGTCAGGAGGGTCCGGGCGCCGGCCAGTGCCTCCATGTGTCGGTATGCGGTCTCCAGGTAGATCGGAAGGAGCCCGGTATGCCAGTCGTTGCAGTGCACCACATCGACCGGCCAGGCCGACCGGCCGATCACATCCAGCGTTGCCCGGCAGAGCGTGGCCCAGCGCAGGTGCTCATCGGGATCCGACGTGTAGTACCCGGGTCGGTCGAAAAGCTCCGGACAGTCGATGAACTCCACCTGGAGCACCGTTCCGTCGGCACGCTCCGAGTTCGGAAGCGGCGCCGTAGACACCCCCCAGGCAACTGACCGGCCGGGGAAGTCGAGCCTCAGGTCCTGGAGTCCCTCCACCGGGGTGAAGGTCGGGCCCCCTTCGCGCAGCGCTCCATACAGGGGGAGGAACACGCGCACGTCATGGCCCTGACGGTGCAGGGCCCGGGCCAGTGAGGCCACCACATCAGCGAGGCCACCCGTCTTGGCGAAGGGCGCGGTCTCGGATGCCACGAGGGCGATCTTGAGGTCGGTGATGGCCGCGAACCTTAGCGAACCAGACCTCCTGAACAGGCGGCCTCGTATGCTTCCCGGCTATGACAGCGGTCGTCTTCGCAGCTCCGTACGGGCTGGACAGCACCCTCAGGTTCCTGACGGCGGCCGCCGCTCTGCCCGACGTGGAGTTCGGTGTCGTGTCGCACGAGCCGGCCGATTCTTTCCTGCAGAAGCTCCCCCCGGAGCACCGGTCGCTGATCACGGCACACGCCCAGGTCGCCAATGCCCTGGACCCGGACCAGTTGGAAGCTGGCGTCCGCGATGCGGCACGGCAGCTCGGTGGCCGGGTGGATGCCCTCCTCGGGATCCTCGAACCCATGCAGGAGGCCCTGGCCGTCGTTCGCGAACGGCTCGGAATCCGGGGCATGGACGCCGAGGAGGCGAGGCGGTTCCGGGACAAGGCCCACATGAAGGACGTTCTGCGCGCCAACGACCTGCCGTGTGCCCGTCACTGTCTCGCCACCAACCCCGCCGAGGCACTGGTATTCGCCGCCGAGCACCTACCGCTGGTCGCCAAGCCACCAGCCGGCGCCGGCGCCATCGACACCTTCAGGGTCGAAGAAGTCAGCCAGCTAGAGACCTGGATGGCCGCCACACCCCCGAGCCCTGAGCGTCCACTCCTGCTCGAAGAGTTCATCAAGGGTGACGAGTACTCGTTCGACTCGATCTCTGTCGGCGGCGACCATGTCTTCCACTCGATCTCGTCATACGCACCATCGCCGCTGCAGGTCATGGAGACCCCGTGGATCCAGTGGACGGTGCTCCTCCCACGTTCGATCGACGAACCCGAGTTCGAGGCGATCCGCACGGCGGGCCCGAAGGCCCTCACCGCTCTCGGGATGACCTCGGGCTTCACCCACATGGAATGGTTCCGACGTGACGACGGCTCGATCGCCATCTCGGAGGTCGCCGCCCGGCCCCCGGGCGCCCAGATCACCAGCCTGATCTCCTACGCCCACGATTTCGACTTCTACCGGGCCTGGGCCGAGGCCAGCGTCTTCGAGACCTTCGAACCGCCCGAGCGGATCTACGCAACCGGCGCCGCCTACCTCCGGGGTCAGGGCGACGGTGCGGTTGTCAGCGTCGAAGGGATCGAAGAGATCCAACGCGAGCTCGGCGACCTGGTGATAGAGGCGAAGATCCCCCAGGTCGGACAGGCGAAGGCCGCCGGCTACGAGGGAGAGGGCTACGTGATCCTCCGTCATCCCGAGACAGCTGTGGTCGCCGAAGGCCTCAAGCAGATCGTGTCGAAGCTGCAGGTCCGCCTGGGACACGACGGCGACTGATGGGATACGACAGGTGAAGGTTCTCATGATCTCGCCGGGCTTCCCGGCCGACATGCCTCTCTTCACCCGGGCCCTGGCCCAGTTCGGCGCCGAGGTGTACGGCATCGGCGACCAGCCGCCGGCGGGCCTGGCTCCCGAGGTGGCTGGCGCACTCACCGCCTACCTTCCGGTAGCCGACCTCTGGGACGAGGACGCCACGGTCGAAACTGTGGCTGAGTGGCTGGATTCCCGCCACGAGCAGGTGGACCGGGTCGAGTGCCTCTGGGAGCCCGGCGTGCTACTGGCCGCCAAGCTCCGGACCCGTCTCGGCCTTCCGGGCCTCACCGTCGATCAGGCCGTTGCCTTCCGCGACAAGGAGACCATGAAACAGGTCCTGGACGCCGCCGGCATCCGGACACCCCACCATTACCGGGCCAACACCGAATCCGAGGTCCGTGAGGCCGCCGAACGGATCGGCTACCCCCTGATCGTGAAGCCCATCGACGGTGCCGGATCGGCCGACACCTACACGGCCCGTACCGCCGACGAGCTGGATCCGATCCTGGCCGCCATTGGCCACGTACCCGAGGTCTCGGTGGAGGAGTTCATCGAAGGCGAGGAGTACACCTACGACACGATCTGTGCCGACGGTGAGATCCTGTTCGAGAACGTCGCCTGGTACCGGCCCAAGCCGCTCGTCGCCCGCCTGAACCCGTGGATCAGCCAGACCGCCACGTGCCTCGCCGATCTCGACACCCCGGAGATATCGGTCGGGGTAGAACTCGGTCGACGGGTGATCGAGGCACTCGGCTTCGAGAGCGGCTTCACGCACATGGAGTGGTTCCGTACGCCGGAGGGCGAGGCCGTCTTCGGCGAGATCGGTGCCCGTTCACCGGGTGGACGGCTCACCCACGGCATGAACCTGGCGTGTGACGCCGACCTGTTCACCGGCTGGGCCGAGGCAATCTGCACCGGACGGATCTCACAGCAGACGACCCGGCGGTACAACGCAGCCCTCGTCTTCAAACGGGCGGTCGGTGCCGGAACCCACATCACGGGCATCGAGGGGCTGGATCCGATCCTCATCGAACACGGCCAGCACATCCCGCTCATCGACATGGTCGCTGTCGGGGCACCCCGACGCGACTGGCGCAAGGTGGTCACCGGTGACGGCTGGATGGTGGTGCGCCACCCTGACCTCACAACGACCCTGCAGATCGCCGACCGTCTCGCCTCCGAGGTCCGGGTGGTCGCCGAATGATCACCTCGAGGCGTAGGACCGCCGAGCGACGCGTGGTGCTCCTGGGGCCACAGCACACGACCCAGACCGTCGCTCGCGCTGTCGAGGACCTGGGCGTGACCGGTCCCGTGGCGACGATCACCGCCGGCTGGGAGGAACGCGAGGGCGAGGATGCCGAACTCTCCGAGCACCTCGGTGGCCGTACCCGGAACCTCGGTCTCTACCCGAGGGCCGAGGAGGTCTTCGCCGAGGACGATTCGGTGCGTGAACTCTTCTATGAGCGCATCCGTCGGATGCGCGAGCTCCGGTCGCTCTACCAACTCCGGTTGGCTCCACAACTCCAGGTCTGTCGGACCCTGTTGGACCGCACCGATCCGGCGGCTCCTGATGCACTGCACGGCCCGGAGATCGAAGGCGCCATCGCCGGCATCCAGCTGCTGGACGTCGAACACCTGGCCCGCACCGCGGACCTCGAGACCGAGATCTCGGAGCGGATGACGTCACCATCGCGACCGGCGATCGAACGCCACCGTGAAGAACTCGCAGAACTCCTGGACGATGTCGACGCGGTCCTCATCGCCGGCGGCCACGTCGGGGTCCTGATGGACCGGCTCCGCCTGTTCGACGTCTTCTCCACGATTCCCACCACACCGGTCGTCGCATGGTCCGGTGGAGCCATCGTCGTGGCCGAGAGAATCGTGCTGTTCCACGACAGCCCGCCACAGGGCCGGGGTGACCCCGAGGTCCATGCGCCGGGCCTCGGTCTGGTCCGCGGGCTGGTGGCACTGCCGCACGCCGCCGACCGACTCAGACTCCACGATCCCGCCCGTGTCTCGTTGTTCGCCCGACGCTTCGCCCCTGACGTGTGCGTCGCACTGGACGACAAAGCCCGTGTAGACGTCGACGGTCCGAAGGCTGAGTGGCGAGCCAGCGAGACAACCAGAATCCTCGGGACCGACGGTCGCGTACTGGAGATGCAGCCGGTATGAGCGTCGCGAGCGTGGTGGTCAACGAGCTGGTCGACGATGCCCACCGGGGACCCGATGCCCTCCAGCAGTCCCTCGACGCACGCCAGTTCCCAGTGGTCGGCGACGGTTGGGTGCTCTTTGTCTACCGCGGGTACGCCGACGACGTCAGGCTTCACCGCTGGATCTCCGGGCTCCCGTCGACCCAGCCCTTCCACCACATCGAGGGCACCGACCTCTGGACGCTCGAGACCGAACTCCAGGACCGAGCCCGCGTCGAATACAAGCTCGAGGTCGTGACCGGCCGGGATCACAGCCTGATCCGGGACCCCCTCAACCCGACCTTCGCCCAGGATCCCTTCGGGGCCAACTCCGTGGTCCAGGGCCTCGGCTACACGATGCCGGAGTGGGCCTCGGAGCATCCGGCGGCACGGCGGGGTGAGATTCGCGAAGAGGAGGTCTTCAGCCACGCGTTCGGCGAGACCAGGCCTGTGTCGGTATACCTCCCCGCGCGGTTCCGCGAGACCCGGCGATACCCACTGCTCGTGGTCCACGATGGGTTGGACTACCTGCGGTTCGCCAGCCTCAGAACGGTGCTCGACAACCTGATCCACCGGCTCGAGATCCCGCCGATCATCGTGGCCATGGTCGACTCCCCGGCCCGCACCACCGAGTACGCCGCCGACGAACGCCACGCCCGCTTCCTCACCAATGAGCTGCTCCCCCACCTCGAGGAGCGGTATCCCCTTCTGGAGGACGCCGGGGACCGGGCACTGCTGGGCGCCAGCTTCGGTGCCGTGGCGAGCCTCCACGCCGCCTGGTCGTCTCCCGGAACGTTCGGGAAGCTGCTCCTCCAGTCAGGCTCGTTCGCCTTCACCGACATCGGCGACCACGACTACGGACCGGTCTTCGATCCGGTGGTGGAGTTCGTCAACGGGTTCCGCAGAGACCCCGGTCGACCCGCCGACCAGATCTTCCTCTCTGCCGGGATCTACGAGTCCCTGATCTACTTCAACCGCTCGCTGCTTCCTGTACTCCAGGGAACCGGCGCCGACGTCCGACTGGTCGAGGCACAGGACGGCCACAGCTGGGTCAACTGGCGTGACCGCCTCCGGGAGGGCCTCACCTGGCTCTTCCCCGGACCCCTGTGGATGGTCTATGAGTAATCTGGCGCCCTGATGCCGACACACGTGACACGTCGTATAGGGCTCTCCCTGGGGGCTGACATCTGTTGGCCGAAATGCTTCGAGGACATCCTCGAACGCTGGGATCCGGAGTTGCGGATCGGGGATGAGTTGGTGCGCTTCGAGGTCGAGCGGGTGACCATCGACCCATTCGACCTGCGCGAGCGCACCAGCTACGACCTGGTCATCGACCGGCTCACCCACTGGTACGCCAACACCCGCGAGTGGATCAAGAAGGCGATCCTCCTCGACGACCTCTACGTCTTCAACAACCCGTGGTCGGTGCAGTCCATGGAGAAGCAGACCAGCTACTGCGCCATGATGCGCCTGGGGATGCCCATCCCGGACACCTGGATGCTCCCGGCCAAGGACTACGAGGAGAGCGCCGACCTGGAGCCGACGCTCCAGCGTTACGCCCGACTCTTCGATCTGGACGAGATCGGTGAATCGATCGGCTATCCCCTCTTCATGAAGCCGTACGACGGTGGTGGCTGGGTCGGCGTGTCACAGGTGACCGACGGTGAGTCCCTCAAGACGGCATATGACGAGAGCGGCAAGTTCCTGATGCACCTCCAGAAGGGGGTATCGCCCTACGAGCACTTCGTGCGCTGTGTAGGCGTCGGGCCACAGGTCAGGGTCGTCTCATATGACCCTGATGCACCGCTCCATGCCCGGTACACCGATGATTTCGACCACCTGCCCGAAGAGGACCTGGACCACCTGCGCGCTGTGACGCTGACCATCAACTCCTTCTTCGGCTGGGACTTCAACTCGTGTGAGAGCCTTGCCCAAGATGGCACCTGGTACCCGATCGACTTCGCCAACCCCTGTCCGGACTCGCAGATCACCTCGCTCCACCAGCACTTCCCCTGGCTGGTGCTGGCCAAGCTCCGGTGGTCGTTGTTCTGTGTGGCGACCAACCGACCGTTCCGCAAGAACCTGGACTGGGAACCGTTCTTCGAGATCGCCGACAGCGACCTCGACTTCTCCGAGAAGCTCGAGGGCTACGCACGCCTGGCGGCGGAACGATTCGACACGGTTGCCTTCGAGGCGTTCTGCGACGAGCACCTGGGGCCGCTGGAGGAGATCGCCTGGGAGTACTTCGGTAGCGACGACGCAAAGTCTGCGGTCCACCAGAAGGTCACCGCGCTCTATCCCGACCATGAGGTCGAAGAGTTCACGGAGCGGTTCTGGGCTTCCATCCAGGTGTGGCGTGCCGACCAGAAGGCCGATTCATGAGTAACGCCGACCGGGTAACCGACACCTGGCATTCGCCGCGGCTCGACCGCGAGGTCCAGGTCGTCCGGTGGGGACACGCCGGGGCTCCGGTCATCTTCTTCCCCACGGCGGCAGGTGATGCCGAGGAGGTCGAGCGTTTCCTCATGCTCGACGCCCTGGCTCCGCTGGTGGATGCCGGCAGGCTCCGGTTCTACTCGGTGGATTCGGTCCCGGGGCAGGTGTGGCTCACTGAGGACAACACCATGCCCAACGCGATGAAGGTCCAGCACGCCTTTGACGCCTTCATCGTCGAGGAGCTGGTCCCCGCGATCCGCACCGACTGTGGCGACCCTGATGTGGAGATCATCGTCACCGGTGCATCCATCGGGGCGTACAACGCGCTGGCCTCCATCTGCCGGCACCCCGACCTGTTCTCCCATGCCATCTGCCTGTCCGGCACCTTCGAACTCTCCAAGTTCCTGCAGGGCGACATGGACGAGTCCTGGCATCGCGCCTCCCCACTGCACTTCATTCCGGACCTCGCCGAGGACGACCCGGGTCTGGCCCAGTTGCGCCAGAGGTTCGTGCTGCTGGCCCACGGCACAGGACGTTGGGAGAGCCCCGAGGAGTCATGGAGCGTGGCCGCCTGCCTGGGTGGGCGTGGCATTCCGAACCGGGTCGACGAGTGGGGCGAGGAATGGGACCACGACTGGCCTGTCTGGCGGGAGATGCTGCCGCAGTTCCTGGACGAGATACTGCAGACCTGAGTCCCGGGTCGGCCGGTCGAGCCGTCACACGACGAATACGCCGGCGGCAACCCGCCGCCGGGTAGGAGAAACACGTTGAACAGCCAGAGTCTGCGCGCCTCCCTGATGGCGCTGGCCCGGAACCACCACTGGGACTGGACGCCGTCGACCAGAGCGGTCCTCGACGACCTTCCCGGGTCGGCTACCGGTAGGCACCCCGTACAGGTGGTCTCGTCGCTCGACGAGGCACAACTCGATGCGCTCCGTGGTGACAGGAGTTTCCTCAAGCGGGTACGGCGCCGTACAAACCACCTGGACGGCCTACTGGCCGACGCCCACCCGACGCCGGAGATCGCCTACTTCTCACCCGAGTTCGGCATCAGCGACCTGGTCCCCCAGTACTCCGGTGGGCTGGGGGTCCTCGCAGGCGACCACCTGAAGTCCGCCAGCGACCTGGGCCTGTCGCTCGGTGCCGTCGGCCTCTTCTACCACCGGGGGTTCTTCCGACAGGAGGTGGTGGACGGCGAACAGACCGAACACCTCGATACCTATGTCCCCGCCGACCTCGGGTTCGTGGACACCGGTATCGAGGTACCGGTACCGATCGGTGACCACGATGTGATCGCACGGGCCTGGCGCCTCGACGTCGGCCGGATCCCGCTACTGGCCCTGACCACCGACCTCCCAGCCAACGACGCAACTGACCGTGCGATCACCGACCGGCTCTACAGCGGGGACCGCCGACACCGGATCCAGCAGGAAATCGTGCTGGGCGTCGGCGGCATCCGGGTGCTCCGCAGGCTCGGCTGGGCGCCAGCGGTCCACCACCTCAACGAGGGACACGCCGGATTCCTGATACTCGAGCTGCTCGACGACCATCTCAGCAACGGCCACTCCCTGGCCTCGGCCCTCGACGCCATCCGACCCGGTCTGGTATTCACCACCCACACCCCGGTCCCAGCGGGGATCGAGCGCTTCGACACCGACCTGGCCAGCGAGCACCTGGAACCTTTCGCCAGGCGCTGGGATATAGACCCGGAGGAACTCGTCGGCCTGGGCACCACGCCCGATGACAGGGACTCGTTCAACCTCGCCACCTTCTGCCTCCGTGCCTCGGCAAGGGCCAACGGCGTCTCGAAATTGCACGGCGAGGTGAGCCGATTGCTGTTCGCCGACGTCCCGGGTGGGCCGGAGATCACCTCGGTCACAAACGGCGTGCACGCCCGGACATGGGTCGCCCCCCGGCTCCAGGAGACCTTCGACAAGCACCTCGGCAGCGGCTGGGCCGACGGTGACCCGGATGCCTGGAAAGGCGTGGACGGCATCGCCCACGAGACCATCCGGAATGTCCGACGGTCCGGAGCGTCGGACCTCGGGGCTCTGGTCGCGGAGCGCCTCGGCGCCCGGCTGGACCCGGATGCCCTCATCATCGGCTTCGCCCGGCGGTTCACCGCCTACAAGCGGGCGACGCTGCTGCTCCACCACCGTGAACGCCTCGCCGCCCTGCTGGCCGACAACGACCGCCCGGTGCAGTTCGTCTTCGCCGGGAAGGCCCACCCGGCCGACACCGGTGGCAGGGCACTGATCGCCGACATCATCGCCTTCGGCGAGGACGCCGGAGCCAACGGCCGGTTCCTCTTCCTCCCCGGCTACGACATGGCCGTTGCCCGGACCATGTACGCCGGTTGCGACGTGTGGTTGAACACCCCGGTGCGGTCACGTGAGGCCTCCGGCACGAGCGGCCAGAAGTCCGCCCTGAATGGCGGGCTGAACTGTTCGGTGAGCGACGGCTGGTGGGACGAGATGGCAGACGGCCGCAACGGGTGGACCATCCCGGCGACCGACGGAACCGACGAGGACGCCGAAGAGGTGGTCCTCGCCCGGGACCTGACCGAATCCGCGGCCACGCTGGACATCCTCACCGGCGAGATCATCCCCGAGTTCTTCGCTGACGGAGACAGTCGGTCCGATGCGTGGACCAGCCGCATCCGCCACAACTGGCTGACCCTCGGACCCCTGGTTACCGCCGGTCGCATGGTCTCTGACTACACGACGCTCCTGTACCAGCCGGCGATTGAGGATGGACGCCCTCGATGAGCATCGATCCCGGCTGGTCGACCCCCCTGGGCGCCACCTGGGACGGTTCCGGGGTCGGGTTCGCCGTCTTTTCGGAACCTGCCGAACGAATCGAGCTGTGCCTCTTCAATCCAGACGGCAGCGAGACCCGCCACACCCTGCCGGAGATCAACTCGTCGGTTCACCACGGGTACATCGCCGGCGTCAAGCCCGGACAGGAGTACGGCTTCCGTGTCCACGGCGAGTGGAACCCCGCAGCCGGCATCCTCTGCAACCCGGCCAAGCTGCTGGTCGATCCATACGCACGGGCGGTGACCGGCCAGATCCGTTGGGGGCCCGAGG
>Ga0209554_1001196_pt1 | contig 20075 bp, 17 predicted proteins | sample MarorgKNORR_S2LV_5_FD_188221 | JGI IMG/M metagenome (GOLD analysis project Ga0209554, IMG submission 188221) | Marine microbial communities from the Southern Atlantic Ocean, analyzing organic carbon cycling - Bottom_A/KNORR_S2/LV (SPAdes) (version 2) | ecosystem: Environmental > Aquatic > Marine...
CCTTATTTTGGCTTTGGGTGGTGGTGTTGTAGGAGATGTTGCTGGATTTGTTGCATCCTCCTTTATGCGGGGAATTGAATATTACCAGATTCCTACAACCCTTCTTGCCATGGTGGATTCATCCATCGGAGGAAAAACTGGAATCAATATAGCTGAAGGAAAAAATCTAGTGGGTACCATTTATCAACCAGTGGGTGTTTTAGTAGACCCGATAATTTTGGATTCACTCCCCCGGGAAGAGGTTATTGCCGGACTCGGTGAGGTCATAAAATACGGTGCAATACGGGATGCTCACTTTCTAAATAATATTTCATCATGGCTCAATAATATTGATTCATTTCCATTCGAAAAGGCTGTAATGCGATCCTGCGCTATCAAAGCAGAAATCGTATCTTTAGATGAGAGGGAAGGAGGCCTGCGAAGATTATTGAATTTTGGGCATACAATTGGCCATGCGATTGAGGCACATTTAGGGTATGGAAAGATCAGGCATGGGGAGGCAGTAGCGCTGGGAATGAAATGTGCAGGATGGGTGTCAGAACAATTGGGTATTCTAAAAAACGATGAGAATCAATTATTATCAGATATCATAAATAAATTAACTCTCCCAATTCTACCATTTATGGATCCGAATACAATATTATCATTTGTTAAAAAAGATAAAAAGATCAGGAGTGGGGTGCTTCATTTTGTTGTTTTAGATGAATTAGGGAAAGGGAATACCTGTGATACAGTGCCAGATGAAATGATCATGAATTCACTCAAGGTAATCCAATGAAATTTTTAGTTATCAATGGTCCAAATCTGAATTTATTAGGAATTCGTGAACCTGATATTTATGGCACCGAGACCCTGGAGGACATTGAATATTGGTTGGATGAACAACCCGATGCCATCGGACATGAGATTGTATGGTTCCAATCAAACCATGAGGGTGATCTCATTGATCTGTTTCATGATTCTATTGGAAAATTTGAAGGTATAATATTTAACCCGGGAGCATTTACTCATTATTCCTATGCACTTAGAGATGCTGTGGCTTCAATTCCTGTCCCCACTATTGAAATCCATCTTAGTAACATCAATCAAAGAGAGGAATTTAGAAAAACATCCGTCATAAAGGATAAATGTATTGGTCAAATTTCGGGGTTAGGGAAACAGGGATATCTGGAAGCTCTTAAATCATTAATTCATTATATATAAAAAGTCCGCTTTTCTCTAGTTACTGTCTTCTTTCTCTATCCGCTCGGCGATTTGAATTACGGCGGCCCTCACTTCTTCTATTATTATTGGGTGACCTACGATTGAAATCGACTATTAACTTTTGTTGTCGACGGTCCTTTTGCCTTTGTTCATCTCGCCGGCGATCATTTTCACGATGGTCCAAACCCCGTTGTTGATCAGTCAAAATATTCTCCTAAATTAAAAAAGAATAACCCCAACTTTAGCCGGGGTTACAATAATGGTGTATTTAGCTTAGGTTTAACCTTTAAAATCAACGAAAAGCGTGGATTCTGTCTTTACCAGATTAACCTTATCCGTCATGTCCAATGCGCTAACAGCTTGTTCTACCATTGCCATTTCATTCTCGTGGATGAATGCATCTGCACGAGCAATATAGGCGAGATTTTTCACTACCTTGAATCGATCCTCATCGGTGGGGAACAATTCTTTCAGTGCTTCCAGTGATGTTCCATATTGAGCACTCCTGGATGATTCATCTCCCAGGTCAATGAATTTATCAATGACTTCAGCTTCAATCGCATTATATGCATCATCGGACACCTGGGGCAACATCACTTTGACATTGCCACGCATGGCTTGTTTTTCAGATTCATCTACTTCGCCATCTGCTAAAAAAGAAACGCATACAAATGCATATACTAAATCGTGATGTTGACTCCAATCTGCCATAAAATCCTCTTCTATTTATATGTTTTGGGTATTGGTAATTGTTTTCTCCCAATCAATGTAATCAAATAAATGAAAGACATCAACCAGGTGTTATGAAAAATTATGATGTGTAGGATAGAAATTCAAGATTTCTAAGAAATTTCCTTAACTTTATTTTTTAGATGGATTATTGTTTCAATTGTATCTCTATTGTAGTTTTTCTTTTCTAATCTGACCGAAGTATTAACCGCCATGAGCCTATTTTTCATCAAAGAACTCAGATTCGTCTCTTGGGACAATTTATAAATAATTAAATCTCTTTTTAATTAAATACACACTATGGAAAAATTCTATACTAGCCTCGTAAAATTCAATAGCCTTCAGTTCAAGTACCGAACGTCCCTAACTTTTATAGTGGTTCTGGTCGGTGTCCTGGCTTCAGATATCTTATTTCACATCTATTTCCCATCCATAGTTAATTTTCTTGAAGGTCAATTCAGTATCGTTTTATCGGACCATGAGAGTATTGATCTGGGATTTGCCCCTGAAATTTGGGGAGGTGTCCTGGCTATGGTATTGGGAACATTGATTATTGTAGTTGCAATCGCCGCCGAATCATCTCCAAAACTGATGGATCTTTTTGTAAAAGATTGGTTGAGTTTGATTTACGTCTGGTTTTTAATTCTAGCATCTCTTCACGCTATGGTAATCATGTTTTATGTTGAGCCGTTGAATCGGGTTTCCAGTATAGTACTTAATACCTATGTTTATCTCTTCGTCGCATCTATCTTTACGCTACCCTACATTTTTTACATCCTGCTTTATTCCAAAACCAGCAACGTTGTAACGACCATTTCAGGAATAATTAAGTCTTTTATTTTTAATTTGAAAAAAACAGCCATCAAGTCAGTTATGAATAATAGCATTGAGGTTGTGGAGGAATATCAAAAAGAGATCATGGGTTCCTTGGACCAGTTGGATGATCTCCTGGCATTCACTGAATTCAAAGAGACCCAAACAGAGATCATACGCCAAATCAGTACAATCATTCAAATCTACATCACCGAAAAACCGGGATTTAATCCCCAGTTTTTCCATCTCACTCCCACAATAAGAGCTAATGCTACCTTTCGGACCTACACAGATATACAGTATCAGGAAATGGCAGAAACTTTTACTTTTTATGAGATCAAGGTATTTCGACTTTTGGGTAATTCTTATATCAAAATGATTGAAAATGATCGCTTCGATATTGCATCTCTTATTCCTGCAGAGTTAGTTGATATTGGGAAAACCTGTCTAAAAATGGAAGATAATACAATACTGGATAATGTAAATATCCGATTTAATACGCTTTTCCGTTTCGCAATGAAACATGCCTATAAGAATAATGAACCAAGAAATTTATATAATTTGTCATTTCATTATTCGAACATGATCCAAGAATATGTGAAAGCAAATCGTGTGGATATGGCTAAGTATTGTTATGATAAATTTAAATTTTACGCTAACGACATTTACAAGAATTCTGAAGGAAACCCATCTCTCTATTTCATCGTGGATACATTAACCTTTGAATTAAGAAAGTGTCAGGTTCTGATTCATGAAAAAGGATGGAGCGATGAAGATCAAATGGATCTTTTGAAAATGATCCTTCAGTTAGATAAACCGCCCGGATATTCTAAAGATGGCGTGGATAAGGGTATTCTGGGTGGCAATAATGGCACACGAAGAATTCAGATCGGATTGGCACTTTTTTATTTATCAGTAGATAAAAAGGATTTCGCCACAGCGATTGCGGAAGATTATCTGGATGACTTGGCCTACTTCGATGAGAAATCCTTCAAGGCAAACGCAAATACGCAATGTTTCCTGTTGTCTATTTTGGGACCAACTTTCTGGGAAGACACGGACCGCGGTAATCTCAATATTTACTTTGCCCCGGAGAAAGATCAACTGGAGCCCTTTAAAGAACTCCTGTTTGAATTGATGGATAACCGGTTAGAAGCCCTGGAGCGTGACGTTCAATTTTTGACGCTTGAAGTGGATAAATTGATGCAGAAGCGCCAAAGACAGGACGGGTATTTGAATGATGCGGATAAGGAACGGATGGAAGATCTACAGCGCAAAATTTCTGCCCGGGAAAAATCCGACGATGATAAGCCAATCGCTTGGACAATCGATCACGACATTCTTTATACTCTCCTTTGCATTTCTTTTTTTGCTGATCAGGAAATTGATGAATCGGAAAAAGATGTTATTTATGAGAGTTTTGGGAAATTTGTAAATGAAGTAACGAATGATAGTTTTAACACTGATTTTGGACTGGCGACCGGAAAATTCATCGAACTTAAGAATGAAGAGTCGCGACAGGAACAGTATGAGGATTCATTACTGAATATTAAGAATGCTGAAGGAACAGACTCAAATCAATTACTGAGACTTATCCATGCATTTATTGATATTGCCAATGCAGATGAATTCATTCATGAAAATGAAGTGGTGCTCATACAGAATGCGGCAGCCATTTGGGAACTGGATGTCGAGATCAAAAAACCAAAATATGGCGATCGGTTAACAATTCTGGAATAAAATAATTATCCTATGCTGGATGGGAATGTCCGAGCCATCCAATTATACACTGCTTTATTAACGGGTAAGGGCGAAAAAGAAAGCTTGAGTCAGGTTAGATATGTCCGCACTGGCTGTTGCCAGGTTCTGCACCGCTGATTTCGCTACTTCGAAATAAACAGATCCGCCAACTTCCGGGTTATCTTTTACAATATTTGAAAAATCATCCAGTTTCAGAACCCCATATTTTACAGATGTAGTTGCATGGACATGAGCTGTTCTAATCGCGTCATCCAGTACCAATGAAAATTCGCCAATTCCAAAAGCAGGTGCCTGGACCACAGAGACTGTTGGTTTAATAACCGGTTCGGATGCGGGTGGCGGATCAGTGGTTTCTAAACGAATGATGGGTTTACGCGATGTGGTAATGCCGGTGGCAGTTTTAACCATCATATTCTTGGAAACTTCAACCTGTCCTTGAAAGATAAGAACCATTGTGTTCCCAGTATCCCCTTCCGTCAACAATTGTTCTTTTGGATCACAATCCTGAACCTCAACAACCGCAGCGATTTGTGCACATAAGTTTTGCGGTACTTTACTAAAATAATTTATTTTTTGAATTTGTTCTGCCGTTGGATTCATGGTTTATCTCAATACCAAAGCTCTGTGTTTTTCATCAATGATGTAATCATCTTTCGGGTTTATTTCAACCATCACATGTTCATCATTGGTCAAACTAATTCCTGCACCATCTAGTTGCTCTTTAATCATACTGCGAATAAGGGGCGTACCGCTCTCGCCCATTTGGTCTTCCAGACTGAATCCTGCTTTGCGAATTGCATACCCCACCAGAAGCCAATTATGTTTGAATTTGAAAAAAGCAGAAATCTTGTTATGGGTTTGTCCACTTAAACTTTTCGGGATAGCCACCTCTTGTAATCCCTTATCTTTTTCTTCCTGAACAATCAAATCATCAAAGAATTGAGGGACACCGGGATCCGTTACATGTTTTGCCAACAAATGCGGGACATGATCATCCGGGATAACAATCTCATTTACATTAGCCCGGTGTAAATGGGATACATTTTCAGGATTGATCACATGAGCAATAATATTACAAGATTCAGCGATAGATTTAGCGGTCAGGCAGGTTAATACGGTTTTGTCTTCATCGGGTTCTTCATGAGGCAATAAACCGGAACTGTCTGGAAGGATCATTAACGCACTCGCTTTTTCCAGGAATGCTTTCTTTAAAACAGCCTCTTGGGTGAAATTTTCAGCTATGTGGCTGATATTCAGTCGCTCAAACCCAAACCCGGCTATTGCTCTTTGCATGATATCTGTATCCATTTCATTAACCAGGATGACAACGGATATTGAATTATGATTCGCATCAATAATTTTTAAAATCGATGGAACAAATGAATTCCATCCTGCTATGACCAAATGGTCATTAAATTTATTTTCGTCCAATGTATCATCTCCTTTTAATCTTTGCGCAACCAAAACGGATGCCACAGCCCCGCCTAACAGTGTGACGACGCCAAAGTTTAATAGCATTACAATAATGGTAAGGAATTTCCCCAAATGGGTTACAGGGCTAACATCACCATACCCAACAGTTGTGAAGGTAACGACTGACCACCAGAATGTATGGAAAAAGGTATCTAACCAGTTTGGTTCATCCCCTCCAAAAATGAAAGTCTTCCCTACATCGTCCATCACGCTTTCTTTGAACATATCATATTCGACTATGGTCAAAGCTATCGTAGACACCAGGATGAGTAAAATGGACCACATGGCATACCGGAAAAATTCATTTTCCTTATAGAAAGAAATAACCTTTGAGAAGAATTTCTCCATCAGGTGAGGTCCTTCTCTCTTTTCGGCTTTTTTGTCTTCTTCCTCGGCGACAGCTTGGATGGTTTCCAAATCTGAAAATTGATTTAATTCATCGAAGAAGTCATCCCCAGTTTGATTAGACTCGTCGGATCCTAATTCGGATGTAATAGACCTTAGTTTTTGATTTTCAGAATTATCTACAGTCATTTTCTTCAATTCGGTGTGTGTATGCTCGTAATTCGAACAGATAGTATAAAAAATACTATCGATTTATTTCAGAAGAAGCAAATAGGAAGTTTATCTATGAAATTCTTGGATAGACTTGACATCTATCTTCTGGTGAGCCAATCGTATGGCCCGAACAGCAGCATTGGCACCTGATAGGGTGGTAATTGCAACAATCCCCTTTTGGATGCAGGAACGACCGATTGATTCTTCATCATACCGGGCCTGTGCACCCATGGGCGTATTGATTACGAGGTTAATCTCACCGTTCTTAATCCCATCCACAATATTGGGTCTGCCTTCACCAACCTTATAAACCGATTCTACCTGGATACCGTTTCGTCTCAATTCCTTAGCCGTTCCAGATGTTGCTACTAAATTAAAACCAATTTCTATTAGATCGCGGGCAATGGGGATGGCGTCCAATTTATCAGAATTATTTACCGATAAGAATACAGTTCCGGTATGCGGTATTATATTCCCAGCACTGATTGAAGCACGACGAAAAGAATCACCGAGGGTATTGGAAATACCCATCACTTCCCCGGTTGATTTCATTTCCGGGCTTAAAAAGATTGATTCTTCAGGAAATTTGTTAAAGGGAAGCACTGCTTCTTTCACCGCCACATGACGGTGGCTATCCCAGGGCTTCAACTCAAATTCAGAAAGGGTGGCGCCTGTAGCAAGTTGAGCCGCAATGCGGGCTAATGGTACATTTGTTGTTTTGCTCACAAATGGGATTGTTCGACTAGCTCTTGGGTTCACTTCCAAAACATAAACTTGCCCATCCTTATAGGCGAACTGAAGATTAATGAGGCCGATCACGTTTAATTCAAGTGCCAGAGATTGGGTGATATAAATGATCTCATCCATCGCTTCAGTTGTAATTCGATACGGCGGCAACACACACGCAGAATCTCCGGAATGAATTCCCGCCTCCTCAATATGCTGCATCACAGCACCTATATGAACAGATTCACCATCGCACAATGCATCTACATCAAATTCAAAAGCATCTTCTAAAAATTCATCAATCAGGATAGGGTGGCCTTCGGTAACATCTGCATTACGGGAAATATAATCGATCAATTGTTCCTTCGCGTAAACGATTTCCATAGCACGACCCCCCAATACATAACTGGGTCGTGCTAAGACTGGATATCCGATTTTTTCTGCTACGGCCACCACTTCATCCAGCGTTCTGCCTGTTCCATATTCCGGGCAAACAATTTTTAGTTTTTCAAGGATCGATCCAAATTTTTCCCGGTCTTCTGCCAGATCAATATTTTCAGGCGATGTTCCCAAAACGGGAACTCCTGCTTTTGAAAGAGCATTGGCAATCTTTAATGGTGTTTGTCCACCAAACTGGACCAAGACACCCTCCGGTTTTTCAAATTCAACAATATTCAGCACATCTTCAAAAGTCACCGGTTCAAAATAAAGACGATCTGCTAAATCAAAATCAGTACTGACCGTCTCCGGATTACAATTCACCATAATTGTTTTGAATCCCTGGTCTTTCAATCCGAACACGGCCTGGACACAACAATAATCAAATTCGATTCCCTGACCGATGCGGTTTGGACCCCCACCCAGAATAATGATCTTTTTCCCTTCCAAAGGTTCGATCTCATTTTCTTCATCATAAGTGGAATAACAATAAGGCGTTTGTGCTTCAAATTCAGCGGCACAGGTATCAACCACTTTGTACGATGGAAATACATTTTCTTTTTTCCGTAAATCCCGGATTTCCAACTCAGTTTTTCCAATCATTCTACCAATCTGTTTATCGGAAAAACCGTTTTGTTTTAATTTTCGTAGAGATGTTGTCCCGCTTTCTGCGGGATTTCCAACATGCTGTATCTCTACCAATAATTTTATCTGATACAAAAACCACGGATCAATTCCTGTGATTTTATTTACATCTTCAATTGATTGCCCTTCCAAAAACGCTTGCCGTATTTTTAATAACCTAAAGGACGTTGCATAACGCAAGGTGGACATATCCAATGACCGTGCACGGTTCAAGTCTGGGTCTCCTTTTGCAGGTGGCTTGGGCTCCAAACCATCCAATCCTACTTCCAGGGATCGGAATGCTTTTTGCAACGATTCCCGGAAGGTACGTCCAATAGACATAACTTCTCCCACGCTTTGCATTTGCACACTCAAGTGGCCGGTTGCAGACGGAAATTTTTCAAAATCAAATCGAGGTACTTTTGTGACAATATAGTCAATTGTTGGTTCAAAGGCGGCCAGTGTTTTTCCTGTGATTTCATTGGGAAGTTCATCCAAGGTGTAGCCTACCGCCAACTTAGCTGCCACCTTTGCAATAGGGAACCCTGTAGCCTTGGATGCCAAGGCCGATGAGCGACTGACACGGGGATTCATTTCAATGATGATCATGCGACCATTTTCAGGATTCACGGCAAACTGAACATTGGATCCGCCTGTTTCAACGCCAATAGTTCGCAAACATTGGATTGCCCAATTTCGCATTTTCTGGTATTCCTTATCCGTTAACGTCATGGCAGGTGCTACAGTGACTGAATCGCCGGTGTGGACACCCATGGGGTCAATATTTTCAATTGAACAAATAATGATGGCATTGTCTGCGGTATCTCTGATCACTTCAAGTTCAAACTCTTTCCAACCCAATAAGGACTCTTCCATAAGGACTTCCGTAATGGGACTGGCATTCAAACCATTTTCGATCAATTTCTGGAATTCATCAAAATTGTAGGCAACAGATCCACCAGTACCACCCATGGTAAAGGAAGGACGGATAATAATAGGGAATTTCAGGTTTTCCAGTTGTGATTCCGCTTCCCGCCAAGAATGGACAAACCCGCCCTGAGCAGTGTCAATCCCGATCGCATCCATGGCTTCTTTGAAGCGCTCCCTGTCTTCAGCCTTATAGATGGCATCCACCTGGGCACCAATGAGTTGCACACTATATTTTTCTAAAATGCCCCGTTTGTGCAGTTCTATTGCCAGGTTTAATGCTGTTTGTCCCCCGACGGTTGGTAAAATTGCATCCGGTTTTTCCTTTTGAATGATGGCTTCCACATACTCTGCAGTAATAGGCTCGATATACGTGGCATCGGCCAGATTTGGATCGGTCATGATCGTAGCAGGATTGGAGTTTACCAGGATGATACGGTAACCTTCTTCTTTTAGGGCGCGCGTTGCCTGTGTTCCGGAATAATCAAACTCACAGGCTTGACCAATCACAATGGGGCCTGCACCAATAATTAAAATGGATTTTATATCAGTTCGTTTTGGCATTTTCCATCCTATCAATAAAGGACTGAAATAAATAACGACTATCATGAGGTCCCGGACTGGCTTCCGGATGATATTGAACGGAAAATGCGCATAACTCTTCACACAGGATACCTGCGGATGTATTGTCATTCAAATTAACATGAGTTGGAATTACATTTTCAGGGAGGGAATCCAAATCCACCGCAAAGCCATGATTTTGGCTCGTGATCTCCACTTTTCCAGATTCCAGATTTTTCACAGGATGGTTGATCCCTCGGTGGCCAAATTTTAGTTTGAATGTTTTGGCACCCAATGCCAAAGCCAATATCTGATGGCCCAGGCAAATCCCAAAGATTGGTTTTTTACCTAAAAGTTCTTTAACAGTTTTAATTCCATAACTCACAGCAGCAGGATCGCCAGGACCGTTGGACAGAAATATCCCATCTGGATTAAAATTCAAAATTTCGTCGGCAGTTATATTTGCGGGAAAAACAGTTATATCGCACCCGTGACTTTCAAGTAATCGAAGAATATTTTGTTTAATTCCATAATCAATCGCTGCTACTTTATAGGTACTTCCATTGTTACACCATTCAAATGATTCTTTAGTTGTGACTTCTTTCGCCAAGTCCAAACCAGACATATTGGGGGCTTTTTCTAACTTCTGTTTGAGCGAATCCAAATCAGAATCAATTGTAGAAATGATCCCGTTCATGGCACCATTATCTCGGATATGCCGCGTGAGCGCACGAGTATCCAAACCTTGAATTCCCACAATATGCTGTTCTTTTAAATAATGACCAATGGGTTGGGTCGATCGCCAATTTGATGGGATTTTTGTTTCTTCTTTAATAACAAATCCGGCAACTTGGATATTGTTTGATTCCACGTCATCAGAATTGATACCATAGTTCCCAATATGGGGCGTTGTCATGGTAACGATCTGGCCGAAATAAGATGGATCGGTCAGAATTTCCTGATATCCGGTCATTCCAGTATTAAAACATATTTCGCCTGTTGTTTCACCCTCTGATCCGAATTTTTCACCATAAAAAAAACGGCCGTCCCGTAACAAAAGAACGGCCGTTTTAAAATTATCCATACCGGAATTTCACAAGGTTTTTTTGAAATCCAAACCCTGTTCCTCCATGATCACAAATTTATTTGAGTAGAACAAGAACCTTACAGTTAGACAGGAGGCCAAATTTCTTTTCAGCATCCCGGATGCGTTCAGCATCCAAGTTAGACACAGTTAAATTCACCTCATCATCACTACTTACAGCTTCAACCAAAAGTGGATTATTGCCAACCCTTCGACGAACATTGCTATCTTCCATGGAATGGGCATAACCTATTGGCCCTCGATTAACAGATCGAGAGCGTGTATAATGTCTCGGACCATAAACCAGGATTTCATCTTCGTTAAATATTTTTGGAACCATGGCTGGGATATGATAAATATTCCTGGCGTCGATCACAATCCCTGTTGTATGTTCACTTTTTGGCATAGTTGCCCGCGACATCAGATAGGTGGAGTGTGCAAGGATTTCACTCATATATCCATTTGCATCAATAAGAATTTCTGCTAAACCAGACATTTTAACCGCCAATGCAATCGCAACCTGATTCTGCTCTAGATATTTAATTTCTCCTTGCTGGAAAGCACTTCCAACCAACGTTTCTACACGACTTTCAATTAAAGGGTCATCCACCATGAGTTCACCAACCGTACGTCCATCAAAGTTGACCAGTTTAATCAGATCTAATAGATTCTCTCTTGCACGAGTTCTAGCTTCACCTTTAGACAATTTAAGATTTTTTTCTATAACAAGCAGGTCACTATCCACTGATCTTTTCGCGATTATATCTGCTGTTCCACGACAAACTATGACACGGTTCGCATAGTCGATGAATCCATGGTCAGTCCGAACAATAGAAGATATGTGGGAATCGACAGCGAAAAGGCTGCCAAGAATGATTAGATATGTAGATAGATATTTTGCCATAGAGCCTCGTCTTGGTATAAGTAAAGGTAACATATTTGACCATCGTAGTGCAACTCCCCAAAAGACAAATTCCTTCAGTAACTTCCCTGCTATGGCATCCCGATTTAAGAATCGTTTTTTACCCCTGATCCTTATACTGTTTTCTTGTGTAGAAAATACGATCTTTATCCAGGTGCATCCTGATGGCCAGACTTATTTCAGGTTTGAAAGTAGAGGAGATTCTACGGATATATTTGATTCAGACTTCCTTCACCCACAGAATATACCTGGCTGGACATCAACATCCAGAGTCTTGGAGAATAAAGGTGAAGAGGAAAATAACTGGGTACTATCTACAGAAGGAATTAGCAGAGATACGGTTTTATTGTTTTTTAATAATGATCCAATACCATTGGGATATTCTTTCCATCGAACATCATTAAAAACTTTTCTAAGCTCTGAGTATAACATTTCACTCAAATTTGAAGGAAGAAAAATAAAAAATGATTTTCCAAAACTTTATGAGGCAATCCTTTCAGAAAAATCTGATTCACTATATTGGCTGCCAGAAGCTTTAACGGTTTTAATGCATAAGGGGTTAAAGGATATTGCCCACGATTCTCTTTCTCCCAATCAAATGATCTGGAACCAACGATTGGTGAACCATTTACGAAATTCGTTTGCAAGGGTAACAACATTGGAAGAATTCGAAAAAATCCAAAACAATCGGATCGCTTATTTAACAGATCTTCTTAAACCATTTCATGTGGATCCATCCCTTCCATTAAATCTAGGGATAACAATGGAAAATCATGAAAAAATTCTAAATACATCCCTCGATCTTAATGATGATTCATTTGAGGTAAAAATCATCTTGCCGGGACAAATAGTAACCACGAATGCAACAGAGATTTTAGGAGATACCTTAATGTGGCAATTCGGGCTTGACTCCCTTCTCTCTAATTCCTTTGAATTAAAAGCAGAATCAGTGATCTTTGCTACAGATCGGATTCAAAAAACCTTAATTTCTATCGGGATTTTATTCCTGGTTCTCATGGGGATTCTCATAAAAAAACGGCTCTAAATATTTTGAGAAAACTGATCATTCTATCCTTAATATTTCATTTCTGTTTCGGAGGTTCACCAAAATATGGCGATGCCCAGATTGTTATCATATTAAAGGAATATTTCGAATCAATGAGAAATGCGCCAACTCTATTAGGGCACCGATTTTACATAGATAAAAATGATCAAGTTATACAGATTGAAATAGAAACCCCGGAAATCGGCTTCAATGATGGAATTTTATTTGGATTTAATGCTATGAGCAAGATTGCTGATGTTGCCAAGACCAAATTCACACAATCCATTCTTATTATTCATTTTCAAGGACAACAAATTCCGGTTGTAGCAAAAAGTAAACTGGAGTGTTCTAAAGCATTCTTCCTTGATGGTCTTCAAGATGAAACACAATGGCGGAAAAATTGTTTGAGAATTACAGACACCTAAATGAAAAAGACTTTTGATAAGATCCATCATTACATGGGGGTAGAGCTCAATCAACAGACCTGGGCATTACTGGGGAAAGAAAATCGTGATAAAGTGGATAATTCCCGAATGATTGCCTACGCAAAAGCATCCCTCTACCATTGGCAGAGATCACCAGAATTTAAACCAGTCAATGAACATCAGGGTGAATGGATTATTTCCCATGTTTATGCTGTATTAGAAAACGGAGATCAATCCCTATATCATGCCCAGAAATGTTGGTCCATAACTCATCAATTGAACTTAGCAGGATTTGATCTTGCCTACGCCAATGAAGCCCTGGCACGAGCCTATGCAGCCTTAAGTGATTCAGAAAAAATGAATCAATTTTTTTTAAAAGCAAAATCCACCGGGGTCAATATTGAGGACAAAAAGGATCGGGAATTATTTTTATCTGATCTTCATCTTGGGCCCTGGTTTGAGTGTACAAAAACAATGGAACCGTGATGCTAATTTTTATCAATCTATTTCATGAATATCAGTCCAAATTGAACTGTCACATTCAATACGGTTAATTGTGTTAAAAAATATTTTTATTATTTTCCTGATATTTTTCATAGTGGCTCTTGCGCAGAATAATGAGACTGACCCTTTTTCAGGGTCTGTTATTCTAAAACATAGACTGTTGCACACGCCGCCTAAACCCCTGTTTGAGAATCGTTCCCATTACTTGGATTTTATAACCGATATTCCAGGGGATTCTGTGGAGCAAGCAATCCTCTTTTTCAAAACGAATATCATGGAAAATTATCGCGAATTTTCCATAGAAGGGACACATGGCCTATACCGTTTCAAATACGACCCGAAGGTTTATCCCGGACATTCTATTAAATATTACTTTGTCCTGAAATCAGGTGATACTATTTATGGGATACCCTTGAATAGCCAAGGCAAGCTTGTCCCTGTAGAAAAGCGATTTATTGATCCCATACAATATTATAAACAACGTGCAAGAATGAATCGATGAACCCAGAAAAACGTATTGATGAACTCCGGGGAATTATTCAGGATCACAATTATCGATATTATATCTTGGATGACCCGACAATCTCAGACGGAGAATATGATATCCTTCTCTGTGAGTTGGAAAATCTAGAAAAGGAGAACCCTGAATTAATTACACCTGATTCACCTACTCAACGGGTTGGATCAACTCCTGTTACAGAATTTGGCACCATTGAACATCGAATTCCCATGCTTTCTCTTGCCAACGCTATGAATGAAGAAGAATTCGTGGCATTTGATAAAAGAATGCAAAAAGGACTAGATACAGATTCTGTCACCTATATGGCAGAACCCAAACTAGACGGACTTGGCGTTGAACTTGTATATGAAAACGGATTGTTAGTTTATGGGTCCACCCGTGGCGATGGATATACAGGAGAAGATATCACTCATAATTTGAAAACCATTCGCGGGATTCCTTTATCACTTCGAATAGTAGATATTACAGTCCCTGCCCTATTGGAAGTCCGCGGTGAAGTTTTTATCAGAAAGGATGATTTTATTGCCTTAAACAAAAAACAGGAGCTGGATGAGAAGCCCCCTTTTGCTAACCCTAGAAATGCCGCTGCCGGAAGCCTGCGACAATTAGATCCCAAAATAACCGTAGATCGTCCACTTTCCATTTATTGCTATCAAGGAGGAATGATCAACGGCCAAACTTTTCCTGACCACGCCTCTTTCCTGGATGCACTAAAAAAATGGGGATTGCCTGTGAACCCATTTGTCCAGGTCGTTACAGGTTCTGATGGTATCATTTCCTATCATAGGGAATTAGAAGAAAAACGAAATGACTTACCCTACGAAATTGATGGAACTGTCTTTAAGATCAATAATTATAATGAGCGGGAAAATCTGGGGTCGCGCAGCCGTTCCCCACGATGGGCCATTGCGGGGAAATTTAAAGCACAACAAGCTACAACGGTTATAAATGATATTGATGTGCAAGTTGGACGTACCGGGGCACTCACGCCTGTTGCCAAGTTAAACCCCGTTTATGTAGCCGGCGTCACCGTCACCAATGCAACGCTCCATAATCAGGATGAGATTGATCGGAAAGACATTCGTATCGGTGATACTGTCTTAATTGAACGGGCTGGCGATGTGATTCCAAAAGTGGTTAAGGTCATCACAGAAAAACGGCCAAATGGAACCAAACCATTTCAAATCCCGGCAGAATGCCCTGCCTGCGGGCATGGTGCCCATCGACCCGAAGGTGAAGTGATTTTACGGTGTGGGAATATTTCATGTCCGAGACAAATCAAAGGGCGAATCCAGCATTTCGCATCTAAACTGGCTATGAACATTGATGGATTGGGCGTGAAGGTCATTGATCAATTGGTAGAAGAAGGTCTTTTAAAAACGATAGATGATCTTTACTCCTTAAATCAAGAATCACTTGTAGTCCTGGATCGGCTTGGAGAAAAGTCGGCGGGAAATTTGATTGAGGCTATTTCAAATTCAAAAGAAACAACATTCGCCCGGTTTGTCTATGCATTGGGAATTCGCAATGTAGGCGAACACATTGCTAAAGTATTGGAAAAACAGTTTTCCGGGAATTTGGGAGAATTCCAAAATGCCGATGTAGAAGAATTGGAGAACATTGATGAGATCGGTCCCATCGTTGCAGAGACTGTGGTCCAGTTTTGGTCTGATAAATCAAATAAATTGATAGTCCAGAATTGTTTAGATAAGGGTGTAAGTCTAGCTGAAATTGAAATAAAGGAGTATCAACCTTTTGAGGGCCAAATATTTGTTTTTACCGGTTCCCTCGAAAAATTTACTCGTAAAAACGCAAAAGACATGGTAGAAGATCTGGGCGGAAAGGCGTCTAGTTCTGTGAGTAAAAATACGGATTTTGTCGTAGCGGGGCCCGGTGCTGGATCTAAAATAAAGAAAGCGGAAGAATTAGGAATTGATGTTTTGACTGAAGATGAATTTTTAGCTAAAGTTAAAAATGTTTAAACCACAAAGAAGACAAAAGGCCCCGAATATTTTTTCATTTTTAATTTTTAATGTATCTCCGAGAATTCTGTATTTCATTATACTTCTCTCCATTTCTTTTGGTCAAAACCTTGCCGTAATAAAAGTAGCCAATGTACCCGCCAAAGCTCTTTATGTCACCCAACCGAATGGAGATGATTCCCGATTATTTGTTCTCAATCAAAAAGGGCAGATTTATATTATCAAAAATGGGGAAACTCTTGAAAAACCATTCCTCGATATTTCAGATCGGGTTCATGGCTCCTTAGTCCCGGGCAGTGAAGAAGGATTGCTGGGGCTCGCCTTCCATCCCACCTATTTAAACAATGGATTCTTCTATGTCAATTACGTCAATAAAAATGATACATCCATTGTGTCCCGGTTTTCAGTCACCGAAGACCCGGAGATCGCTAATGAGGAATCTGAAAAAGTATTATTAAAGTTAGCACAACCTTTTGGGAATCATAATGGCGGACATCTTGCTTTTGGGCCGCGGGACGGCATGCTTTATATCAGCTTTGGGGATGGAGGGAAATGGGGGGATCCTTACGATAATGCCCAAAATCTGAATACACTCCTTGGTACCATACTACGCATTGATGTGGATAAGGGTGACCCATATGGGATTCCACCCGATAATCCATTTGTGGGACAAAAAGAAAAACGGCCAGAGATATTTTGCTATGGACTCCGGAATCCCTGGCGATTTTCCTTCGATCGGGAAACAAATGACCTTATCATTGGTGATGTGGGGCAAAACCTCTGGGAAGAAGTGAATTGGAATACTTGGGAAGAATCAAAGGGCGCCAATTATGGCTGGCGAATCATGGAAGCGAATCATTGCTATAATCCTGAAACGAACTGTGATGAAACCGGATTAATAAAACCTGTCCATGAATACCAAAATAATGCAAATTACATGAAGATTCTCATGGGCATGGATGAAGCAGAGTCCACAGGATGCTCCGTGACGGGTGGGTATGTTTACCGCGGGATTCAATACCCTGCAATTCAGGGAACCTACATATTTGGTGATTACTGTACCGGGCGCATTTGGTCATTCAAATTAAAGGACAGGTCCCTATCTGATTTCAGGAATATTCGTAAAGAGATTAAGAAATATAGTGAAAATGTACCGCTTTTTATTTCTTCATTCGGCGAGGATAATGAAGGTGAACTCTATGTGGTGGATTATTTAGGTGCTGTCTATAAATTCATCCCATATTAACGATTGGGTATAGGTATGATGAATATAAAAGAAGTAGTGGGCGACCTGGTTTTGATCGTCCTTGAAGGCCATGAACCTTTAAAGAAAATTGGTATCGACCAGGATAAATTATTCGTGTATGTTAATGGATACGATGAATATGGCATGTGGATCAATCATCCCAAATTTTCCGTCCCAAATATCACAGGAAAAGGGAAGGCTAAAACAAAAAGAGTGGAAGCATCCATTATGATTCCCTGGGGATTTATTGTATCTATTGCCCACTTTCCCGGCGCAAAAGGATTTGATTTCCCCAGTCCATTTGATAAACATATCGGATTCGAATAAACTAAATGTCAACGCCAGCGATCCATATTTCAGGATTAACAAAATCCTATGGGGATGTTTCCGCCCTTCGGGGTGTGAATATAACCATCGATCAAGGTGAATTCTTCGGGTTGCTCGGTCCAAATGGCGCAGGAAAAACTACCATCATCAACATTCTGACCGGGTTGGTTTTTCGTGACCAAGGTACGACTGAAGTTTTTGGAAAAGATACAGTGAAAGATTTTCGGTTTACCCGATCCAAGATTGGAATCGCTGCCCAGGAACTTTCGGTAGATTGGTTTTTTCCCATCGAAAAATTGCTTTATTTCCAAGCGGGGTATTATGGACTTACGTCCACTGATGCAAAACCAAAAATTGACGATCTATTAGATCGTCTGGGATTGTCCAAAAAACGGGAATCCCGTTTACGTCAATTGTCCGGTGGAATGAAACGTCGATTTCAAATAGCGAAGGCACTGGTTCACGATCCGGATATTATTATTTTAGATGAACCCACTGCCGGTGTAGATGTGGAACTCCGTCGGAATCTCTGGCAATATCTCCGGGACCTTCATGCCCAGGGAAAAACAATTCTACTTACCACTCATTATATAGAAGAAGCGGAATTGCTCTGCGAAAATGTGGCCATTATTGATGAAGGGAAAATCCTAATAGAAGGGTCACCCAAAGATTTAACACAAGAGTTGGGATCGGCAGGCATCATAGTCCAATTGGGGAATGTGGGAAATAGCATGGAATCATTTTTAGATGGATTCACATTCACCCGGGAAGAAAACAGGCTCCATTTTTCTGTGAAAAACCCTGATTCCGCCATGCCGAAAATCATTCAACAATTATCAAAAGCGGATGTCCATATCCAAAGTATTGAGTCCAAAGTGTCATCCTTAGAAGATGTTTTTTTAAATCTCACGGGGAAAGGAATCAACGAATGAACTGGATAGGTCTTAACACATTGATCAAACGGGAAGTGGGACGTTTCTTTTCTGTGTATCGGCAAACAGTATTGCCGGGGCTTATTTCGTCTGGATTATATATTGTGATCTTTGGATTCACATTGGAACAGCGCATTGCAGAGATACAGGGTGTGCCTTACACCTTATTTATTTTGCCGGGACTCATCATGATGAATACACTCACCAATGCCACAGCGAATACATCATCTTCCATGCTGCAAATGAAATTGCTTCAACAATTGCCAGATCTTTTAACGGCACCTTTATCCGGATTAGAAATTTCATTGGCTTACATTATTGGTGGAACTGTTCGGGGTGTTGTAAATGGTATTCTTGTTTTGATGCTCGGTATGTTTCTTACTGACCTTACAATTGCTAATCCAGTGGGTACTGTTGCTTTTATTTTTCTCGTATCATGGGCTTTTGCCAGCATGGGGCTTATTTTGGGTCAAATAGCCGAGAGCTGGGATCAATTAGCCATGATGCAGAATTTTTTCCTGACACCCTTGAGTTTTCTGGGCGGCATCTTTTATTCCATCAAGATGTTACCGGAATGGGCACAGAGTTTGAGTTTTATCAATCCTATTTATTATATGATCAATGGAATACGGTATACGATTCTTGGTATCAGTGATTCATCAGTCAACATCAGTTTTATCATGGCGGTAATTTTAACTTTCGTTTTTACAGTTGCAGCTATTATGTTGATGCAAAGCGGGAAAAAGATCAAACAATAATGAAATATTTCACTTCCATTCTTTTATTTTCATTGGTATTTGCTCATGATCCCAATGCAGAATTCCCCGACTGGAAACAATATACCCGAATTGGATTTGTAAATAGTGGGATGGAAATCCCGGGGATCGCCACCTATCTTCGATTAAAAAGGACCACATCCTATACCTTTCAGGATGTTCGATTTTATGGCCATTTTTTTGAAAAGGATACTGAGGTCCGTATCCGGCAAAAAACAAGCAGGAGGTTCAGGTCACTTGACTGGCTCTATTCTTTTAACACCCTTATTTATGAAAGGAATACGCTTATTAATGTTGCCCTGAGGTACCACTACAATCAGGGTATTGGGTGGCTGATCCGGAATTCAGATACAGGGAACGCTACCATGGAAATGGGCATTGCATTTGATAACTCTGATTATATGAATACAGAACAAAAGACATCCTATTTAAGAACCGCATTTACATTTGATCAAGATCTCAAAATATTCAGCACAAAATTTGAAATTGATTATTTCCA
>Ga0209554_1001201_pt1 | contig 20035 bp, 17 predicted proteins | sample MarorgKNORR_S2LV_5_FD_188221 | JGI IMG/M metagenome (GOLD analysis project Ga0209554, IMG submission 188221) | Marine microbial communities from the Southern Atlantic Ocean, analyzing organic carbon cycling - Bottom_A/KNORR_S2/LV (SPAdes) (version 2) | ecosystem: Environmental > Aquatic > Marine...
GAGCCCCACGAGACCGTCGAACGGACCACCGTCGGGGCCGACCAGCCCCCCAAGTCCACCGAGCCCCACGAGACCGCCGAGCGGACCACCGTCGGGGCCGACCAGCCCCCCAAGTCCACCGGATCGACCCCCGACATCTCCACCCGAAGCGGATGAATCACCGATAGGTGAATTCCGCAAGGTTGTCGCAGGCCTATTAGCGGAGGGGGTGTCGGCGACTGATATCATGGATAATCCCGAGTTTCAAAAGGTAAGTGAGGTGGCGACCGCAGCAGGGGCCGATACCTGGTCAATCTTTCTTGAGATTTCGGGTGCTGCATGACGAACATTCAATATGGGCTCGATTGAGGGAGAGGGTGGAGAGAGGATGTTCTACTGTACCAATTGCGGTAAAGCACAGAACGATGGGATGACTTTCTGCCGTTTCTGCGGCGAGAAACAACCCGGATTACAATTAATCAATCGGTTGCGTTCCGAAGCCCGGAGGCTACGTCAAAGCGACGAAGGAAGCACCACAGCAGCCACGAATATTCAACAGGAGACGATGTCTACCCTGGCACGATTGGAGAAGATGAGGCAAGAGGTTGACGAGGATGCGCAGCGCCGCTCAGGCAGGTGAGTCGCATTCGTACCAAGCATCTGGCGATGCGGCTATCGGGCCTACCACGAGTTATTGAAAACTCTCCATTCCTAGAGCAATACCAGACCGAAGGTGACCTCGCGGCACGGTGGCTGACCGATATCAATTCCGATAATTCGCTGGTTGGTGCCCGGGTTGTCGACCTCGGCGCCGGAAATGGTATTTTGGCGCTGGGAGCATTGCTTCTTGGGGCAAGTCAGGCCACGCTTATCGAAGTCGACTCACAGGCGGTCAGAATCGCTGAAATATATGGCCGGGAAATTGCCGCAGAGACCGGCTCGACAATCGAAGTCATCGAAGCCGAATTGAAGGGATGGCCACAAGGACTCGATGCCGATGTGGTGATTATGAACCCACCTTGGGGTTTTCAGAGCAAGGGGGCTGACCGGGTATTCATCGAGGCCGCATTGGCATCTCCGGCAGAAACGATTCATCTGATGCACTCGGCGCAGGCAATCCATCCACCCGAGATGGCACAGCGGGCCGGATGGGAGGTCGAAAAGCGATTCTCGGCCGAATTTCGCCTGCCCGCTAGTATGGCGCATCATAGCCATCGCACAACCTCAACCCGAGCCACATTCTGGTGTTTCAAGCGCTGAGACTAGAATTCTGCTCAATGGTGTGTATTGAAAAAAGGTACTCTATCCGCATGTATGGACTCGCGCCTAGCCAGTAAAGCACCGCGTGGTTCTTACCGCCGCTTCATCCTCGTCGGTGTCTTCAATTCGCTGGTATTCTACTTATTCTGGCGCGGGTTCATCGAGGCCTTCAGCAATCTGGAGCGGGGCGAGACCTGGGCTTGGGCCATAGCTTGGACGATAGGTAGTTTCATCGCCCACTTCGCCCATCGCCACTGGACTTTCGACAACCGCCGCCATATCGCCAAAACCACTACTGGAACTTATATTGTATACATTCTGGGATTGCTTGGATCGACCATCACCTACGACTTCCTGATCTTGCACATCAATTCATTGAATCTGGTGTTCCTGATCACCATGGCAATGTGGGGATTAATAGATTGGTGGCTGTTACGAAAACTGGTGTTTCTATACTCGGATGAGGAAGAATAGCAATTATTGAGGCTTCACCATCCAGTGCGTCCGAACCCAACAATAAGATTCTAAGGACGCACCGAGAGGAACAAGCGAGGAAAATCGATTCTAGAGCAGAATTAACGATGCCCTCCCTGCTCGAATCGCGATTTGATGAGCGTTTGTGACTCGCTCAAGCAGGTCTGAACAAGCACACGCCGAATACGCAGGCGAGTGAAGGCGAAGGGAATAAATATTTGCGAATGCAATTTGGGAACACTTCAGGCTCGGCTCTCGCGAATGGAGACCAAGGTTGGGTTTCAGTCCGTCAATCCTTCTTCACTGCGTGCCTGTTGCTCGCGTGATGTGCGCTGACCACCATCGCCGCCACGCCCTTCTGCGCCACGACCACTATGGCCACCACCACCGCCACTACCACCGGCTGGCTTGGCCATCTGCACCTTGAGAATTCGACTGTTGAATTTGAATCCATTCAACTCTACGATAGCGGTCTTTGCGTCGGCCTCGGGCATGGTGACGAATCCGAAGCCCTTCGACTTCCCGGTGCCTCGGTCGGTAACGACGTGTACGTCGATGACTTCACCGTGATTGCCGAACAGGGTTTTCAAACCTTCATCGGTGGTCTCCCACGGAAGCCCGCCGACATACATTCGTGCCGAGCCGGGGGGCGCCTCGCGCCGCCCGCCACGATCGCCTTCACGCTTACCGCCTCCGCCACCTCTGTCGCCCTTACCGCGGTCTCCCCTACTACCGGAATCTGCGTCGTTGACGGTGATTCTGCGCCCACCCAATTCACTTTTGTTGAGGGCGGTAATCGCCTTGTCGGCATCTTTATCCTCAGCGAAGGTGACGAAGCCGAATCCTCGGTTATTACCGGTTTCTCGGTCAACCATGACTATCGCGTCGACCACTTCGCCGTGCTTGGCGAATAGTGCTTGGAGTTGTGGGGTTTCGATGCCACGGGCGATTCCACCGACGAATAGTTTGCGACCCTGTGGCCGACCACGCCCGCCACCGCCACCGCCACCGCCAGCGCCAGCGCGGCCGCGGCCACCTTCGTCACTGAATTTCATCATTACCGGCTTGCTTCCATCGTTGCGGTAGTCGGCTGAAATCAGACTACTACGGGCTGCCGCGCCCTTGGCGAAATGCCCCTCCGCCGCTTTGCCCCAGCGCTTTCCGCCACGATTCAGTTCACTCAGGCCTTGGCCTTCACCATAGCCCATCCCATAGGCGTCAGCGAGCACCCGAAAGGCCTCGTGGCCACAGTTCTCACAGCGGACGTTCCAATCTTCGCCATCGTCGACAGCACTCAGTGCCTCACCACAGTCCGGGCAGATGGCGTGGAGAACCCCACAACCTTCCTTGCCTCGAATTTCTATCCGGGTTACCGGCTTGGTCTCGGTAACCATGGCGCGGATGATGTCTCTGGAACGCATGGCATCTTTGGCCTGATGCATGTAACGGTCGACGATTTTGGTGACGTGCATCTGGCCGCGCAGTTGGTCGGGCAAAAGATTGCGAAAATCCTTTCCTTCCACCTCGATGATATTTGCCTCGACCATCGATTCCTTGAGTCGGAATACTTCGGCTATCACAATGTCGCCTTTTTCCAACAGGCGTACACTTTCTCCGGCCGGAGAAACGCTAACGGTAGAAGATTCTGAATCGAACTCAACGAACCCGGTGATGACGGCGATGATGTCACCGCCCTGGGAAATCACCCCTTCGCCTTCGCTCCATTCACTGCAGTCTGCTACTTTATTGCCAGGTATTACCAATTCAGAACTCATGTTTTCACCAGATGTTTGGAGCGTATCGAGGGTGGGGGGGATTCCGCTATTGCGGAGGGAATATGAACTCGTCCGGACGGTTGGGGTTGTTGAACCCTTCCCCAGTGCGTCCGAAACGAAACATTGGGATTCCAAGGACGCACCGCGAGGAGCAAGCGAAGAGGAAACTGCGCTTGAAGCAATTCTGTATCTGGATTCAGCGATACGGGACAAAGAGTTTCAGATGAGCGTCTGCGACTCGCTAAGCAGGTCCGAGCAAGCGAAGAGAATCGATATTTTTGAAAGCCACAACGATACAAGTCTAGGTCGGATTTCTATAATAATGAATCCAATCCACCCATACCGAAGTCAGAACATCGTAACGAACATAGTGGACTTCGTAGCACCACCCTCATAAAGGTGATTAATTAGGCGAGGCCGATAAGAGGCGTCAGATATGAGTGATGAACAGATTCAACAAGCAGGTATTGCCCTTTCGGGTGGAGACTTCAGCGCCGCGATGGAGATTTTCGATGCGATGCGTAACGACGAGCCGGACAATGCCGTCGGTCATTATGGCTGGGCTGAAGCCGGGTTCATGCGCATCTCCATCGACATGGAAGAAGAGCCACCGGCGGCATTGATAATGCGCGCCTACAAGAAGGCTCTGGAATTGGATGAGGATAACTTGGAATACGTCAGTAGCTTTGCAAATTTCTGTTTGGATTGTGGCCGCATTCCGATGGCCATCAAAGAATATCAGCGCTTGGAGAAGATGGCTGAATTGAACAAAACGCCAGTCGAGGACACCTTGTTCGAAGCCAGCAGATTAATAGTTGAGGCGATTGAAAGAATCGACCCACAGCGCAAGAATCCGATGGTTGCACCATGGATCAAGCAAGCATTGTTATGGGCTGTCGGCGGTCTTGGGTTCACTGCCGAGTCAGCGGTCGAAACACTGTCTTCGGATTGAGGTTTGGATATGCAAGAGCCAGTCAGGCTCGCCATCGCCTACGGATACTTGGGCGATGCTTTTCACGGTAGTCAATATCAGCCTGAGCACATTACCGCCCAAGGGGTGCTGGAAGAGATCATCGCTGAACTCACCTGGGGAGAAGAGCCTGCCGAGGGTCGCCATTCTCTGCGTAATGCGAGCCGGTGTGATGCCGGAGTTCACGTGCGAATGAACGTCGCGATGCTCGATATTCCGGCTGAACTCTGGGGAAAATTGACCGCCCATAGAATGGTCAACGCAATGAACGACCACCTCCCTTCGACCATCTGGGTATGGGGGGTGGTGCAGACCCCGGCGGATTGGAATCCACGTCACCCGATTCGGCGCACCTATCGTTTTCGCCTCGAAGGTTGTGAGTACTGGCCGGGAATCGAGGTCGAGCAGTTAGTGGAGTGGTTGGAGTTTTTCCTCGGCACCCACGACTATGCCAGTTTCTCAAGGCCTGAGGGCAAGGCCGACACGGTGCGAACGGTCGAGAGCATCAAACCTTGGCTTGATGGAGAGCACATCATCGGTTTTGAGATCAGTGCACCCTCCTTCGTCTGGAATCAAGTTAGGCGAATTGCTTCGGCAATTGAATTTCTTGCCCGAGGTAAGACCACCGTCGAGGAGGTGATTCAGGCCCTCGAAAATCCCGGAGATTTTGTCGACCTGGGTTTATCCGAGCCCGAATGGCTGATTCTATGGGAATTGGAATACCCTGAATTCTCGTTCCAACTCGTCGATGATGAGACCGGGGTATTCAGTCGCCGAGATTTTTCGGCATCATTTCGAGAACAACAACATTGGTGCGCGGTAGCCAAGAGCGAGATGCGCACCTTGGTTCACCGCCAAGGTCTGGCCTTGAGAATCGCCAATAACTCATGAAATAATCTCGATGTGGGCGTGGTCACCATCACTCAGGTTCAATCCCTCACGCAGAAACATTCCGCTGATAACCTCGACCACGTCGGTATGGCGGGTCAAATCGGGAATCAATACCGCGCAATCCACCTTTTCATCTGCGGTACTGATGGTTGCGTGAAATGCAGTTGCCCCCCCGAATGAGACACCATCTCGGAGAAACCCACGGATGCGGTGGCTGGTGAAATGCTGTAAATCAATTTCAGCGGCATTTTCCAGCACCGTCTTATCAAGGTCAGGGGTATCGACGCCGGCCAGAGTACGCAGGGCAACGTATTGAATTAATTCCTCTCCGCTGACGGTTATATTGAGGGTACCAGGCCACGCGGTGGTTCCCAAAATCGCCTTGAACTGCTCTTGATAATGCCCTTGCGCCATGAATATATGCGCCCGGCCAAGACCACTGCTCACACATCCCTCTATTCTCAAGAAACCCAATCCCCCTGTGATGATGGCGATTTACGCTATCTTCATGATGATTGGGGCGTCGAACTCAGGTCGAAAACCATACCCTCAACACCGATTTCCCAGCCCATCGACGCAACCGCTTTCGCCGCTTCGGATTCAGAATCGTGTAGAGGATTTGTATGATTCAAATGAATGAAAACAACCCTCGGGTCACCATCTCGGCGCGTTCCGAGTCGCGCCAGGGTTTCCTCAACCGTCGGGTGTGGCACCTCTTCCTGCTGGCGGAGTGAAAGTTCATCACTCGACCAGAAGGTACCGTCGAGCAGGGCAATGTCGACCTCCAGTTCACCCAACCAATCTCTTATCTCATCACAGCCGACCGCAGCGAGGGTTTCCTGCCAGTAATCATGGTCGGGTAAGAACAACAGATTCGCCTTCGGCCCGGAAATCAGAAAGGCGTGCATATCCGATAATTCGGCGCGATGAGGCACCTTGATGGGGGTGATGCTGAAACCGGAATCGGCATATGGCATTATCGGCTTTCCTTTGAGAAAGGGACGCGGCGCCAACACCCCTTCACGCATCATCTGCGCCCACGAAGCATTCTTTGTCAACAGCCGTGCAAATGACACACTGCAATGCAATGGCAGACCCTTGGCGGCTATCACTTCGGCGCCGAACAACCCTAGGCCATCGACATGACCTTGGTGGGCATGGGTAATCCACAGACTGGAGAGTGGGCTCTCTGCCGGGTCATGGCGCGACCAACAGCCGAATTGCCAAGCCAAATCCCTGCTGGCCTCAAACAGGTGGGTCGAGTGGTCAGCACCGACCAGTCCCAGAGATACCGGATGGCGCACCAGAGATGGGTCATCGTATGCCGCCGCACAGCAAGACCTGAAGCACCCGGGCTGAGGACGACCACCATCTTGGGCAATTCCGAGCAAGGTCACCTTGACCGCACGCTCCGACAGAGACATGGACTTGCCTAGAGGCGATAGGGCATAGAGATGACGACTGAGAAAGAGAATGGGAAAGGGCCAAAGGTCGCAGGGTTATCGCTGTGCCACGGGTGAGATGATGCCGGGCGACCTTTCGTGGATGAATGAGCGATACGAGCAACTGACTGCACAGAATCTGCAGTGGTCGCCGCCGACCTTGGAATCGGCTTCAACCCCGAGATGCACCTTCGACGGCAATGCGATGATAATGCTGTCAGCCAATAACTACCTAAATCTGACCACTCACCCTAAAGTGGTTCAGGCGATGGTTACAGCGACGCAGAAATACGGGGCAGGTTCAGGCTCGGTCAGGGCGATTGCCGGCACCATGGAGATACATCTCGAGGCCGAGAAGAAGGTCGCAGAATTCAAGCGAGTCGAGGCGAGTCTGATTTTTTCGGCCGGTTATACCGCCAATGTCGGGGTGATTCCCACCTTGGTGCGAGGAGCTGATGACGTCATCATCTCCGACGAATTGAATCATGGTTCAATCATCGATGGTGTGCGCCTGACCAAGGCGAGCCGGGCGGTATATTCACACAATGACGTCGGTGCCCTTGAGGCGGTATTGGTAGATAATGCCGATAAGGAACGCAAATTGATCATCACCGATGGGGTCTTCTCGATGGACGGCGATGTCGCGCCATTGAAGGAGATCACCGCCCTCGCCGCTGAGCATGAGGCGATGGTATTCGTCGATGATTGTCACGGCGAAGGAGTGCTCGGTAAAGGTGGGGCGGGAATCGTCGACCACTTCGAACTTCAAGGCCAAGTTGACTTTGAAATTGGTTCATTCTCAAAGGCCTTGGGAGTTCAGGGTGGTATGGTCGCGGGAAGCGAACAGATACGCACCCACCTGCTTAATCATTCGCGCTCGTGGTTGCTTTCGGGCAGTCAACCCCCAGGGGTTGCGGCGGCACAGAAGGCGGCGATTGAGGTGCTGATGGAGGAACCTCAGCACCATGAGAAATTATGGCAGAACACCGAGTTTTTCCGCACCGAGATGCAGAGCCTCGGCTTCGACCTCGGCGCCTCGACCACACCGATTATTCCGGTGATGTGCGGTGAATCCGCCACCGCCAAAACCTTGGCGGAAGAGATGGGAAAACTCGGAGTCATGGTAGGAGCAATCGTCTTCCCGATGGTTTCCCGGGATAAGGCCAGGGTGCGCAATCAACTCTCGGCCGGATTGTCGAGTGAGGATTTGGATGAGGTTCTACGCGCCTATGAGACCGCTGGCAAGGCGGTCAATCTCATCTAACGAAGCCCTCCTACGACGAGGGGGGCCAGGCGGATGAATTCACATCGTATGTCTACCGGCACGAGCCCTTGGCATTGAAACGTGTTATCGGGTCTCGTACCTCAGGGTCATCAAATTCCACCGTACTTCGCACTTCCATCGCCACTGCATGGCTCAGTCCAGTGCTCACTGCCCGAGAGGGTAGCGAGTTTAGCACCCACCATCACCAGCGACTCGGTTTAGTAAGAATGCCACCACTAGGTGGGGACGAGGGCAAAGTGAAGAAAATCGAGTCTAGACAGAAAATGCGATGGTGATTCAGCTCGAATCGCGACTTGATGAGCGTCTTGCCCGAGCCCCCTACAGGGCAACGCGTAAATTCATCGAAACCCAAGGCCAACCTTTCCCCTCCAAGGCCGAGCCTGAAGACAATCCCCCGTGGCCTTAGTTTGTACCGGGGTCATAAAATGGGGAATTTGGTGCCCGGTCGCTTCGGGGGAGGGAGTCCCGAGACCAGAATTGCTTCTTTTGGACTCGATGAAAGAGTTATTCCTCTTCGGAAGAAGTTTCGGTATTGTCGTTTGCAACTGAATCGACTGCACCGAGCACATCCCGGTCACTATCAACGACATCTTCGCCTTCGTGCTCATCGGTTTCATAATCTGCAAATGGATTCCCCCCGGCCTCGAATAAGGACATCAATCGCCAACGTGGAGCCCAGGTTAGATGGACGTACAAAGGCCCGGGAAGGAGCAGAAGTATCCATGGGCCAGAAGATGACAAGGTCAGCAGGTCGGTCAGTTCAAGGGTCATCCAAAAAACGCCGACAAAGGGTGTGATGAAGACGACTTTACGCGGCACCTCAATCGGTGGGCGGCGAAAAATCCCACTCATGCAACGTGAAACCAAACCGAGAAGAGAGGTGGTGAAAATCAGCAACAGAGCGGTGAAAATCCATGTCATCCACCACGAATTAGCCTCCCACTCGGTCTTGTAGCCAATCGGGAATATCAGCGCTATCGCCACTAATAATCCATAGAATCCACCTATGTAGGCGGGGTGATTTGCCCACAACGGTAATTTCGAAAACCTCTGTGATAGGGTCCCACCCGACAACTTTTCTCGCTGGGTCACGGGCAGTTCTTCCAGGCGTTCACGCCACTTCTCTCCCGTCGACACCGAAACCTTGGGGGATAATGCGGGTCTTATTGCTTGGGGAGGGTACGATGACCTGAAGTCTAGTCTTCTGGGTCACTGAGCGGAGTCACATCGACATCCCTTGCCTGAGAACGGGTGCGCAGAGCCGCGCGCAACCCGCCGCTGAGAAGGTCGTCTTGGCTCAACATCCCGGGGGTGGTCTTTTCCCATTCCCTCTCAAGTAAGCTGCTGTCACTCTCCTCACGCCCTCTCGCATCTCCAAAGGCATCCACGGAGGTACCGCCATTGACGATTTGCGCCTGCATCATCGCCAGATTTATCAACTGTGAAAACCACTGCATGCGATTTATCCTTACTCCGACGACTTCCCCCCACCTCGTGCCATCGTCGTCACCGGCGACCAACACCCAATTGGTGGAGAGGGGATTACGGGCGATTCGCACCGGTACCTCTCCGGGGTTGAACCACTCCTTTTCGGGAGTCCACAGCATTACTTCGGCTCTGTCGACCGCCTCGGATGGCCCGACTACTTCAGCTGCACCCGGCTTTCCGAATGCTTTCAATTGCATCGTATTTTCTTCGGGTTCGTCGGAATTGTCGGAGTCAGCATTGTCGGAGTGGCCGGAAGTGGCATCCAATCCGGCATCAGAGATTCCTTCAGAGACCGTAGCCTCCCCCTTGGCTGATGTCTCGAGCGGATTGAGACCGTCAGGGTTCTCATCAGCCCACGGATGAAATTGATTGACCGCCAAAGGTACCGAAAAGAGAGATGATGAATCCTTGAAAAAGACGAAATAGATGAAAATGACAAAAAACAGTGCGAATAAAAGGGCGAACACTGCCCCTAGCAGTGTTGAAACAACCAATTCAACTACGCCAAAAGAGAAAAGAAAAATTCCCACCAGATAAATCGCTTTCCGCTTGGCTATCGACCGGCCATGCACGGTCTGGTCAAAGCGGATAAATCCCGAAGGTGGCGACCCTTCCATAGTAGGCTCACCCCAGCCAAGACCTTGAAACCTCGCCAGTACATTTTTCGGCGATTTTCCTATTTCATGGAAATAGGCGTATAATACCCATTCTCATACATCACGTTCAAATGCGGAAGAGTTCAAACTGAACTAACTGGGGTGGGGTGTCATGGCGGAACTGCCACGTGGGTCAATGCTTGAGACGCGCCGCGGCGGCCCCGATGTTCTGCGCACCCTGGTCAAGGATTTTTTCTCGGAATCTCAAAGTGGCTATATCCGGATTGAGAGGATTCCCAAAGAACGTCTGCCCCGTATCGGCCAGATCATCATCAGCAATGGTGAGCCATTATCGGCAATCCATGAGCAGGAGGCAATCCACCTCGGAATTGATGCGCTGATCGAAATCGAAGAGGATGCGATGCATATCGATGCCATTCTCACCATCATCGGCGAGGTCGACATCGCCCATATCGATAGCCAATTCCCCGATGCCCGATTGAATATAGAAACGGTTTGGTCAGGAGATTTGCCGAAAGGTGTAGGTGAGAGGTGGTGGCTGAAGCGAGAGGTTCGCGAGGCTACGTGGTCGAAAGCCAACGAACACATTCTTGCCGAATACGATAACGTGGTCGAAGCCCCGGAATTCATCCAAAGGGCTGCGGCGGTACGGCGGGCGAAGATGAAGGGGGAATTATGCGGTGAACTTACCCCCGGTCAAGTGTTACTTCTCGATGCCAGAGATAATCACAACTCGTTCAGACTTGCGGCCGAACTGGCCTTGCTAGGCCGTCCGGTCTTGGTTCTGTCGCGACTTCCGAAAGAGCGCTTGGTGGTAGAATTCGGTCTGCCCAGCAATTCCTGCTGGTGGCTGACCGAGCGCCCAGGTGGTATCGATCAGGCCTGTGGCGCCAGATTGGAGGACATCACTCGTACCATCACCGACTTTCTGTGCGGAAACCTGCGCGCCATAGTGGTTCTCGACGGATTGGAATTCCTCGCCAGTGTGCACGGGGTTGAGAGAACCTTTGGCTTCTTGCGTCGTCTTGCCGACACCTTCCACGACAGTGATGATGCATTGATGCTTCCGGTCGACCTGCTGGCGTGGGAGGAAAAAGAACGCCACCTCTTGACCCGAGAGGCCGAGACCGTAGGTAGTGCCCAGGTGGCATTCTGGCTCGAAGATAGTGATGCTTTGGCCACCCACCCGCTCTGTGCTCCTCCCAGCGATGAGGAGGTGGCGTGGATTGAAGCCGCACTTAAAACCGCAGAGAACGTACGTCAAGCGGCGCAACCAGATTCTACAAGCGAAGTGGCAATCGGCGCGGCAAATCGCTTCTCAGCCGGTGATTTCGCGCAAGAATGGCTGCGAGAAGAGGCACCGGTAAACGAGGTGGCATCGTCGGATAGCGATGATGAAGACTGGGTGCCAACTTTCCATTCGGCGCAAAGTGGAGAAAGTATTACCGCCGAGGTCCTGGCCACACTCGATGCCGAAGAAGAGGAAAGAAAAGATGATTTGACCACCATGGGTGACGATGTCGAGGAAGCCCTGCCCGCTCGATCTCAACCGCGCCGCCCGCATCGGTTGGGCAAGCGAAGAGAGATTCGTGCAATCGCTACCCAAGAACTCGCCGGCCATGAGCACCGACGTAATGAATTGAGCGCGGCGGCAGAATCTGCTGACAAGGTTGATGAGAACACCCTGGAACGGAAATCTTCACTTCTCGACAACCGTCTGGCTAAAGCCAAGCAGACTTTGGAAGCGATAGGTGTTGCCAGTTCCCAGGCCAGCCAGAGAATAGATGGTGCAACTCTCCCGGTTTCAAGTGAAGATGTCGAGCGAGTAAGATATCTCAGTGAGTGGCATCAGGCTGTCGTCGCCGGTAAAGGCAATCGATCCGCCATGTTGCCAGAACCGGAAGACGCCCCGAACACTTGGAGCGCGGCGGTGGAAAATGTCCGCCACCCTCTGCACGCAGATGAGGTAGCCAGTGCCGCCGCCATCAGTCCCCTCATCTCGCGGCCGGGCGTCGAGGTTGAGATAAGCGACAAGGGGCGAGCCTCGGCTCAGCGTAACCAGAAGGATATGTCGATAGCTGCCGTCACCCGGAGAATTGCCAGAACCGATGAAGAACGTTTCACCGCCGGAAAAATTGTCACCGACCTTGGAGAATTAGAGGGAGCATGATGCGCCGGCGGAGAAGATTGCAGGTCGCCATTGCCGCCGGCAAGGAGTTTCTCCCCGACGAGGTGAAAGCCGATTCCCCCTCGCGCTTGGCGAGGAAACTCGGAGTTACCCGTAGTGAGAAAAAAAGAATCTCATTATTGCAACGCACCTCAAGTGACAAACGCACCCCATATACGCGCATCGCCGACCGGGTTCTCGGCTCGGGTCGGGTGCAGATGGAGAGACTTATCGAGGTCGATACCGAGCTGGAATTAGAAGGCGTTGGGATGAGCCCATGGATGAGTCAGAGATTCAGTGTCCTCAGAGAGGGGGTGGCTGAGGTTGATAGTGACGCGGATGAGCAGTGGCTCGGCCATGACAGTCTGGGACGACCGGTTTGGGAAGACGTGTTGGACCAGCAGCGCAAGCGACTGGGATGGCTGCTGAATGAGGAAGATTCGCCGACATTCACAGCTCCGCAATTACCGCCTCTGGAGCAGGTGCTTATCACCCCGGGGGATTGGCCACCAGTACTACCTCGCAATGAGGCATTCACCTTCAGGAATTTTCATGTCTGTCGCCAGAATGAGCGTTCCGCTCATGCGGTGAATGAAATCCTTGAACAACCTGCAGGGAAACTCAACCCACTGGTGCTGAGTGGTGAAAGCGGTTGTGGCAAGACCCATCTGCTGTGGGCAACAGGTTGGGCTTTTGCCCGTCAAGAACCCGATAAAGTCGCTAGAATTCTCTCTTGCACGACCCTCGAAGATGACTTCACCCTACCCAGCAAGTGGAGTGAGAGGTTTATCGGAACCAGCGTACTGCTGATCGATGATATTCACTTATTACACGACCGACCCGACACCATGCATGCGATTGGCAAGGTTGTCGATTGGGCGCTGAATCTCGGCCTCCAAGTTGTTTTGACCAGTAACTCCGAAGATCGCTACGGAGGGCCCGAAAATCGCCTCTCACAAGTTCTTCGTCAGTCGGTCAGGGTCAAACTCGACCAGCCGAGCCGGGATAGTCTGATAATGATGTTACGCACCCGCTCCGGCGGGCGCGACCTACTGCTCGACGATGAAATGCTGATCGCCATAGTCGACCGTAGTGGACGAGGCTGGGGTGCGGCCAAAGCCGGCCTTGAGGAATTGGCCATCGCGGTGGAATCGGGAGAGAATCTGGTCGATTCTGACGACGTCATCAGAATCTTGACAGGTCGCTCACCACCTCGCGAAGAAATAGCCGCTTCTCAACCGGATGACCTTGAGGAACTCGGTGAGGAATTGGCCCGCGAGATTCTCGATACCGTCTTCGCCGACCCGCTCAACCCTGCGGTTGATATTCACACCGTATTGCCGGAAATCGGCGCTGACGATTACACCCCTCCCGACCTGATGCCGGTATCTTCGCAGGCGGCGGTGGAATCTGTGGTCGAGCGTCATGTCGGTGAACTGATGGATAGGAAAAAGGAATATGTCGCCAGCGCCTTGATGCCGCATGAGAGAGACGCCCACCTCGCAGCCAGTCCACCACAACTGCCATTTGCAGAGCGGGTCAAGGTTGCGGATGACCTCGCACCGCTTGCACTCAAGACCGATGCCGCGTTCCAACGCTTGGAGGATGACATCGACAACCAGCGGCAAAACCTCGCCGATATCGAGGGCGAGTTACAGGCTATCGCATTGCAGGTCGAGGGTGCCAATTCGAAAAATCTCATCTCCCTGGTCGATCAATTGCGCCTAGTCGAAGAAAAACTCGCCGAAATCGACCCCGAAGCCATACCCCTCCCAGAATTTGAGGAAGCCAAGCCAAGGCGGCGAGTATTCAAGCGACTAGCCCAAATCGGACCCGCTCAATCTGAGATCGAGGGCGGCAGGAAAAAGCGCAAGGCGGTACGTCGAGCCTCTCAACCTGAGACAGGCGATGTGGTGCCTGAGGTGATCGGGGCTGAACCCGAGGTGAGCAGTAAGCGCAAGGCGGTGCGTCGAGCCGCTCAACCTGAGGTGGCCGTGACTGAGCCCGAAGTAAGCGAGGCTGAACCCGAGGTGAACAGGAAGCACAAGGCGGTACGTCGAGCCGCGCCACCTGAGGTGGTAGAGACTGAAGAAATAGCCACGCCGGCTACCGTGGATGATAGCCTCGATATCGCAACAGAGATTCAAGCGGCCTCACCTGTACTCGAAGAGGTGGAACTCCCGGAGTCGGAAATCCAGGTGGTGGAAAATCAAGAAACGGAAATTCAGGATATTGCACCGGTGGCGGTGGATGAGAAGATCGCACCAATCTCACTACAGGATGAAATGGCAATAATCGCCTCTGAAATAATGACTGACGCCGATAAGGTTGAAGCCGACTCGTCGCGAAAGAGCGACATCTATGACGACATCCCCCCCGACATCTTCCCCGAATCAGTAGCACTGCCCGATGTTGGAAGCACGGAAACACCAGAGCCGGTGATTCATACCCCAAGCGAAATCTCGACGACTACCAAGGGGGCGGAAAATCTCACTATATCTGATTCGATGACGACTGCACAGGCGCTCGCAAGTCTCACTCCAGCACCGATAATCGAGGTAATCCGACCGACTGTTGCCGAACTTAAGCCGACAGATATACTCGTCCCAGTTGAGTGATACGATGGGCCAGCTTCGGTGGGGTAGACGAAATGACTGGTGGGAATCCGGTATCGAGTTCACCTGCCTTCCCAATTGTGGAAAGTGCTGTGATGAACCCAAGGGGATAGTCTACCTGAGCCGGGAAGATGCGCAGAGATTGGCTGATTTTCACGACCTTGAAGTCGAGCAGTGGTTGCTGAGGGATTGCCGCAAGACCACCGATGGCAGGTATATCCTGAAGAGTCGCGAGGAAGATGAAATCTGTATCTATCTCGCTGAAGACAAGAGTTGTAATGTGTATTCGGCCAAGCCGACGCAATGCTCGGCATTTCCGTGGTGGTCAGAGAATCTACGCTCGGAGAGAGCTTGGAAAAAGACTGAGAAATTGTGCCCGGGATTATCGCACGAGGAAGCGATTCACATCGACGGTAAGACGATTCGCCTGTGGGTTGAGGCAGACCTGGAGGCGACCATTGGGTTTCGCCGCTGGAAACACTAGTTCCCTGAAGCCGCAGTATTATTTCGGACACTTGTTGGGCCCGATTATACGAATCGCGGGCGCTCATCTAATCGCGATTATACTCAATATTGAGTATTGCGCAGCAAAAATCGATTCTCTTCGCTTGCTCCTCGCAATGCGTCCTCGGAATCTTATTGCTTTATTCGGATGCACTAGAACTCAAACGGATTTTTAAATTCCGAATTTGCCCCTTGGCCAGCCCCAGCACCGGCTTGTCCGGCCGCACTTTGGCCAGGTCCAGCGCTGTTTTCGCCGAACAGATTTGCCGGGGCATCGTCGGTAGGTGGGATGTGGAAATCCAAGTCGCCGACCTCGCCCAAAGTCCCGGAGACCCGGCGGGCCGAGAAAGTCCCGGCGCGGGTGTCCATCCGGCGATTGCGAATTCTCTGAAAACCAACCACGACCAGTATCAGGCCGAAAAGTATGATGAGGGAGGTCAGCCAGATTATTTCAGTGATCTGAATAACCATCCCACATGAATCACCACATTTTACCAGTGATGGATTCAAAGAAAAATGAACCGACATTGCCGAGGCAGAGAAAATAATACAGATTCCAAGGCCGGTCGAGAAAATCCCGTAATCGACTATTTTCCCCATCTCGACCACACTGACCGAATAGACTCTCCAGCACTCTCTATTGAAGGGTTTGGAAGTCGGCGAATGGATTTGTAATTTTTCCGCAGTCCGCCACTTTGGCGGGAATACACAGTAAGTATGCCAATCCACACCGCGTGACCGCAGCAGTTGAATCGAACTCTTTTCTACGAGTCGCTTATACCGAAGTTCCATTTCGTCGTTTCGCAGGCGGTATTGGGATGACTGAAGATAGTAGGAAAGAGGTCATTCTCGAGATGACCGCCGACCACCTCAACAGTGGTCTGCGTGGGGTTCCGGTCGGAACCTGTCGCACTTCCTTCGTGACCCCGACAGGGGGGGTGCACTACTGTGGCTATCCCATCGCTGAACTCGCTGACTATGACCCGGAGGACATCGTCTTCCTGCTACACCACAAGCGCCTCCCATCCCCGTCTGAATCATCGGTGTTCCGAAATGACCTCGCCCGCCGAGCAATTCTACCACGGGGTATTCGCAACACCTTGCGCAGTCTACCAAAAGATGGCCATCCGATGGATTGGCTGGCGATTGGCATCCAAGCGCTCGGGATGTCTGGGCGGTGCGATGAATGGCGTGAGGATGCCCTGAATCTGGTCGCTAGGATGCCTGAACTGATGGCGCTCATCTTCCGGATTCGTGATGACCGAGAAGAGGGTATGCCGAATTCTCGTCCGGAACTGGGGCTGGTCGAAAACTTCGTCCATCTGGTCGATATCACAGGGGCTGACAAGCGGGCGATGACCCGGGTATTACGGGTCTTCCTGGTCCTGCATATGGACCACGGCGGTGGTAATCTCTCGACCTTCACCGGCAAGGCCATCGCCAGCGGTCACGCCGATGTATACGCCTCGATGTCCGGGGCGATGAATGCCCTTTACGGACCACTCCACGGTCGTGCAAACCAATCCTGTCTTGAGTTCGTCCAGCGAATCGGCACCTCTGATGCCGATGCGGTCGAGAAATTCGTGCGCGCTGAATTAGCGGCCAAGAGGCCGATTTTCGGATTTGGCCACGCGGTGCTTCAAGCCGAAGACCCGCGCGCCGCTATTCAATTCGGCCTCGGAGAAGAAATATGCCCCGACGATGCAAACTTCCGTACCATTCGAACCCTGCGAGAAGTCGTGCCCAAGATACTCGGTGAGATACCAAAAATCCGTAATCCCAATGCCAATGTCGATATCGCTTCTGGTACACTTCTACACCATGTAGGTTTCACCGATACCGCATACTATACCACTTTCTTCGGCTGGGCGCGTACGGTCGGAATCGGCGCACAGATCGTCGATGAGCGCATGGTGATGAGAGATGGTAAAGGGGTCCCCCTCTACCGACCTAAATACATCGCTGAGCAACAACAAGTGCAACATGTCGACTAGACCATTGGCCTTCGGTCCCGGTCTACCATCGGCCTTCGGTCCCGGTCTGATAACCGGGAAGGTTTGTGACCATGCCGGCAGAATTAACCTAGCCTTGATTGTGGCGTCATCGGCTTCTCAACTAGTTTTTCCGCACCCGCGATGACCCATCATCCGCACCGCTTCCCATGGCATGCTGATATCGCTGCTATCGGCTACCAGAGAATCCAAGTCTCGGTGCCAGGCGAATCTTTTACGCCACCTCGATAAGATGGCACGCCTCTTACCGTCGCCCATCTCATGCCAATGGGGAATTTCTCGCCGCGCCTCTCCGACCAGTTCTCGGTGCTGGTCACTGCTCGATGACGCTAGTTTGTGTTGCCAATTCTCATCGAGTGGCTGGGTCGCAGGTTGAGTCCACCTTGCCTGTCCACAGGGTAGGGTGTAAATTTCGGGGTCGGCACAATCGGTAATCGGCGTCAGACCAGCATTGAGCAATTTGGATTCGAGTTCGATATCCCCGGGCCACACATACAACGGCAGACCCTTGGCGAGCCGTCTGAGGCGATTCAGTCGGCGACCTTCAAGGCCGACCGGTAAGCCCAATGTCAAGCGGCTGGTGGGGGGGATGAGATACTCCAGAGCACAGGGGATCATCGGTGACCGGTCCCATCGATGCCATCGCACCAATCTACTGAGCGGCATGGTCATGAATTGCGGGAAACTGCGTAATCTCTGGACATTGATACTGCCATATGGTGGGACAATCGGTCGCAATGTCGCCACATGTCTAGAGGAGTTAGCCAATCTGGCGACCTTCCACATTCGGCGGTGAAACGAATAGTATACCGTATTGGCAATCGGAATCCCATGCTCTTCCAGCCGGGAGTCGACCTTGGCCAATAGTTGCGACATGAATCGGGCACTGCTCCAAAACCACCCTCCACCCTTTCCTGAAGAGGGGTGAGGGACCTTCAACTCGATGCAGGCTACGCAAGCCTGCTCGACCAGGCGTTCGATGAAATCAGACCTCGACATCAGGTCATCAAAATCCTCAAAACCCAACTCCATCAGGTCGTCCAGAGTATTTCGCTCAACATATTTCGAGGGCAGTCCAGCCACGACTTCGGCACTTGCTTCGACCTCACGGTCGTGGTGTATTACCACCCCACCATCAGCGGTCAGACGCAAATCGAATTCGACCCCGTCGAAGCGATTTATCGCCTCGCAGATTCCCGCCACAGAATTCTCACGCGGCTGAACCCACCCCATGAGAGGTGCGTTGCGGATGCAATAGATGAATGCGCGCCTTTGCTTTACCGCCCTACGGCAATCATGAAGTGCCCTATGTCTGCTAAGGGTGGGTAATTATGCCATCTTCCGAAGAAAACATTACTCTCAATGCTGAGGAAGCGAAGAAAAAGTCAATATTCGGTTATTGCATGTATGACTGGGGCAAATCCGCCTTCGAGACCAGTGTCACAGTCGCCATCCTACCGGCTTGGTTCGCATACCTCTTCCTTGAGGCCAATGGCTTGACGGGCACGGTTATCGGCGTCGAGATGTCCTCGGATGCGGCGTGGTCACTTGCGGTGGTCATAGGAACCATTCTCGTAGCCATAGTCAGTCCATCGATAGGTGTCATAGCCGACCGTAAACGGTTCAAGATGAAGGCGCTGAAGTGGATGACCTGGCTGGGTGCCAGCGCGGTTTTCATGCTCGCACTCACCCCCCTCTTCGATATCTCATTCCAGTGGATGTGGATTTTCTTGATGTTCATGCTCGCCAATATCGGCTTGAACGGCGCTGGAGTATTCTACAATGCCCTACTTCCCTATCAGGGAGAAGACCACGAGATGGATTCTATCTCCAACAAGGCCTATGCCTATGGCTATCTCGGCGGTGGCCTTCTGCTGGTTTTCCATCTAGGCTTGGTGTTGGGAGTATCTGGTTCCTGGGTCATCCCATTCTGCATGGCCACCTCGGCGATGTGGTGGTTTGGATTCGCTTGGTACACCTTCGCCTACGTCGCCGAACCGGAAATCGAAAATGAACTTGAAGACCTGAAATTGATAGAAGCAACGAAAATGGGTTTTCGCGAAGTTTACAAGACCATCAGGGAATGGCATAATTTCCGTACATTATTCATTTACATGCTCGCTTACTTCCTATTCATCGACGGCATCAACAGCGTCACCTCTCTGGCCGGGGCGTTCGGTATCGCGGTGCTTGGACTGACCATGCAGGACCTCATAATGACCATCGTCGTGATTCAATTCGTCGCCTTCCCTTCAGCTTTCTTCTTCACCTGGTTGGCCGGCAGATGGTCGACTAAGCGGGCGCTGACCCTGTCCTTGGTTTTGTGGTGCGTGTTGATTGTCGGGGCGATGTCCTTCGCTCCCTTGGAACTCGATGACCACGAGGAATTCGATTTCCAAGCCGAATGGAATGGAGAATCCTATGTCATCTCGGTGCGCGCCCTGAATCTGGTCGGCATCGGTGATGATGACCAAGCCTTCAAGGATGATTGGGCACACATACTCCCCTTCTGTGTGGATTGCAAGAATAACCACTTTGAGGAAGGTGTAAATGGAA
>Ga0209554_1001203_pt1 | contig 19998 bp, 23 predicted proteins | sample MarorgKNORR_S2LV_5_FD_188221 | JGI IMG/M metagenome (GOLD analysis project Ga0209554, IMG submission 188221) | Marine microbial communities from the Southern Atlantic Ocean, analyzing organic carbon cycling - Bottom_A/KNORR_S2/LV (SPAdes) (version 2) | ecosystem: Environmental > Aquatic > Marine...
TCTTTAACGATCTCTTTTGCAATACCAACATCGTCAGTTTGCTCTAATTCAATCTTAAGACCTTTTTTTAATTCTTCTTTTATTATTGATTTCATTTTATTTCATAACTACATCATCGCGCCGTTCATCTCTATCATCTCTAGATCCACCACCAGATCTACCAGATCCACCAGATCCACCAGACCCACCTAAGTTTGATGACTTACGCATGCGATACCAAATCAACCCACCAACTACCAAAAGAACTACGACTGATATTACTGTATTCATTATAATCTCCTATTATATATTTTACTATAAATATCATGTATTTATGTATTCCCTTCACCGGGACAGTAGAATATAATAGGTTTTTGCAGGTTTGTCAACCCCCTTTAACAAATTTCTTCGTAGGTGTTGACTTTTTTGTTGATTTTAGTTATATTACTATGTAATTTAATCACAACACAAGAAGGGTTATGAAACATTCAAAACACCCATTCACTGAAAAACAAATTCTGAATTTTTTAAACGAAGAACGCCGCAAAAGTCCTGACATACTAGTCGGCCTCCAATGGGGTGATGAAGGTAAAGGCAAGATCACTGATGCTTTGTCCGACCAATACCAATGGATTGTTCGATATCAAGGTGGAGATAATGCTGGTCATACTGTTTATATTGATGGTAAAAAGTTTGTAACCCATTCTATCCCCACTGGTATTCTAAATCCCAACTGTAAAGTTGTGATCACTCACGGTTGTGTAGTTAATATACCAGAAATCATAAAAGAAGTCAACCTTTTAGAAAAAACCGGAATTTCTTTCAAGGACAGATTCTATCTATCAGAGAATGCACATCTTATTACACCAGAGCATTTAAGACAAGATAAATCCAATAAAGTAAAATTTGGAAGTACAGGAAAGGGAATTGGACCAGCATATAGAGATAAGATATATCGTGCAGGTCTTCGTGTAAAGGATTACTCACAGCTTATAGATGAAGATAAGATTATAGTGACTGATACCCGAAAACTACTTCGGGATGCAATATATAAAGGAGACAAAGTACTATTTGAAGGAGCACAAGCAGTTATGTTGGATATTGAAATGGGAACATACCCCCATGTCACATCATCTCCATGTATAGCTTCTTATGCTCCTGCTGGTTCTGGACTCCCCTTGACTTTCTTCAAACATTCTATTATATTAGGTGTAGCAAAAGCATACACTACTCGTATTGGAACAGGACCATTTCCTAGTGAGATTCACGATAAGAAAGTTGCACAAAATATTCAATTTACCGGAAAGGAATATGGAGCAACGACGGGTAGGCTTAGAAGAGTTGGTTGGTTAGATATTCCACAACTGAAATATGCTTGTGAAGTAAATGGAGTTTCCGGTATAGCGCTCACAAAACTAGATATATTTTCCGAAGCGGATTATGAAATTAAAGTAGCAACAGAATATAAGATTAATGGAAAATGGACAACGGATTATTGTGACGAACCAGAATCCATCCGTTATGAAAGTTTTTCTACTTGGCCAGAAATTACTGAAACCAACTGGGACGGCTTACCAGATAATCTTAAAAAGTATGTTGATTTTATTGAAGATTCCATTGGTGTAGATATTTCCATGATGGGTGTGGGCCAAAACCGCAATCAATTAATATACAGATAGACGTATGGACTTTTTTAAATTTAGATCGAACGAAGTAACTAAAACAAAAAGAATTTTAGTATATCCAAATATAACTTTTTCAAAAGATCTTGAGCAAGACTCATATGTTCAAGTTATGAAGAAACTTATATTTGAACTTTCCAAGGTAAGGGATGATTTATACTGGTACATAATAAGTCCAGAAAAGATTAAAGGATTACAATTTGATAATGTATATCAATTTATAACGCCGTTTCCAACATACCCCCCCACAATGAGATGTCATTTTGACACATTTAGCATAAAAGAACATTTATCAAAAAAGTATGACTTTGATTTAATTTTCAGTCATCTACCAGAACACACTTGGAATTTAGTAAATTTATTAAAAAACAATACCTATCACAGTGTTCCTGTTCTTGGATATTCTCATTGGTTTGATTTCGATCATATACAATCGTGGCCAGTTGGAGCATTTAACGAAAACATGTTAGGTCTTTTGGAAATGAAAAAATGCTATATAAATACGGAATATCAAAAACAACTAGTATTAAAGGAAGCAGAAAAAACATTTAATCAAAATACTATAGATAAATTATCTAATATCTTAGAACCCTTTTATTTAGGAGTATCTAGAGAAGATCTAAGTCCACCAAAAGAATCAAAAAAATGTATTGTATTTAACCACAGACCCCACGCATATAAAAACTTTACTCCCTTCCTTAATATGTGTAGTAAATTATACAAAACAAGACAAGATTTTGAAGTATGGATTCCATTATGGGATACAAAATTTACAGAGAAACTTAAATGGTTAAATACTGATAAATTTGATAAAGAAGGATATTATCGGAAACTTCAAACCTGTAGAGTTGGATTTTCACCAGAACAAACGTATGGTGGGTGGTCTGTAGCAACTACAGATGGATTGATGAACGGGTGTCCGTTTATTATGTATGATGCTGATTATTATAAAGAACTAAATCCAACCGCTGATTTCTTTACTACAGAAGATCAAGCTATAACTTTACTAAACAAATATCTAGATGATGAATCTTATCGTAATGAAAAAGCAACAGAATCCTTTAATTATGTTTCTGAAAATCTTCTTTATGAATATTCTATTGGAAAACTTTCAAACGATATTGATAGTATAATAAACAGTTCATATGGTGTTGGCAATTCGAAAAAACTTACTAACATGATCAACTATATTAAAGATAAAAAAGTTGTATCAAAGGCTGATCTAATTGAAAAGACCGGATGGGGAAGAGGAATTAAATTTTCTCCATACCGAAGATCGTTGATGGATCATCCAAATATTTTTGATAAAATGGGAATGCTCCCATATTATATTTGGAAGCCCCTTGACAAATAAAACATAATGTGCGTATTACATGACTGAAAATGTTCCAGTACTATTTCCAAACGATGTAAGATCATTTGTAATCGGAAGCCCAAGACCATCAGTAGTAGAAATTTTAGTTACATTCATTTTATGTAACAAATCCAAGAATACGTTTGCCATTGGAGTTCCCCCCGGCGCTTTCACATGCGACTCACCTGTTAGAATACCATTTCCACCACCAACAAGGAATAATGGACATTTAACGTGATTATGAAGATTACTATCTCCCATTGCAGACCCATATAGCAGTAAAGTCTTATCTAACAGGTTAGAATCCCCTTCCATTGTATTTTGAAGTTTTTCAAGGAAATACGGCAACATTCCTACATGATATTTATTAATTTTCGCAAATTCTAAAACTTGCTCTGGTTTACCACCATGATGTGAACAAGCGTGGAATGGTTGATCAGATCCACTATTATCATAAATTCTAGGTGATGCATCTCGTCCTAACTTCAAAGAGAAAATCCTAGTACTATCAGATATAAATGCTGCGAGTTGCATATCAAACATTAATTTAACATGTTCCTCAAAGTCATCGGGGACACCGACTGGAGCCGCAGGTATATTACGCACATCACCACTTAAATTTTGGGCTTCAATTCGTTGAATTCGTTGTTCAAGTTCTCTAACGTTTTCCATATAGCTATCTAGTCGTTTTTGATCTTGTGCACCTAAATTCTTTTGCAAAGCAGCCATTTCATCTAAAACCCAATCAAGAATACTACTATTAGTTTTTAATCGTTCAATTCGTTGAGCATTTGAACCCCCAGAACCAAATAATTGTTCAAATATTGCACGAGGGTCGCGAATCATTGGTAATGGTTTATCTGGTGCTGCCCAACTAACAGTATCCGTATACGCACATGCGTATCCATAAGCACACCCCCCGGCTTGATCAACATTTTCAATTGTCATCTGTAACGAAGGAATTGGAGTTTCATGTCCATACTGTTGTGCAAATACTTGGTCAAACGAAGTTCCAACGTGAAGGTCAGATCCTTGTGTTTGTTTTGGATGTGCTTGGGTCAAGAAAACAGCAGTAGATCTAAAATGATCACCACCAATTTCCTTGGGTGAAAAAGCATCTGCCATTCTACAATCTGTATCACTAATAATTGTTAAATATTTTCGGAATGGTTCTAGGGGTTGAAGACTAGTTGGGAAAAGATCAAAATTTTGACCTTCCTCTGCAGGACACCAAAGATTTTGTGATGCACCCCAATCGTTACAACCTGCAGCACCATGTACTTGTTCAATACAAACTAATCGGGTAGTATCCGCCGACTTACCAGCTTCAGTAGCCATCAAGTGTTTTCCTGCAGGAATCATTGCATCAAGCAATGGTAATCCAATCGCAGTTCCCATACCACGAAGCATGGTACGGCGAGATATGTATTTTCCAGTAACAAAATTCATTGTATTTCCTTTATGTATATATAGTGTATAAATTTAGAGTCAACTATAAAATTACCCGACCGACCCTTCCATCTCCATTTCGATTAACCTGTTTAACTCAACCGCATACTCTAACGGCAACTTTTTAGCGATTGGTTCGATAAATCCCCGAATAATCATTGACATTGATTCTTCTTTAGAAATGCCGCGACTAGCAAGATAAAAAAGTTGTTCCTCACCGATCTTAGAAACTGAAGCTTCATGCCCCACATTAGCGCTACTCTCTTCAATTTCGATATATGGGTATGTATCGGTACGAGAAGTATCATTAATTAATAGCGCATCACATTCAACATTCGAACGGGCATGGTGTGCACCTTTATGAATTTTACAAAGCCCTCGATATGTGGATCTACCACTTCCCTTAGAGATCGATTTAGAAATAATTGAAGAAGTTGTGTATGGAGCCACATGGACAACCTTACCTCCAGTATCTTGATGTTGACCATCATCTGAATATGCAATTGAAAGAATCTCACCATGTGCACCTTCTCCAACTAAATAACACGATGGGTATTTCATTGTCAACTTCGAACCTAAATTTCCATCTAACCACTCCATATTTGCGCCCTCATGTACTATTGCTCGCTGAGTCACAAGATTATACATGTTCTTAGACCAGTTCTGGATTGTTGTATAGCGCAACCGCGCGTTCTTCTTTACAATAATCTCTATGACACCTGAGTGGAATGACTCCGTGGAGTAGGCAGGCGCGGTGCATCCCTCTATATAATGAGCACTCGCTCCTTCATCACAGATAATGAGTGTTCGTTCAAACTGTCCCATTCGTTCTTGATTCACCCGAAAGTATGCTTGCAACGGTGTGTCCAAATGAACACCGGGCGGTATGTACACAAATGACCCACCCGACCATACCGCAGCGTTCATCGCGGCAAACTTGTTGTCTTGGGTGGGGATTACTGTTCCAAAATATTCACGGAACAGATCTGGATGATTTTTAAGCCCGTCTTCAATTGAGTCGAAGATTACACCCTGCTTCTCCCACTTTTCGCGGAGTGAATGGTATACCATTTCGGACTCAAACTGCGCACCCACGCCAGCAAGAACCTTACGTTCGGCTTCGGGAATCCCCAGTTTTTCAAAGGTGTCCTTAATTTCTTCAGGAACATCATCCCACGAACGTTCCATACGATCTTGAGGACGAACATAGAAGTAAATCTCATCTAATACTGCTTCAAGATCTGAAAGATTGCCACCCCAAGTCGGCATCGGTTTGGATTCGTAGATTTTTAGGGCTTTCAAACGAAGTGCAAGCATCCATTTAGGTTCTGATTTGTGGGCCGAAATTTGCCGGACAACCTCTTTGGATAGTCCTTTGCGTGCACGATAAACTGGTTTGGCATTCGTTACGAAATCGTACTTGTGTGCATCAATATTGAGATCACGAATTGTTTCGTTTTGGGGCATAATATATCTACTTTATGCTGTGAATGAACTTCCACAACCACAACCGCCTGTCGCGCTGGGATTGTTAAAAACAAAACCTTGTCCCATCATACTTGATGTATAATCAATTTCTATACCATCAAGATATTGTGAACTAAATGGATCAATAAAAATTTTGATTCCTTGCAGCTCAAAAATTTCATCATCTGATTCAAAAGTTTCTTCAATATTCAATCCATATTTAAACCCCGAACAACCCCCTGGGAGAACTGAAACACGAAGTCCAGCATTTTCTGTGGCTTCAAAATTTTCAATAAAATCACGAACCTTTTCCGCAGCTACGTTAGTTAATGTCATAGTTTTCCAATGTGTAATGTAGGTATAATATACAACTGTAGCAGTAAAAAGTCAAGGGGCCTTCTCAACTTTCATACTAATAAATATCAAATTAGTAAAACAAACAACCTATTTATAATAAGTAATAGTTATATAATTTTTAGTTATGTACGTTAACAGCTTAAAACGAGAATTATTTTGACTATTTTAACACTCTTACTGTCTCTCAGTCTGGTTTCCCAGGAAATCAATACTCCTCCCCAAGAGAAAGTCATTGACATTGAAAAGATTACTAATTCAATTAAAATAGGTAAATTAGCAGGTAACCGCAATCTTGAATTTGGTGTAAGAAATGTTTTAGAAGAATATTTATTTGAAGTGGGGTATGATCTTAATCCAAATGCATCTCTCAAACTACAAGTAGAACTTGTATTTTTAGATGTTTTGAAAACTAAAAGAAACTTTTCAGTTTTTCATAGGAACAGCGAAGCTGTGGTAATTAGATTAAAAGGAACATTATTAAAAGATGGTAAGAAAATAAAAGAAGTTACTGCGGAGGAATCTTCTTCTGAAATTTCAATATCCACGGTAATTATTGATAATGGCGGACAGTTTAATCAGACAAGTTTGAGCAATGCTATTAAGAAGGCTTGTGAAACTTTAATTCTTGAGTTGGAGAAGTATTTATGAAAAAATTATTTTTATTGTTGTCACTTTTATTGCCAGCTCAGATATCAGCACAACCTGAAGTTTATTTAGAAACAAATGCTATTACCGCAAACCGTGGAGATACGATTGAAATTTGGGCAAATTTTAATAATAATAGTACACAAACTAGAACCATTTATTTTGATTTTTCGTATCAAAGAACGGCGTTTTCATTAATTGATGTATCCTTTGCTACCGCTGGAGCAGACACAAGTGCTATTCCTACAGGAGCAACTACCTCTTTAACAAATTTAAATTTTGTAGGCTTCAACTGGGTTCAAACTACAGCAAACACAACTACTAATGGTTTGACAAATTATCAAAATATGCAATATGCGTATACAAGTGGAGGTCCATATACCATTAGAAGATTATATGGTACGGTTGCTCTACCAACCAATACAAACCTGGGAACTGGTAGATTTATGAAATTAAAGTTTGAAGTACAAAATACTGCACACGATTTTGTATATGATTCCCTTTATATGAACTTCGCATTTGCAAATTCCAATAACGCTGGATGGCTTGCTACAAATAATGCTGTAAGCACAGGATATCGTTCAGCATTTTTTACCATAAGTGGTGGTACTGCTGAGGTATTGATTTATGGTACTTTAGACTTACCATCTAGTGTTAATATAAATCATTTACAACCACGTTTGAAATTTTTTGAAAAATATAACAATGTACCTGACACCTTAAGACATACTGAATCGGTTGGATCAAATGGAACCTTTTCAGTAACACCTAGCGAGGTAGACACTGATACAGATTATAGAATTTATCTTTCTCTAGGAGGACCAAATGGAGACAGTATACCCTCCATTTTAAATACTGCTATAACCGTTTCAGACTTTACAGCCGCTGAAACTGAATTTTCCTGGCAAAGTTTAACCACAGGAAACTTCATTGATACATTGTTTACAAAAGGCGTTCATTATATGGCCGCTGATATTAATGATTCCAGGGGATTTGATCCTGGCGATACAGGAACACTATTTGCTCAGGTTGCTGGGGTTGAAACAGTTGAAATGACCGATACTAGTCAAATGTTATTAAAATCGGTTTTTGATACAGTAAGTACAGCATATTGGCGGGTCACTGATAGTATACTTGATACTCAGTCAGGAGGTCCATATGGTATGGATTTTCATACTGATACTACCGCAACAGACACACTTAATCTTAAATATTTTATTCCTGGCGATGTAAATTTAAGTTATTCTTCAGCACTAACTGTAAACACTCCAGGGGCCCAGGCTGCTCCAGTTTTGGCCAACATCTTTATTGATGTTAATTTAAATAACTTGGTTGTAACAACTAATTCCATAGAAATCCCATTTGAAGTTAGTACGGGTGATCAAGAAATTTCTGCTTTACAATTTGAAGTATTATATGATCCCAGTAAACTACGATTTGAAACGATGGACCTTGGAGTTTCCAGTTGGATAGCATTTATTGATAATAAAGTAGGACAGGTAAGGTTTGGGGCTATTGATAGATCTAGAGAATTTGCTTTGTCTGGCGATTTCACACCGTTCAGCTTAAAATTTGTAACCGTAAATAATCCATTAGATATTGTTACACAATTACATCTAACAAGCAATATGGACGCAAGTAGTAAGTCAGGACACCAAATTGGTATTACATTAAACTCAAACACAATAAGACTTATAGGATACAACAATTATGCAAATCCCGGTTCATAAAATAAAACTTCTTACATCCATTGTATTAATTTTAGGATGTACATTTGATCCAGTAGACCCATTTGATATTAACGAAAATATTACTTTTGATTTGGGGGAAGTTCCACAAAGTACAAAAATTGTAAGCGTAGAAATAGATGCGTTAACCAAAACTACAATAACATTAAATATGGATGTTACAGTTGGTGCGATGTACACCATACACTTACTACATCTCCTTGGGGGAGATCCGTTAGCGGTCACTGGATTTACAGTAACTACACAATTCACAACAGTACAATTAGATTATTCCAATATTAGTAACGGGTTATATGATATTGTTTTAATAGATACACAGGGCAATTCAACAAAAATTCCATTACTACTAGAGAGGTAATACCGTGGGAGATACTACAGAATCGGGCATGGCTGGATTAAAAAAAGCAATTATTGCCGCACTTACCCTATTAGTGACTGCCGGCGCAGGGTGGGTTGTAACCAATTTTATAGGAGGATCGGGATCAGATGTAGCCGCAGCAAGTCCTCCTCCTATTGAAATAAACATCAACAATGAAAACATTCAAACACAATCCTCTCCAACGATTGTTGTGATTGAATCTATAGATACCGTTGAAGTTGAATCGGCTGATCCAGCAAAAAAGAAACCTAAATGGTAAGGAGAATATTATGAAAAAACTATTATTGATACTATTCTTATTACCCACGGTTCTCTCTGCTCAAACAGTAGGTTCAACAAGAACTGAAGTATATGTCAGTCCCTTTGAACGTCAGATTGATATTTCTGATTATTTGGATTATATAGGTCCAAAAATTCCAATTCAACTATTAAACATTGGTATTGGTGAAGAAGTTTATAATCTTTATCCAGAATTAAAAGATAGAAGAGTTGGATTAGGTGTAACTAATATCGTTGTTGAATTCTTTGAATTCCTTGATCGTTTTGAATTTACAGAAGAAAAAGCTGAAATTAAAAATCGTATGGTAACCCAATTTGAAGCTAGTGAAGCTGGCATTACATCCAACCAAATTGAAGGGTGGGGTAACATTAGACTAGCAGAATATTTTGTTACTGTAGAAGTATATGACTATAGCGTAAGTGAAGACGAAACAATTAATCTTGTAGATGGTATTAAAAATACCGTAGTAACAAGATTAGGATTACAGATTCGTTTTACTGATGCCAATACAGGAACATACTTTACTGGTTCGGGTTTAGGAACAGCTACCACAGTTCGCGAACTTACTTTTATGAATGATGATAATTTTAGTGAAGTAAAATTTAATCAATCAACAATTGGAACATCTAGCCGAAAAGCTTTAGAAATTGCCGCAGCTCGCATTTTAGACAGGATGATTAAGCGAGGGATTTTTGAAAGTTAAGGAGCGGTTGTGTTTAAATATATTCTTGTTTTATCACTTGTCTTCATATTTGTAACAGAGGCCGATGCCCAAGTTATAACACAATCTTGGATTGATCCTTGTAATGGAGAAGCCCAAACCGCTACACTTGTTATTGGAATGGGCGCAGTTACCATAATGTATCGTGGTCAAGGCCGAACATTTACCAAACAGGACTTCATAAATGGAACCCTAATGTCATGGGTAATGGAAACCACAAGAAGTATTCCCTGTCCTGTTAATCCCGTTGTTGTCGCTACCGTAAACGCAGCGGCCCAAGCAGCGGCACAGGCCGCTGCAGCCGCCGCAGCTAGAGCCGCTGCACAAGCAGCTGCTGAAGCCGCAGCGGCCGCCGCAGCCGCCGCCGCAGCCGCCGCGGCCGCAGAAGCCGCTGCAGCCGCCGCAGCAACTGCAGCCGCAGAAGCCGCAGCCGCCGCAGCCGCAGAAGCCGCCGCAGCCGCCGCAGCAACTGCAGCCGCAGAAGCCGCAGCCGCAGCAGCCGCGGAAACCGCAGCCGCAGAAGCCGCGGCTGCAGCAGCAGCTGCAGCCGCTGCATCCGCAGCAAATGCAACCACTACTACAACTACATCTGGAACTACTACCACCACAACTACTTCAGGTACTACAACCAGTGGTAGCACTACAACGTCAACAACCACCTCCACCTCTACTGATGCTTCAACGGGTAGTACTTCTACTACAACCAATTCTGCGTCCACTGACGCTAATACAGGTAATACTAGCGAAACAACTACTACCACATCTACGGACGCAAGTACTGGCGAAACTACCACTACCTCATCTACTACCGAAACGGATGCAAGTACTGGCGAAACAACTACTACCGAAACTTCCAGTACTACTGAAGAATCTAGCACCACCGAAACGGAAGCGGCCGCTGAACCAGAGCCGGAAGCGGAACCCGAACCGGAAGCGGAACCCGAACCGGAAGCGGAAGAAGCAGAAGAAACAACCGAAACCGAAGAAACTGAAGAAGAAACAGAAGAAACTTCTGAAGAAGAGGAATCAGATGATGACGATGACACTCCTCAAAATCCTCTATTATTAGCTTCTGATTTAACGGTTGGTCAAAATATGGATAAAAGTTTTTCAACTATATTAACAATGGGAATATCTCAATCTTCTATGGCTGGAGATGTAACTTATGGAGCAACTGGAATGGTTTGGTCTAATTTAAATCAATTTGCATTAGCCGGATCATATACAAAAATGAACTTTACTCCAGAAGGGGCTTTGAATGATATTGACAACTATACCCTCGCTGGAGCTTATATGAATGGAAGTTATATGGCCATGTTTGGGTACACTTGGGTTAAATCACATTTAACATTTGGAACGTTTGGGTATAATCTAGGTGTGATTAGTATGTTTACAAAAAATAATGAAAAGTTTGAGAAATCTTTTATAGGTAACGTTGCAACATTCTGGACAAAACCATTCATCGTATCAGAAAGGCTTGCAATTTCTCCTCAAGTATTTTTAACAAACAATCCAGTAATGTATCAACATAATATTAACGAATTCATATCTAATCAAGATTTAAGTGGAATGTTTGGAGCAGCATTTGATTTCGCAATCACCAGAAGATTCGCTTTCAGTTCCGCATATCGCTTATCTGGTGCCACAGTTTCGGAAGTTCCTATCCTTCATTTCTTTATGATAGGGTCAAGATTAGTACTTTAGGGTCTTGACAAACCCCCTCTATTGTGTTAGATTTATACTTCGTCGCGAGAGTCGTATAACGGATATTACCTTAGCTTTCCAAGCTAATGATGTGGGTTCGACTCCCTCCTCTCGCTTCAATTATTAAAGGAGAAGTATATGTCTGGTTTTAAGAATTTTTTTTATTATCCTGTTCGAAATTTTTTTCGATGGAAAGTGTGGGAACCTATTAGTCCCTCAACGTTAAAGCATTATTACCAAAGAGCACGCTACGGCCACTCTTATAGAGATACTTGGTCTGTTGACTATTGGTTACTTGATAATCTAATTCCAATGATCAAAAGGTTACGGAACAGAGATATAGGTGTCCCCGTAAACTTTATTAAAGAAGAAGATGGTATTAATGATGATGGTAATCCAACTGAGCGCGCTGTAGATTTAGCTTCACAGCGTTGGAAAAATACGCTGGGTGAGATTCTATATGGTCTACACTGTGCCAGGTTTATTAGAGATGATGAATCGGGTACATTAGAACCTCTTGGTAAACGTAGAAATAAAAAGATGAATAAGAGTGTTGAAAAATCATTTAATTTGATCGGACAACACCTGTTTAGTCTGTGGGATTAATATGATATTTAACAAAGACGGTACGCCAAGGACGAGAGGCGGAACTAGTAACGGCAGTAACTGGGAAAATGAAGGTGGTCCCCCTGGCAGAGAATTGTGGGATCTTGCAATGGAATCACTTGAAATCGTTAAAACACCCAGAGAAGCTTGGGATATACTTTATTCTGTAAATGGCGATATTGATAATCGTGAAGTTATGTTCCATCTTGATTTTAATCCAATTTTAACTTATACTATATTGGAAAACTACGAAGCTAGTTCAGCCCGCGATCATGATGAAGAAGAGGAAATAACTACACTTGAAGAGGAATAAGTTATGTATCTTGTGGGACCAGAGTTTTTTATATACTCAATAATAGCACTTATATTCGGAATCTTTTTAGGTATTACTATAGGTGTTAAAATACAACCTTGGGTAGAAACACAGAAATCAAAATCAAAACTTCTTAACGCTACCAATGTCCACCCATAGCATATCACAGCATTTTAGTAGCGGACTATCATATGTGTCGTTAGAAGAACTTATTACTGAAATCATCCAAAGAATTGATGATGATCCTGAGCGAGAAGATATACAAAAAACTCCCGAACGTGTTGCACGATCATTAGCCTTTCTAACTGAGGGTTATAAAAAAGATCCACATGAAGTAGTAAACGGTGCACTCTATAAACAAGACCACCAAAACATGGTACTTGTTAAAGATATTGAAATTTACTCATTATGTGAACATCACCTTCTCCCGTTTTTTGGTAAAGCTCATATAGCATACATTCCTGACGGACATATACTAGGATTATCAAAATTTGCTCGATTGGCGGAAATATATGCAAGACGGTTACAAACACAAGAACGGTTAACAGAACAAATTGCTCAAGCGGTATGGGAAACAACCACACCTCAAGGAGTAGCTGTTGTTATAGAAGCGAGCCATCTGTGTATGATGATGCGTGGTGTCCAAAAACAAAATTCAAAAACCATTACGTCAGCAATGCGAGGGGTCTTCCTTGAAGATCAACGTACCCGTGATGAATTCTTGGGATTGATTAAATGAAAAGACCCCACCGAAGTGGGGCCTTTCCGAACGCGTTGTTAAAGGAAAACACTAAATAGAACTAGTTCTATCCTCGTCTGTCTTTAAGGATATGGTATAGAACGAAAGCGCCTACTAATCCTAGTAGACCTTCGTTACTTAATGAACCAACGATTCCCATAATATTACTTACTACAGAAATGTCAGGCCAGAAGGGAATTCCTACTCCGTTGAATAGCACTTCAAGTACTACTCCAAGAGCGATAACGCCCATACCAACTTCCGTGAGTTGATTGACCCAAGAGCCAACCCGCTTTAAGAAATCCATAAAATACTCCTCTGTTTTGGTTATAGAAAGTAACTTCTTTTAACAAAACACAAAACATGGGTACCCGTCATATAAGTAGTCTGAACCCCTTGACAAATGGACCAAAATAGTATATATTATAGTATATATTATAGTATATATTATAGTATAGATAATAGGGAGAAAATATATTTATGTCGGATAATACATCATGCTAAAATCGAAACTGGAGTACATCTGGCTCGATGGAAATACACCAACCCAAAGCCTCCGCAGTAAAACTAAAGTTTTGGCTACCTTTGGCGGCAGCCTTGAAGAGTGTCCCATGTGGGCGTTCGATGGAAGTTCGACGCAGCAAGCTCCTGGCGGCTCGTCGGATTGTTTGTTGAAGCCCGTTGCAATCTTTCCCGATCCAGGGCGGCTCAACGCATTTTTGGTAATGACGGAAGTATTGGATGCGAACGGAACGCCACATGTATCGAACGCTCGGGCGACGATTGAAGATGACGACAGCGACTTCTGGTTCGGTTTTGAGCAGGAGTACTTCCTGTGGGACTCGTTCACCGATCTCCCGCTCGGATTTCCGGCGGGTGGTTTCCCTAGACCACAGGGACCGTATTACTGTTCTGTCGGAGCAAAGAACACCTTCGGCCGGGAAATTGTCGAAAAACATTTGGACATGTGCCTCGAAGCGGGCCTCAACATTGTAGGTATCAACGCCGAAGTAGCTTCGGGCCAGTGGGAATTCCAGAGCTTCGCGGAGGGCGCTGCAGCCGCCGGCGATGAGATTTGGATTGCACGTTATTTGCTGGAGCGAACAGCTGAGAAGCATGGAATATCGGTGAACTGGCATTGCAAACCGCTTGATGGTGATTGGAACGGTTCGGGAATGCACTGCAACTTTTCAAACACCACGTTGCGAGAATGTGGCGATCGGGCGACGGTTGAGGCGATCTGTGAGGCTTTCGGTGCGACTGAAGTCATCAAAGCCCACATCGCCGTGTATGGTTCACAGAACCACCTTCGGCTGACCGGACTGCACGAAACTCAAGCGATTGACAAGTTTAGCTATGCCATTTCGGATCGTGGCGCATCGATTCGAATTCCGATTGTCATGGTCAACAACGATTGGAAAGGATATCTTGAGGATCGTAGACCAGCTTCGGACGCTGATCCGTACAAGGTTGCATCAGCGATCATTCGCACGGTTAAAGGTGCGCTCCCTTATGAAAAAAAATAACATGAAAAAAAGATGTGCGCCCCGTGATAGCCAGGGCAAAATTATTTATGGAACAAAGAATCCTAACTATTGTTATAAAACACTTCCAATAGAAAATTTTGCTTGGAAAAATAAATCAAAAGGACTTCGGCGTCATGACTGTTCGTCATGTAGATATAAATCTGAAGTGAGGAGATACAATAAAAATCCCGAAGCAAAACAAGTCCACGACGCGGCTAAGGTGAAGTGGCACAAAAAACGTCGTACTCAATTACGATCAATATTAAATGAAATAAAATTAAACAGTGGGTGTGTAGATTGCAAAGGTACATTTCATCCAGCGGCTCTGGAGTTTGATCATGTTAGAGGAACAAAGAAATATGGTATAGCAGAGATGGTGGGACAGGGTATGCCATTGGATACAATACTAAAAGAAATAGAAAAATGTGAAGTTAGATGTGCACCTTGTCATAGAACGCGACATAAAAACGAGCGTGCTGCTATAAACAATCCAGTGATAATATGAAAAATTATAAAATTAAATGTAAACATTGTAAAAAAACAAGAATTACAAAACAAAAATTACTTTCTTGGACATGTTCTAGTTGTACAATGAAATATACATTAGGGGTAAAAGCCCCTTGACAAATACTGTAAAAAGTGTTATATTATATATTAGGAAAAGAAAAAGTTTTTTGACAATTTAAAAATGAGTCGCGTCGAGATTGATCGTCTTGGCGTGGGGTTGACTGAATAATGGGTTTCGACAGAGGCCCATAAAGTATCCCGATCCTCTGTAGTGGAGAGTGTGCGTCTGAAAGTAGACGGAGGACACTAGATGACAATCTGAAAGGGAGTTCAAGTTAAACCAGACAAATCCTACTTTGTCAACTCAATGGGAGTACCCGAAAGGAAATCTCTCTGTAAACTGGCCGAATACGCCCCTATCTTGAGGGTTAAGGCATTTAACAAGAAGTTGTATTCGCTCCAACGACAGGAACCTGCGAGCTGGAGAAAAACTCGTACTGTTGAGGAGAATCGAAGTAACCTTTGGTGTTAAAGTTTGGGTAACCGCGGGAGCGGAAAATCAAGATAATTTGATGTAGATTGGAACATCTTCACCCCCTCATTTTTAAATTTAATCCGTGGCCCCATCGTCTAACGGTTAGGATACTAGGTTTTCACCCTAGAGATTGAAGTTCAATTCTTCATGGGGCTATCTAATTATGGGGTGTAGCTCAATTGGCAGAGCGTCTGGCTGTTAACCAGAAGATTGGTGGTTCAAGTCCACCCGCCCCAGTGATTTACAGGAGAATCTAGAGTAGATTCGTAATGGGACAAATTCCCCATCTAACATCCATCGTTTGAATAATATCAGCACAAATATCTTCATTAGGAAGCACTAACCGTGAGTCAGAACGACGAGTTTGCCCAAAACCAGATACTATCAGATAAATTGACCAACATCCCGAATCCAAACGAACAACTTTACTAGTAGTTGCCGAAAATGTTGGATTGTTTATAGTAGACATCTTTCGGTCAGTTTCAGCACAATGTATATATATACGACTTGTACTCCATGAAGAATTAAAAATATTTAATTTAAAATTTTTATCGTGAACTTCTGGAGTTGTACATTCTGCCGGTGTCCGGTCGCATACACCTGGAGTAAACATAGCACATCCCGTAAGCATAAATACACTAAATAATACTACATATTTGCTCATTTTTATTTACCAAACAGAATGGAGGTAATAATAAATAGTTATATACGTGAAATTGTTGTTTAGAAAACATTGACAAATGACTGAAAATGTGTTATATTATAGTATGTTTGAAAATTTAGGTTTGGGCCCGTCATGGTTTCGACGTATTAGTGGAATGATGTTAATGCTGTGAAACGGAGTGGTAACGTAATACCACAAGCAAAATTGAATTGACAATTACGCTATGGCTGCTTAGTCACAAATAAGCCGTTTATTTGATTCTCCTTCAAGAGAATAAACGTATAACGAAGGATGACTTCTAAGAAAGAATAGATGCAGAATCAAGGCCAGAGATCCTTGGTCGAACTTACCATATCGTTAAGAGTAATGAGGAATGTCTCACCATCCTAATGGTAATAGAGACTGACACAGGGAACACGACAGAAATGAAGTTAGTGCGGACGCGGGTTCGACTCCCGCCGGGTCCACTTTTAGGGGGGCGGAAAGGCCGGTAGGAAATGGTGCCAGTAATTATTTCCTACGTCGCGATGCTCCAGGCCCCCCTATTTTTGCTGGTGTAGCTCAAACTTGGCAGAGCAGCTGATTTGTAATCAGCAGGTTAGGGGTTCAAGTCCCTTCACCAGCCTTAGTCGCTATAGCCAAGTTGGTAAGGCAGAGGACTGCAAATCCTTTATCCTTGGTTCGAATCCAAGTGGCGACTCTGGGGCTGTAGTGTAGTGGTTAACATTCCTGACTGTCACTCAGGCGATCGCGGGTTCGAGCCCCGCCAGTCCCGTAAAAATCAACATAGAAGATATTTATAATTTTAGAAGTATAGGCTGACATAAAAAAGGTGGTCAACCATGATTAAATTTATAAAAGAATCTCTTTTCTTAACTAAAGAAGACAAACTATATATGCTACCTTGGTACATTATCAAGTGGTTTTGGGAAGACCCGTATGCATATAGGTTTAAAGGTACGATGATACTAGATAAACGTCATTGGTGGAATCGAAAGCGCCCGGGTAATCAATCTAAATAACATAGTAATGATACCAGTACTATATATACACGCTAAAGAACTAAATAATATAAGAAAGCTAAAAAGAAATCAAAGTATAGCTATAAGATAAACAAAAAGGCCCGTTTTAGAAGTAATTCCAGTCAACCTTAGATGTATTTTCCCCAATACAGTACAAATCAACACCTTATTCGAACATTTCAAATACTATTGAGCCGACATTACTATCCCTCCTAGTAGAGAAAATTAAAAAGGCTTATTTAAAAGAATAGTAATTTACTATAACAAAAAAAAATATATTGCCAATAATTTATAATAGCAATTTACTATAGCAAAAAAATATGCCGAATATAATAGCAATTTACTATAGCAAAAAAATATTGCCGCCGATATGAACGTCGCCCAGGCCCACCCCTTTTTCGAAGGGGGGGTACCCCCTGTTTACAAATAAGTATCCTCCACCCCCCGACCCATCGACCACCACATCTCCTCCGTTACCCCCTTGACTTTTGACCCCAAAACCGTTAGCTTTAAGGGTATGAGTTCACCCACCCCCACACGGAACTGTCGATGGAAAAGATTTTAGAATGGTTGTATCTCATCCCATGTTACCTCTTTGGATGTCTCATCGGTTACCTTGATGACCGAGCCCGAGAGAAAAAGGATTGAAAACGTAAGTCGTTGTCTCCCTTCCGCTTACAGTTGGGGTTTACCCCTTGACAAACCCCTCCCATTGTGTTAGCTTTATGTATGGAAAATAAGACAAAAGACTATCAGAATGTTGACGGAACGACCAAGTTTGAACTGTCCATCTCCGAGACGCTATCGGGACAGACCGACCACCGATATCTGTTGAGTGGATGGGTCGAAGGGTTTGGACCGAGATCATCGATCCGACCAACCCACCGTGGTGGACCCTATGAGTGTCAGTATTGGTTGAAGGGTGTTCTCCCCCAAGAGGTTCTTGACACCCTCTGGTTCGACTCTGAGTCCAGTGAGTTCTACTGCTACTCGTCGGATAGGGACTCCCTGGAGATTATCCTAGATGTCTTGACCGACACCATCGACAGGTTGAACAACTGTCTGGAGGAGTACACCTTCCAGACGCTACGGGTGTTCAACGAACCCCTCCCCATCAGTTTGTGGGCTCACCCAAAGGTCCACACAATCGGGGGAAGTACCCTCGTACTCCCCTCCGACCTCTCAGGAGTAAATGCAGGATGATCATTACACGACCCTCGTATCAGAACTTCCACTACAATGGGACGAACTTCAGACAGTCGATCCAAGACCCCGACTCTCGTCTTAGAAAGTTGATCGAGTATGTTCACAACTCCAAGACGGGAATTGGGAGGATCACCAAACACAACTTCTATTGGACCATCCAACCCAACCGTGCATTCGTCAGACCTCCTAATGTGGGTGACCACGACTTCCTACAGAGGAAGTTGAGGAAGGGGTGGAACCAGACGTTCTGGACTTCTGTTCAGAGGGCTGGGGTCATCAAACGGAACCCCCAGAAGATGAAAGACCTTCACGGTCGTTGGTGGTATGACAAGGGTGATCGTTGGGATTGGTGGTTGACAACCTACCTGTTCTTCACGAAGGATGACACCATGACACGGTGGGTCTATAATGAGGATGACATCCCCGATGGTTGGACGGTCGAACCAACCTCCATCAAAGATGATTTTGGGACTCTCAAGGACTGGGCCCAGAAGTGTGATCGTTTGATTGATCGCGGGATACCAACTCCCAGTATACACTCCCCGATCTTCGACACGTTCGCGTCCGACACGTTCGCGTCTTATGATGATAGTTCCGATGGGTCCACGACCGATGACGACCAGAGGCCCAGACCCTCGTTACCCGACCGTGTGGAGGGAGCCTCGATTATCGAACGTCGGTCAGGCGACCGGGCAAACCGATATGGTCACAATTGGTAAAGGCCCCTTGACAAACCACCCAAAAGCTGTTATATTATAGTCATGGATAAGACAATCTACATTGATTTAGAAACCCAAGTATTCCTCTACCTTGACAGACTTCGTGAGTCCGGTATCGTAAATATGTTCGGGGCTAGACCATACGTCGAGGATGAATTCGGCTTGGGTAGACGAGAAGCTAAAGACCTTCTCATGGAATGGATGGAAACGTTTGAGGATCGTCACCCCCTTGACAATTGACACTGAACCTGTTATATTATAAACATGGATAAAGAGACATACCGTCAGGTAGTCAATGCACTCGCTGTGATTGGACTGACACTGGAACACGCGGACTATCTGTTCGACAACGATTCCAAAGCAATGAAACAAGTTGATGAGGCACTGTTATTGGCT
>Ga0209554_1001205_pt1 | contig 19992 bp, 18 predicted proteins | sample MarorgKNORR_S2LV_5_FD_188221 | JGI IMG/M metagenome (GOLD analysis project Ga0209554, IMG submission 188221) | Marine microbial communities from the Southern Atlantic Ocean, analyzing organic carbon cycling - Bottom_A/KNORR_S2/LV (SPAdes) (version 2) | ecosystem: Environmental > Aquatic > Marine...
GGTGCTCACCGAGGTCCTCGCGTGACCGGCCCGCGCTTCACGGTACTCGTCACAGACAACGTCACCGAGTCGGGCCTTGGACCTCTCCTGGATGACGATCGCTTCGAGGTCGTCAAGATCGACGACTCCGCGGACCCGGCGTTCGCCACTGCCCTGGCCACCGCCCACGGCTTGATCATGCGCAGCGCGACCAAGGTGCGCGCCGAGCTGCTCGACCAGGCGGGCGGACTTCGATCGCGTCATCGAGAACGCAAGAATGATACGTGGAGACAGCGAGCGATCCGAGGCGGGCAGGGGTCTCCGCGATGCTTATCTCGCCTTCTGGGAGTCGCTGCGCACCTCCGCCGACGTCGATCAGAGTGGCTCCGTGGATCTCGACGAGTGGCTCGCCTACTGGCAGGTCACGTTGGAGGACGACGAGCGATACGAGGCAGAAGTCGAGGCGATCACCAACCATCTCTTCAGCGTGTTCGACACCGACGAGGACGAGGGCATCGGATCCGACGAGTTCTGCGACTTCTATGGAGTCTTCGGCTTGGGAGCCAATCTCGCCCGGAGCATCTTCGTGGAGCTGGACGCGAACAACGACGGTCGCATCAGCAGGGAGGAACTGATGGAGATCGGTCGTCAGTTCTACCGCAGCGACGATCCGGGTGACGTGGGCAACATGCTCTTCGGGCCGTTCGGAATGTGACGCACCCAGTAACTAGCTGAGCGCTTCCCACAACACCACCACCGGATGAACCGCCTCTCGTTCCGTGCCGTCCGCGATCTGAGCGCGGCAGCTGGTTCCTCCCGCCACGATCCGAGTATCTGATTCTGTCCCGCGCACAGCCGGTAACAGGTCCAGCTCGCCCATGGCCATCGACACTTCGAAGTGCTCTGCGTGGTAGCCGAACGCGCCCGCCATGCCACAGCATCCCGAAGGAATCTCCTCGACGGTGAGGTCCGGCACCCGCTCGAGCATCCTCACCGTCGCGCCGACGGAGCCGAACGCCTTCTGATGACAGTGTCCATGTAGGCTCACGCTCTGAGCGCCCCTCGATGCGAACGGGAGCGATCGGCCCTGCTGGCACTCGAGGTCGAGGAACTCCTCTAAAAGGACGGCGCGCGCCGACACCGCTTCTGCATCGGGGCCGGGAAGCAGCAACGGGACTTCGTCGCGCAGTGTGTATATGCATGAGGGCTCGAGGCCCACGATCGAGGCGCCTGCATGAGCCGCCGGCGCGAGCGCCTCGACGACTCGCCGAGCCTCCTCTCGGGCCTCCTCCAGCATGCCCGCGCTCAGATAGGTTCTTCCGCAGCAGAGCGGGCGCCCGGCCTCGGCCCGTGCCGCATCGACCGACCACGAGCCCGCCGCGAGAACCTCGCCGGCGGCGCGCGCCACGTCCGGCTCGAACCACCTCGTAAAGGTGTCGACAAACAGAACCGCGTCGGGCGCGTCGCCCGCAGGGCCGCGAGCCAGCTCGTCGTCTTTCCATGGCTTGTGGTGCCACTGGGGTAGCGAGCGCTCTTTAGCGAGGCGCATAAGGGACCGGCCCACCGGAAGTCGGCCGGCCAGATTCGCGAGAGGCGCGACGCGCGAGATCCAGGGGGCCGCACGCGGCAACGCGGCGAGGACACGCTCCCTGAGCGGTACGCCGAACCGTCCGTTCTGGCGGTGCTGCCATTCGAGCTTGAGCGCGGCCATGTCGACACCGGTCGGGCACTCACGCCTGCAGCCCTTGCACGAGATGCACAGTGACATGGCCTCGGCCATCTCGGGTGAGTCCAGACCGTCATCACCGAGCTGACCGGTCAGTGCGAGTCGGAGCGCGTTGGCGCGGCCCCGGGTCGAGTGGCGCTCGTCGCGGGTGACCCTGTACGACGGACACATCACGCCGGGGTCCGACTTGAGGCACGCGCCGTTGTTGTTGCACTGCTCTAGCGCTCCGAGTAGCCCTCCGCTCGCGGACCAGTCGAGCACCACGGGCAGAGACCTCCCCTCGTACCCGGGGGCGTATCGGAACAGCGAGCGGTCGTCCATCCGAGGCGGGTCGACGATCTTGCCGGGGTTCATCATTCCCGCGGGGTCGAACGTGCCCTTCACATCGGCGAACAACCGGGTCATGCGGTCGCCGAGCATGGGCTCGATGAACTCGGATCTGAGGAGGCCGTCCCCGTGCTCACCGGAGTGCGTCCCGTCGTACTCTCGCACGACCTCGTGGGTCTCCTCGGCGATGGCGCGCATGCGGTGGACGTCGTCCGGGTCCCTCAGGTTGAGCGCGGGACGCACATGGAGGCACCCCACGGACGCGTGCGCGTACCACGTGCCCTCCGCGTCGTGACGCGCAAAGATTTCCTCCACGCGGCGCGCGTAGTCGGCCAGCTTGTCGAGCGGAACGGCGCAGTCCTCGATGAACGAGATCGGCTTTCGCGGGCCCGCCATCGACATCACGATGCTGAGCCCGGCGTTCCGCACGCTCCACACGGCGGACTGTAGCGCAGCGGTCTCGGCGCGCACCACGCTGCGGGGGTAGCCCAGCTCGGCCACGAGCTCGTCCAGCTGGTTGAGCTTCCCGCCCAGATCCACCCCGGGGGCCTCGTCGGCGAACTCGACCAGCAGGAGGGCCTTGGGAGCGCCTCGTACAAACTCGCCCATGGCCGACCGGAAGTCGGGGCGACTGGCTCCGAGCGTGAGGACGTTTTGATCCACGAGCTCCACCGCGCTCGGCCCCAGCTCCACGATGTGCTGGACCGAGTCCAGCGCGTCCAGCAGCCCATCGAAGTGGCAGACGCCGAGAACGCGGCTGCGGGGCAGTGGGCTGATCTTCAACCGGAGGCGGGTGAAGAAGGCCAGCGTGCCCTCCGAGCCCACGAGGAGCTGCGCGAGGTTCTCCCTCACGGGATCGAGCCGGGCAACGTTGTAGCCTGCGACGTTCCGCATCGTGCGCGGCGTGCGCCGTGCGATCTCGTCCGCATCACGACGGTACAGCCCCCGTAGCGTGTCGAGAAGCTGGGGGACCTGTCGCTCCTCGTCGCCATCGTCGCCGAACCAGACCCGCCTCCCGTCGGGGAGCACGGCCTCGATAGCGGCCACGTTATCGACCATCATGCCGTACCGCAGCGAGCGCGCGCCCGCGCTATTGTTGCCGGCCATCCCGCCTAGGGTCGCTCGGCTACCGGTGGATGGATCGACGGGGTACCACATGTGGTTGGGTGCGAGGTGGGCGTTCAGATCGTCGAGCACGACCCCCGGTTGGCATTCGATCAGGCCCTCCCGGGCCTCCCCGATATCTTTCAGGTTGCGGCTCACGTCCACGACCACGGCCCTGCCGACGGTCTGACCGCATTGGGACGTGCCTCCCCCGCGGGGCAGCACGGGCACACCTTCGGTACGCGCCACCTCCATGACCGCTTGAACATCGGCCACGGTCTCCGGGAAGACGACGCCGAGCGGCTCGACCTGATAGTGAGACGCGTCGGTGGAAAAGAGCCCTCGCGTGAACGCGTCGAAGCGAACCTCACCCTGAACCGCGCGGCGAAGCTTCGTCTCGAGTCCGGGATCTCCCGGCATGATGCGGCTATCGATGATGGTGTCGGGCGGTTGGGGACCGTGTAAGTTGGGCCTTCCCGTCGATGGCAGTCTACGATCCCCCGAACGCCGTCGCACCCGAGAGTCAGCCCTGTGACCTACCGAAGCGGACGCCAATTCCTGCAGCTGCCCGGCCCCACGAACGTTCCGGAGCGCATAAGGCGGGCGATGTCGAAGCCCACGATCGATCATCGTGGCCCCGACTTCGCGGCGTTGACCCATGGGCTCATCGAGGGCATGCGCGGGGTGTTCAAGACGGAGCACCACGTCCTGATTTATCCGGCGTCCGGGAGTGGGGCGTGGGAAGCGGCGATCACGAACACGCTGTCGCCGGGCGACAAGGTCATGGTGTTCGAGCAGGGCTTCTTCGCAGGCCAGTGGGCCAAGGTTGCCGAGCGCTTCGGGCTGAACGTGCAGCGGGTGCCGTGGGAGCCGCGCCGAGGCCTCGCAGCGGACGCGGTGGTCGACCGCCTTCGGGATGATGTCGGCCACGCGATCAAGGCTGTTCTGGTCGTACACAACGAGACGTCGTCGTGCGTGACGAGCGATCTCCAGGTCATCGGCACCGCGATGCGGGAATCGGAACACCCGGCGATGCTGTTCGTGGATGCGGTGTCGTCCCTGTGCATCTCGGATCTGCAACACGACGCCTGGGGCATCGATGTGACGATTTCGGGTTCGCAGAAGGGCCTCATGCTTCCACCGGGTCTCGCGTTCGTGGCGATCGGCCCGAGGGCCATGGAGGCCCACGAAACGGCTTCATTGCCCAGACACTATTGGGACTGGGATGACCAACTCAATGCGCTCCCAGGAGGCGGTTTCCCGTACACTCCGGCCACCAACCTCCTCTATGGTCTTGCGGAGGCGTTGGAGATGCTCAACGAGGAGGGCCTCGATCGGGTCTTCGCCCGCCACGCCTGCTTCGGCGAGGCGACCCGCACGGCGGTGGCTGAGTGGGGGCTCGAGGCGTTCGCTGCGAATCCGCTGGAGGCGAGCAATGGGGCGACCGCCGTTATCGTCCCGGACGTCGCGGACGCCGATGAGGTGAGGGCAGTGATTTTGGAGTGGTTCGACATGGCGCTCGGCACGGGTCTTGGACCGTTCAAGGGCCGGCTGTTCCGTGTCGGCCACATGGGCGACCTGAACGCGCTGTCCCTGATGGGCACGCTCGCAGGCGTGGAGATGGGACTCGCGTTGGCCGGGGTCGACTTTCAGAGGGGTGGCGTCAGTGCCGCGATGGAATACCTGACAACTGAGGGGAGAGGCTGCGCGTGAGTAATTCGTCGAGACTCATTGGGTGCGGGAAGCTTTTGAGCGTCCTGGTCGCTGTGTCGCTGAGCGCCTGCGCGGGTGAGGCGCTCGGTCCGCGCGAGCTCTCCTTCGGCCACGTCGGCGAGCCCGGCTCATTGTTCGCGCTGTCCGCCGAGGAGTTTGCGAGGCGCGCGAACGAGCGACTCGACGGCTACGAGGTCGTGGTGTTCGGATCCAGCCAGCTAGGGGGCGACGAGCTCCTGCTTCAGAAGATCAAGCTGGGCACGGTCGACTTCGCACTCCCGTCCTCGATCATGTCGTCTCAGATCGACGAGTTCGGTCTCTTCGAGATGCCGTACCTAGTGCGGGACCGCGAGCACATGCGCGCGATCGAGCGGGAAGTCGTCTGGCCTGAGCTCGCGCCGCTCGCCGAGGCAAAGGGATATCGGATGATCGCGGTGTGGGAGAACGGCTTCCGCCACATCACGAACAGCGCCCGTGCGATCAACACACCCGCCGACCTTGCCGGCATCAAGCTGCGAACGCCTCGCGGTGTCTGGCGCGTGAAGCTCTTCCAGACCTTGGGAGCGAACCCCACGCCGATGGCGCTCTCGGAGGTCTTCATCGGGCTCCAGACCGGCGTGATCGATGGCCAGGAGAACCCGCTCGCGCAGATCTGGGGCTCGAAGCTCTACGAGGTCCAGGAGTATCTGTCTCTGACGGGCCACGTCTACACGCCGGGATACGTGGTCGTGTCCCCGTCCCGTTGGGACGCCCTCCCCGATGACGTCCGGACGGTGCTCGAGGAAGAGGCCCGTTTGGTGCAGGCCTTCGTCCATGAGACCGCGGCGAGGCTCGACGAGGAACTGCTGGCTCAGGTCGAGGCCGAGGGGGTCGATGTGAACCGTCCGGACCGTGCCGCGTTCGTCGTAGCCGCTCAGGCGCTCTACACCGAGTTCGATGAGACCGTTGCGGGCGGTGGGGCACTGGTGGAGCGCGCCGTAGCCGCAGGGTCCAACTGACGGGGCCTTTGTGATGCTCACACGGGCAAAGGCAGGGCTCCGAAAGGCCCTCGAGGGCGTTGTTCTGTCGCTGATGGTTTCGCTGGCGGTAGTGGTCGTGGTCGGCGTCGTCTTCCGTAAGGCCGGCGCGTCCCTGGTCTGGTACGACGAGGTCGCGTCGATCCTGCTCGCATGGCTGACCTACTACGGCGCTGCGCTCGCGGCGCTGGACAGGGCGCACATCGGTGTGCCGACGCTGGTCGACAAGCTGTCCGGCAAGTCACGACTCGCGATCCTGATCGTGGCGGAGGTGCTGGTTCTGACCTTCCTCGTGGTCCTCGCGTGGGCGGGCGTGCGCGTCCTGATGGTGCTGGGTGACACGACGCTCGTGTCGCTCCCCTGGGTCCCGACCGCGGTGGCCCAGTCGGTCATCCCCATAGGGGCCGTGCTGTTCATCATCGCGCGCCTGATGTCGATGCCCGACGCTTTCCGGCCCGCGGAGGCCCAAGAATGAGCCTCTTGGGAATCGGCTTGGTCCTGCTGCTTCTGGTGCTGATCAGCGTGCCGATCGCGGTGGCGCTCGGTCTGGTGGCGGTTCTCGCGATGGCGACCGGCCCGGGTGGAATCGGATCGCTCCCCAATGTCGGCCTCGTGATGTACAGCGGAGCCACGTCATTTCCGCTGATCGCGATCCCGCTCTTCATTCTCGCCGGGGCGATCATGAACGCGTCGGGCATCAGCCGTCGCCTGATTGCGTTCGCGTCTTCGCTCGTTGGTTTCATCCGTGGCGGGCTCGCGATGGTCACCATCAGCGCGTCCATGTTCTTCGCCGAGATCAGTGGGTCGGCAGTGGCCGACGTCGCCGCATTGGGCTCGATCCTCATACCGGCGATGACCAAGAAGGGCTACTCGAAGCCCTTCGCCGCGGCGGTGACGTCCTCGTCGGCCACGCTGGCCGTCATCATCCCGCCGTCCATCCCGATGATCCTATACGGGGTCATGTCGGGAAGCTCGATCGTGGAGCTGTTCGTCGCCGGTATCATTCCGGGTGTGCTCGGCGGGCTCATGATGATGTTCGTCGCGTATCTGCTCGCACGCCGCCATGACTTCCCGGTCGAGCAGAGCTTCAGGCTCACCCGCGTGTGGGAGACGTTCCGTGATGCAGGGTGGGCGCTGACGCTCCCGATCATCATTCTCGGTGGGATATTCGGCGGTTGGGTCACCGCGACCGAAGGCGCGGGCTTGGCGGTCGTGGCCGCTATCGTGATCGGGACCGTCGTATATCGGGAGCTCGACTGGAGGCTGTTGAAGACGGCGATCCTCGAGGGGGGCACGCAGACCGCGGTCGTGATGTTGCTCGTCGCCGCATCCGCGCTGCTTGGAGACTACCTGACCGAGGTACGCGTGCCGCAGCGCGTCGCCGAGGGCATCATGGGCCTCACCGAGTCCCGGGGCGCGATCCTCCTGCTGCTGAACGGCTTCTTCCTCGCGATCGGGCTCTTCCTGCACTCCGCGGCCGCAATCATCCTGGTGGTTCCCATCGTGATGCCCCTCGTGCTGGCCGCGGGAATCGATCCGGTTCACTTCGGCCTCATCGTGACGCTGAATCTGGGTATCGGTCAGCAGACCCCCCCGGTCGCGTCGGTGCTGGTGACCGCGTGCTCGGTGGCCAAGGCAGACATCTGGGAGGTCAGCAAGGTGAACGTATACTTCGTCGCAGTGCTTCTCGTAGTGCTGCTGCTGGTCACCTACGTTCCGGCGATCCCCATGGTCCTAGTCGAGGTCTTCTACCGATGAGCGCGCAGGTCCGGGTCTCGGTCGATGGGCGGATCGCTCAGGTCCTGCTCGACGGCCCTGAGAAACACAACGTGCTCAGCCGCGACGGCTGGCGCGCACTCGCGCATGCGCTCGTAGACCTTTCAGGTCACGAAGATCTCGGGTGTGTGGTGATCCGGGGGGCCGGCCGTCGAGCGTTCTCGGCGGGCTCGGACATCTCTGCGTTTGCCGAGCAGCGGGATACCGAGGAGGACGTGCGTGAGTATTCGGATGCCATCGGGAGCGGCATGCGCGCGGTCCGCGACTGCGTCCACCCGACCCTGGCGGTGATCGAAGGTCTATGCGTCGGGGGTGGCCTCGAGATCGCCGCCTGTTGTGACGTCCGTATCTGTGGCGAGTCGAGCCGCTTTGGGGCCCCGATCAACCGCCTCGGCCTGACGATGTCTCACGACGAGTTGGAGCCGCTCGTGACCCTGTTGGGTTCGGGGCCCGTGCTCGAGGTACTCCTGACGGGCGACCTGATCGATGCCGAAAGAGCCCGCGAGATCGGTCTCGTGAGCCGCATCGCGCCGGATGACGAGGTGGCGACCGCAGGCGAGGCCCTCGCACGGCAGATCGCCTCTGGCGCACCTTTGGTGAACCGGTTGCACAAGAAGTTCATCCGCCGGCTTCAGGACGGAGCCCCGCTCACACAAGATGAGAGAGCCGAGGCGCACGATGCCTTCGCGACCGATGACTATCGCGAGGGCAGGGCGGCCTTCCTGGAGAAACGTGACCCGGACTTCACCGGCCGGTGAGCGCGCACTGATGGCCAATCCGCTCGCAGGACTCAGGGTCGTCGAGCTGACGCATGTGATGGCCGGCCCCATCTGCGGTCTCATGCTGGGCGACATGGGCGCCGACGTGATCAAGGTCGAGCGCCTGCCCGGCGGCGATACGACCCGCTTCTTCGCGCCGCCCGAGATCAAGGGCGAGTCGGCTGCGTTCATGATGCTCAATCGCGGCAAGCGCGGCATCGCCGTGGATCTGCGGTCGGAGGAGGGGAGGCGGATCGTCCGTAGGATCGCTGCGGCGTCGGACGTGATCATCGAGAACTTCCGCCTCGGCACGATGGACCGCATGGGGCTCGGATACGACGACCTTGCCGCGCTGAACGAGCGCCTCGTGTACTGCCAGATCACCGGCTTCGGCCGCCAGGGACCGCTCGCATCACAGGGAGGCTTCGACCTCATCACGCAGGGCCTGTCGGGCATCATGAGTATCACCGGCGAGGGGCCCGGGCGCGCACCCGTCAAGGTGGGCGCTCCACTCACCGACATCACCGCGGGGATCCTGGCGGCATACGGCGTCGTGAGCGCGTTGCTCGAGCGTGAGCGCACCGGTCGAGGTCAGCGGGTCGACACGTCCCTGTTCGAGGCTGGCATCACACAAACCTACTGGCAGAGCGCGATCGCGCTCGCCACTGGGGTGTCACCGGGGGCGATGGGTTCGGCCCACCCGATGGCGGCGCCGTACCAAGCGTTTCCCACGGCGGATGGATGGATCAACGTCGGGGCCTCTAACGATGCTACGTGGACGCGCCTCACCGAAGCGCTCGACGTACCCGAGTTGCGCGAGGACGAGCGGTTCGTGACGAACGCGGATCGTATGGCGAATCTGGATGATCTCATGCGTGTCCTCACACCGAACTTTCTGGGCCGGTCGACGGACAGTTGGCTCGAGCGGCTCGAGGACGCGGGGGTCCCGGCGGGCCCCGTAGCCTCGATCGGTGAGATGCTCGAGCACCCACAGACGCTGGCCCGCGAGATGGTCATCGATGTCGAGCACAGCACGATCGGCTCGGTGAAGTCGCTTGGGCCACCCGTCAAGATGTCGGGCTCCGAACCGGGCCCGGGCGCCGATTCGGGACCGCGGAGGGGAGCGCCCTTGCTCGGGGAGCACACCCGTGAGGTTCTACTCGACTACGGGTACTCGGATGTGGATGTCGACCGCTTTTTCGCCAGCGGGGTGGCTGTGTAGGAGCGGCCCCTCAGACCAGCCGCCAGAACTCTCCCGTCAGGCCACTTGGTGCCGCGAAGCTCGGCGCCGATCCGACTTCGGCGAAGACGCGATATATCTCGCTGCGGACGCGCCAGTCGGTCGGAGTCGTGCCCTCCTCCGCCAAGTCGCTACCGCCGGATCGCGTTGTAACGGTTGAGAATCTCGATGGTCTCGGCGATGGGGAGCGCCTCGACGGTGCGGCCGTTGCTGGTGACCGTCTCGGCCTTGAGTAGCGAGTTGTACACCGCTTCCTCCGTCGCCTCCACCGTCGCCTCGAACAGGCCGCTCATGCTGCCGTTGGACAGGTCTTCGTATGTGTGGAGTCCGCCCGTCGTCGTCCGCCGGACGCCGTTCGCGGTCGAGAACGCGATCACGTAGTCGCCCGAGCCATTACTCGCGTAGGACCCAGTGCGGGAGAGGCCCATGACCGCGCGTCGGGCGATGCGCTCGAGGTTGCGATCGGAGATCGGCGCGTCGGTTGCGACCACCATCATGATCGATCCCCACTCCTGAACATCTTCCGCGGGGTCGTAGTCCTCATCTCCAGCGACCTGACCCGAGAACGAGTACTGACCCAACTCGATGCCCACCGGGGCGCCGTTCATCTGCAGGATCCCACCGAAGTTCGACTGGACGAGCACCCCGACGGTGTAGCCGCCGAGCTGTTCCGGTAGCACCCGACTGCTGGTCCCGATTCCGCCCTTCCAGCCGAACGCGACCGTGCCGGCACCAGCGCCCACCGCACCCTCGGCCACGGGGCCATCCGACGCCGACTCCAGGGCCGCCACCACATGCCGAGGTTCGATCGGACGTGAGCGGATGTCGTTCAGCTCTCCATCGTTCGTCTCGCCGACGACCGCGTTGAGTGACCGGACGTTCTCCATGCCGTCCCGCGCGAGCATCCACTCGACCATCGCGTCGGCCGCCTTCCAGACGCATAACGTGCACGTGAGCAGTATCGGCGTCTCGAGTTCTCCGAGTTCTCGGACCTGCGTGACACCGAGGAGCTTCCCGTAGCCGTTCCCGACGTGAATCGCCGCGGGCACTCGGCTCAGGTAGGGATTCCCGCCGTGCGGCATGATCGCGGTCACGCCGGTCCGGACCCGGTCACCATCGACCACGGTCGTATGGCCCACACGCACACCGCTCACATCGGTGATCGCGTTGTGCTGTCCGGTCTCGAAGACACCGACCTCGAGGCCGATGTCGCGGGCCCGTGGCCGCTCCGATGATGCCTGGGCGAGAGAGCTCGCGGGACTCACGATGAGCAGCGCGGCGGCGATGAGATGACGCATTTGAAGCACCCTTGCAGCTGTTGCTGTCGAGCCTAGAACGAAACCGTGTCGAACAGCATGAGACCGAGTAGTGCCGGATGATACACCAGCGATACCATGAAGACGCGCTTCGCGGCTGCGTCGGTCATATCACGTGCAGCACCGATCGTCACCCACAGGAAGTACGTGGTCGCGATCAACGCGCCGCCGAGATACCACGGCCCGGTGTACCCGAGTACGCTGGGCATCACGACGGTGGGCAGCAGTGCGGCGGTCGCAGTCACCATATGCATTCCGATGACGCGTCCGCCCCCCGCCGGAATGAGCTTGAAGCCGACGATGGCATAGTCGTCGCGTAACATCCAGGCGAGGCCCAACACATGCGGTAGCTGCCACAGATAGGCGATCGCGAAGAGCGCGAAGCCCGCAGGCTCGATCGCACCGGTAGCGGCGCTCCAACCGATGAGCGTGGGCAGCGCACCGGGGACGCCACCGGCGAGCGTCGCCGCGTACGAGCGGGACTTGAGCGGCGTGTACACGCCCTGGTAGGCCAACGCCGAGGTGGCCGCGACCGCGGCTGGCACCCACGACACCATGTACGTCAGATACGCGAGGCCCGAGAGGAGCAGGACCTGACTGAAGTAGAGGGCGGCTGCGGGCGACACTCTGCCGGAGGGGATGGGGCGGCCCTTCGTGCGACGCATGCGAGCATCGGTCTCACGTTCCGCATACTGGTTGAGCGCCAGCGCGCCGGCGGTCGCGAGCCACGTGCCCAGCATGGTGTTGATCGCCAGCCAAAGATCTAGCGATCCACGCGACGCGACGAACGCGCTCGCACCTGCCGTAATCGTGACGTACCCCGCGATGCCCGGCTTGGTGAGCTCGTAGAACGCCCTGACCCGTGAGGACTCTGCTTTGGCCGCCTCGGTTGTGGCTGGTTCCATGGCGGCCGAAGCCTACTCCGTTCTCAGGGCACTCACTGGGTTCACCCGACTGGCCTTCCGCGCAGGTAAATATGTAGCAACTGCCGCTACGACGGAGAGGATGACCGGTGCTGCGAGGAGCGCCAGCGGATCCAGGCCGCTCACGCCGAGGAGAAAGCCCTCGACGGCTTGCCCGAGCCCGACACAAATCACGAGTCCTATGAGCCCACCCACCCCGACGAGTGTCAGGCCGCTCTTGAGGACCATTCCGACCACGCTCTGACGATCTGCCCCCAAGGCGAGCCGAATCCCCATCTCCCTGGTGCGACGTGACACCCCGTAGCTGACCATTCCGTAGAGCCCGATGCACGCCAGGATGAGCGCCAACACACCCACGAGCGACAGGATGACGGCCGCCATTCTCGGAAGGAAGAAGATGTAGGCGAGGTGGTCGTCCATCGTGCCGACGTCCGACAGGAAGATCTCGGGGTTGATCGCGCGCGACTCGGCGCGAACCAGCGCCGCGAGCTCACCCGGCGGTGCGTTCCCCGTCACGGTGATGAAGAAGTTCGCGTACGCGTTCCCCTGATGGTACGGGAGGTACATGTACGGTCTGGGTGGCTCGCCGAGGCTCCAGATCTTCACGTCGCCCGCGACGCCGGCGACTACGATCACGTCTTCCGGGTCGCCGCCGCGGAAGAGGACCTTCCCGATGGCGCTTTCGCCGGGCCAATACAATGTGGCCGCGGCTCGGCTCAGGATCGCGACCTGTTGGCTTCCGTCACGGTCCGCATCGTCGAACGCGCGCCCCTCGACGAGCGGGATGCCCATCACCGAGAAGTGCCCCGGTGTGACAGGCGTCATCTCTACGCGATGGTGAAGCGAATTGGGAGGCGGATCGACGCCGGGGATATCGAAGGTCACGATGATGTTCCCGAGATCGAGCGGCATTCGGCCCGTGACGCCGAACTCCTCCACAGCCGGGTTCGCCCGCAGCCGGCGCTCGACCTCCGCCAGGAACGCGACGCGCTGCTCCGCTGTGGACTCGTTGGCCAGCGTCTCGACGGTGACGACCGCGGCAGAACGGGTCTCGAAGCCGAGTTCGGTATCGCCCGCTGCTTGCAGAGATCGCAAGAAGAGCGCGGCGCCAAAGATGAGGACCGTCGAGAGTGCCATTTGCGCCCGCACCAAAATGCCCCGCGCGCCGACCTTCCTCTTTCCGCCGCTGGAGCCCGCTTCATCTCGCAGGGTGGCCGCGATCGGGGCGCGTGTCGCCTCCAGTGCGGGGGCCAGTCCGAAGAACAGGGCCGCCAACACCGCTATACCCCCGGTAAAGAGCATGAGCCGCACGTTGAGGCCCGCGTCTAGATCAATCGGAATGGGAACCGGTGGTTCCACGCTTACCAGCGCGCGCATCGCCAATTGCCCAAGCACAAGCCCGAGCGCCGCCCCCATGCCCGCGAGAACGAGTGACTCCACCGCGAGTTGGCGGACGATCGCTCCCCGGCCGGCGCCCATCGCGACACGAACGGCCATTTCCTTGCGACGATCCACGGCGCGACTGAGCAGAAAGCCCGCGAGGTTCACGCAGGCGATGAGGAGCACGAGGCCGACGGCAACGAAGAGGAGTGCCGCCATGCCCATGAGCACCTGGTCGAAGTTCGGGTGCAGGCGCACGTCCGCAAGCGATACGCCGATGAGCGCGAGCGTGCTCCGTCGGTCGGGGTTCTCGGCATCCTGCTCCGCGTTGTAACGGGTCGCCACGGTCGTCACCGCGGCGAGCGCCTCGCCGGGTGCGACTCCGTCCCTCAAGCGACCTGTAATGGTCAAGTCGCCCTGCCCCATCTTCCCGGGTGCGAGGTGGGGGTACATCGAGAACGGCACCCAAAAGTCAGTTCCGATCCCGGGCGCCAACCGACCCCTGAACTCCGGCGGCGCGATGCCGATGACGCTATACGGGCGCCCGTTCAACCGGATGTCGCCCCCCACGAGCGCCGGATTGGACCCGTGTCGCGTGCGCCAGAAGCGATCGGAGATCACGACGACCGGATTGGTGTTCAGCACGGCATCCTCTTCGGGCACGAAAGTCCGCCCGAGGCGCGCCTGCACGCCCATGACCGTGAAGTAGTTCCCGGTCGCCATCGCGCCGAGCACGAGTTCGTCGTCGCCCGAGAGGTCGGTGATGCGGCCGGTGAACATGGAGTGCTGCGCCACGTCCTCGAACACGTCTCCAGCGCCGTCGCGCACGAGCTCGAAGACCGAGTAGCGGCTGAAGAAGTACTGCCCGTCGTCGGTCAGAGTGTAGATATCGACGATCTTTTCCGGATCGTCGACGCCCCAGTCCTGGAAGAGGACAGCGTTCACGAGCGAGAAGATCGCGGTGTTCGGGCCGATGCCTAACGCGAGCGACACGACCGCAATGGCCGTGAAGGTCGGCGCCTTGAGCAGCATCCGGATCGCGAACTTCAGGTCGGTGATCAGTGACATCACGAAACCGTCTCCTCGTCCCGAGCGCGGGGATGATCCCGGGGGAGGGGCATGCCTCGCGCTTCCCTTCGAAAGCGCAGGACCGTGGGGGACAGGACGTCCTTCCAGTAGGCGCGCCGGGCCGCAGATGGATTCGACTCGGCCACGCGATGGAAGCGCTCCTCCAGGTCGCCGGCGAACTCGTCGAAGACCGGTCCGGGCAGCAAGAAGCGGAGCAGTGCCTTCGCGGCCGCCGGCGGCTTGTGCGGGCTCACGTCAGCTCTCCGCCTTCTTCGGAGAGTCCTTCCCAGAGGCGGTCCATCGTCTTCCGGGCGGCCGTCAAGCCGGCCACACCGCGGGAGGTGATATGGAAGTACCGCTTCGACTTCCCTCCACGGACCGGCGTCGGGTCGGAGAGCCGTGACTTCAGCAGCCCCTTCTTCTCGAGCCGGACCAGGGTGACGTAGACCGCCCCCTGCGCGAGCGCTCGGCCTGTGTGCGATTCGAGCTCATCGCGCACCGTGGTGCCGTAGGCGCCCTCGCCCAGGCGCCAGACCGCCAGCAGGACTTGCTGCTCGAAATCACTCGGGTCGGGTCCGGCCACGTATCACCTCCTCCGTCGGTTTCCTTCCACACACGCGGCCTACTCAATAGACGCTCCAGGATTTTAGATACGAAGTAGTTTTTATGATAGAGGGTGTGTTGCGGAAACACGCCACGCCGTCATCATGTAGTAGGGATGTGTGGTTGAACGCACTCGCGCGCGGTGAGCGCCCATGAGCGGGATGCACGACACAGAGGTGAAGGGCCGAAGGCGTCAGGAGCGGAAGATCTGGCGTACGGGCCTTCTTGTGTCGTTGCTCCTCCACATGGTGGTCTTCCTGGGGTGGCGTGGCGTGGTCATTCCGCCGTCCCCGTTTGCGGCGGCTGGCCCGCGAGCTGGCGACAACAGGGCAGCGAAGGGCTCCCTCCAGGCGATAAACATCCGTACCTCGACGCCGGTGCCCATCGTACCGCCGCCGATTCCGATTCCGGCAGAGATCGAAGTCGAGCCGATCGAGATAGAAGTGTTCCCGGCGGAGGAAGCGGCGTCGGTACTCGGCGAACAGCCCGGGCTCGATGAGGCTGTTGGGCTACCCGACGGAGTAGGGGCGGGGGACGGTGGTGATACAGCGGAGGGATTCTACACCCTTCAGCTACCCACCCCGCGCGGAATGATCATTCCGCCCGCGAACCGTGAGCTGCGTGGCACGGAAGTACAGGTGTGGGTCTTCGTGAATGACATGGGACGCGTCGTGGCGGACTCGACCCGCCTGGATCCGCCCACGCGGGACGGCGACTTCAACAAGCGCCTCGTCCGAGAGGCTGCTGAGTGGATCTTCCGCCCGGCGGTCCGGGAGGGGAAGCCGGTCTCCTCCTGGTTCCCCTACAGAATCAAAATGTAGGGAGTCGGGCGTCAGCCTTCTTGGCCACTCCCCGATACCCTCGCCACCTGGGCTACGCCCCGCGCCAACCTGAACTCGTCGAATTCGCGCCAAGTGATCGCTCGTTGGTCCCGGCCGGAGTCGACCACGATCCCCTTGTTGTACCAGTTCAGGTCGTTCGACGCGGTCAGGTAGAACGAACGGCCGTCCAACAGCATGACCGTGGCTCCGTTCCACACTTTCTTGATCCAGGCGATCTGGCTGAACTCGACGTGGAACTGAATGCCTTCGAACTGTCCATCGAGCATTTCCCACGTCATCGACTCGTCCAAGTCCCAACGGATGCTCCCAGTGAGCGCTTCGCCACTAGCGGTCGTCACCGTCCCCACAATCAACTCGCCTCCCGTGAAGCGGTCGTAGCTCGAGATCTCCTCAGGGGCGTGCAGGCGGAGCTCGCTGAAGCGGTCCCATGGAACGGTCACACTTCCGAGTGTCGGGTCGGCGACCGTGACGCCTCGGTTCCAGTCGTTCACGTCGCTCGAGCCCTGTAACACAAACTCCTCGCCCGAGTGGAGTAGAACGAGCACGCCCTGGTCTTTCGTCCTGTGTACCCGCTGGATCGACGCAATGTCACCGTACGTGACCGCGATGATCCCGTCGGCGGACCTGCCGAATAGTGTCTGGTCCAGCGCCACCTCGTCGAGATTCCACGCGATGTAGCCCGTGAACTCGAGGCCTGTCCGGGTCACTAGAGTGCCGTGAATCCGCTCGGCTGGCGGGGCCATGTGAACAGGCTCATGGAGGAACTCGACTGTCGCGATCTCGTTCCACGTGACGGACGCACTCGATTCTTCGTACGCGATCCACTGGCCGTCGGGACTTACGACCGGCGCGTCGAGTACGGTCACCGTCATCGGTCGGGGCGTCGACGCCCGGTCGGATAGGATGGCGGTCATGTCGACGACCTCACCCGACTTGAGCGTAAGCCTCATCGACCTGGAGTCGATCGGCTGCAGCATGTCGATATGCCCGGTCCGCCCAGCTCGCCTCGCGACCGTTCCACCTCATGTAGCCCGTCAACTCGGTTCCATCCGTCAGAGTGACGTTCCCATAGAGCCGATCCGCGCCCGCAGCAGGGTCCACTATCTCGATCTCGACGACCGGCACGGGGTTTATCGTGGCGAAGTCGGCCTCGAGGGCCGGTTGCGGCCCCATTTGTGCGAGGAGTCCGGTCGCCGCCAACGCTGAGAGCGCAGCCAGCGCAATCGTCGACAGGTTGCTGAGGTCTTCGCTGGCGGTTGGGTGATGCGGCTCATACGGCTCGTGCATGATCGGTCCTCCGGAGGGCGCCTCTACTTCTACATTAGGACCGGAGGTGTGCCTATATCAACTAGTTGTTTTCGCCCGAAACGGGAGCCCATCCTACCCGCATGACCGAGATGACCGACTCCTGGCGTTCCGAGGCCGAGGCTCTCCGGGCCCTGGCTCCCGACCACATCCTCTTCCTGTGTGTTGCCAACTCCGCCCGCAGTCAACTCGCAGAGGGGATCGCGCGCAGTCTGGCCCCACCCGAGGTGCGGATCTCCTCGGCGGGCTCGGTTCCTACCACCGTACGCCCTCAGGCCATCGCGGCGCTGCGCGAGATCGGTATCGATGCGTCTGCTCAAACTTCGACTGGTATCGACGACGTCGAGCGACCGGTGGATGCGGTGGTCACGCTGTGTGCCGAGGAGGTCTGTCCGGTCTGGTTGGAGGACGCCTTTCGGCTCCATTGGAGACTCCCGGACCCAGCCGGTGCCTCGGGTAGTAATGAGGATGTGCTCGACGCCTTCAGAGGTGTGCGGGACGAACTCGTGCGACGCTTGAGTGTGGTGTTCACATAGACACTGTGGCTGGGCGGATGCCTTCTAATAACTTCCCGTTATGACGACCCAGGCAGCTCGGGGTGCGAAGCGGATTCTTTGGGTGGACGACGAAATCCATCTCCTGAAGCCGCATCTGCTCTTTCTCCAGGCGCGCGGCTATCACGTCGACGCGATCTCGAACGGCGACGATGCACTCGAGCTCCTTCGCGAGAACTCGTACGACCTCGTATTGCTCGACGAGCAGATGCCTGGCCGACGCGGTCTCGAGGTGTTGGAGATCATGCGCCGTCACGATCCCCATCAGCGCGTGGTCATGGTCACCAAGTCCGAGGAGGATCGGACTATGACCGAGGCGATCGGTCGGCGGGTCGACGACTATCTGGTCAAGCCGACCAGCCCGCGGCAGGTCCTATCGGTGGTCACGCGCATTCTCGAGGGATCCTCGATTCGCCAGCAGCAGGCGGCTCAAGACTTCGCCGCACGGTTCGGGACACTCTCGATGCACCGGCAGGAGGCCGAGACCCCTGAGGACTACGCCACGATCTTCACCGAGCTGACCGACTGGCACATCCGGCTGGGCCAGGCGGGTGAGGAAGGCCTGCTCGATACGGTCCGCTCTATGATGGTCGACCTGCGTCGTGACTTCGGCACCTGGGTCGTCGAGGAATACCCTCGGTGGATGGAAGACTCCGAGGACCGACCCCGACTCTCGGTCGATCTGGTCCGGGAGTTCTTGGTACCGCGTCTGGGGTCCGAGCCGGTCTACTTCGTCGTGCTGGACTGCATGAGACTGGATCAGTGGCGGGTCATGGCACCGGTCCTCGCCCAGTACTTCGAGATCGAGGAGACCTACCACTACTCGATTCTGCCGACCGCCACGCCCTATGCCCGGAATGCCATCTTCAGCGGCCTCTACCCGGATGATATCGCCAAGGCGCGTCCGGACTGGTGGGACTCGTCGGACAGCGAAGGCAGTCTGAATGCGTTCGAGGACGAGCTGCTCGCCGAGCAGCTCAGGCGCCTTACCGGTCGGGACGTGCCGGTACACTACCAGAAGATCTTCTCCGACCGGCAGGGCGAGCAGGTCCGCTCCCGGGTCAACTCCGCCCTCCGCACGCCAGGTATTGTCATTGCGTTGGTCTTCAACTTCGTGGACCTGATGACGCACGGGCGGTCGGAGTCACCGATCCTGATGGAGGTCGCGCCCGACGAGGCAGCCCTTCGCGACCTGACTCGCGCGTGGTTCGAGCGGTCGACCGCTTTCGCGGTCCTCCGCGAGGCCGCGCTTCAGGGTCACAAGGTCATCCTGACCACAGACCACGGCTCGATTCTATGCCAGCACCCGACCACGGTCTTCGCGCGGCGCGATGTGACGAGCAATCTGAGGTATAAGTTCGGACAGGATCTTCGAGCCGAAGTCTCGACGACTGCGTTCACCACCACCAACGAGAAGCACCTCAGGCTCCCTGCAGGGCGAATGGGAATGACATACCTGGTGGCGCTCGAAGACTACTTCTTCGTGTATCCAACCAAGCTCCGTGAGTATCAGGCCCGTTACCGGAACTCCTTCCTGCACGGTGGCATCAGCCCTGAAGAGATGATCGTCCCGATCGCGAGCCTGACACCGAGGCGATGACCCCGACTCCGCGGCAGGCAGAACACCGCTCGCCCTACCGTCGGCTGCTCCCGTTCCTGGGGCCCCACGGGCCTACGCTCATCCTGGCGCTCGTGGCGACGGCTGGCTTCGCGATTCTCGACGCCTTCGTCTTTGTCCTGCTGATTCCCTTCATGGAAGCGCTGTTCGTCAGCGGTGGGGGCGCGCTTGCCGTGAGCGGGACGTTGATGGGCCGCATGCTGGACGCATCGGTGTACCGATGGGTCGACCTCACCGGGGACCCCCTGGTCGCGATTGGCCGCATCATCGTTCTGATCATCGCGGTGTTCATCATCAAGAACGCCTTCCACTTCGCTCGGACATACCTCGTATCGCGGGCCGAGCAGGGCGTGAATCGGGACTTGAGAAACGAGCTGTACGATCATCTGGTACGGCTCGACCTCTCATTCTTCGGTCGGACGCGAATGGGGCAGATCGTCAGCCGTCTCACCACGGAAGTGGAGCAGATACGGACGCTTGTGACTGCCGAGTCGGCCAAGCTCCTGTCCGCCGCATTCGAGTTCGTGGTCGCCGTCGCGTTCATGCTTGTGATCTCGTGGAAGCTCACGGTAGCCGCCTTCGTCGTAATTCCTCTGGCGATGATCATCTGGGGACCCTTGGTCGGCATCCTGCGTCGGCGCGATCGTGAGGTCCTTCACCTCGCGGGTGAGGTCACGGCTCACGTGCAGGAGACGCTGGCTGGCATTCGACTGGTGAAGTCGTCCACGGCGGAAGATCGCGAGC
>Ga0209554_1001207_pt1 | contig 19984 bp, 14 predicted proteins | sample MarorgKNORR_S2LV_5_FD_188221 | JGI IMG/M metagenome (GOLD analysis project Ga0209554, IMG submission 188221) | Marine microbial communities from the Southern Atlantic Ocean, analyzing organic carbon cycling - Bottom_A/KNORR_S2/LV (SPAdes) (version 2) | ecosystem: Environmental > Aquatic > Marine...
CAAGCGCGTCGAGCAAGTGGCCAAGCGGCTGAAAATCAACCTGCAGCACGAGGCGATCTCCTCCACCAGCGGCACCGACACCGACGCCGTTTTCTGGACGCGCGGCGGCATCCCGAGCGGCCTCATCAGCCTGCCCAACCGCTACATGCACTCGCCAGTCGAGGTCGTCAGCCTGAAGGACCTCGAGCAGATCCCGCAACTCATGGCCGGCTTCGCCAAGTCGCTCAAAAAAGGCGAGCAGTTCAAAGTGAAGATTTAACCAAGCGCTTGGCCAAGCGGCCAGCAACAGCAACCCGAAGGGTTGCCAGAAAGTAGCCGGAGGTCGAAGCAACGCGAAGACCTCCGGTATGCATCCAAAGAAAACCCCGCACCCCGAAGGGGTGTCAGAAACCTGAGGCAAACTAATGGGCTCAACCTACTACAGTCTCCACTACCACGTTGTATTCAGCACCAAGGAACGCCGGCCTTTTATTCGCTCTCAATGGCGGCCGCGTCTTCATGAATATCTCGGGGGCACAATCCGCGGGCTGGGCGGCGTGGCTGAGGCAGTTGGCGGTGTGGCCGACCCTGTTCATTTACTTGTCAGTCTCAAGACAACCCACTCCCCCGCATCCTTGGTTCGGGAATTGTAGAAAGCGTCCTCTGTCTGGGTGGCTGGACAACAGAAACAAGCGTTTGCATGGCAGGAAGGCTATTCCGTCTTCACCGTGAGTTGGACGCATATTCCCGTCCTGCGCCGTTATATCGCCAACCAAGAGGCGCACCACAAACAGACCCCGTTCGTGGATGAGTTGAAGCAATTGCTGGAAAAGAATGGCGTCACTTTTGACCCAAAATATCTGACGTGAAAACGCCTGTTGTCTACGACGGTTTCTGGCACCCCACTAGGGTGCGCTCGTTCGTGGCCGTTGATCCGGAGGTATCGCTGCGCTCAACCTCCGGCTACTGTCTGGCATCCCGTCTGGATGCCATTTCGCCGAATTCCCTACTCGACGCGAACAATGCAAATCAAGAAATATTAGCACGCGCTTGCCAAGCGAAGGGTAGGGACGGCTGTCCCAGCCGTCCGAACACACAAACAACATCACCGCTTGGTGTGCGAGCAGACGCCGCGCTGGCTCGTGGCGACGAAGTCGATTAACTGCTCCGCCAGCACGCCGGTGAACTCGGCGCGGGCTTTTTCCAGCGCATCTTTCATCAGGTCATCGCCGAGGAAAATGGCGTGGTACGCTTTCTTGAGTTCCTGGCGCTCCTCGCTGGAGAAACCGGCGCGTTTCAGGCCGATGTTGTTTAGGCCACACATACTGTTGATGCCGCGCACGACGGTGAACGGCGGCAGGTCGAGGCTCACCCCGGCGCAGCCCTGCATCATGGCCATCGCGCCGACGCGGCAGAACTGGTGCACCACGGCGTTGCCGGAGAGAATCGCCCCGTCGCCGATCATCGCGTGGCCGGCGATCAACACGCCGTTGGCCAGAACGGCCTTGTTGCCGATGATGCAGTTGTGGCCGACGTGGCAGTTCGCCATGAAAAAATTCTCTGAGCCGATCCGCGTGTCTTCGTCGGGCGTGTTGGAGCGATGGATGGTGACGTGTTCGCGAAAGAGGTTTCGCTCGCCGATGATGAGCCGGGTCGGTGCGCCGCTGTACTTCAAGTCCTGCGGCGCGTCGCCGATCACGCAGCCGGCGTGGAAGCGGTTCTCCGCGCCGACCGTCGTGTGGCCGGTGAGGTGGACGTGCGGGCCAAGCTCGCACCCGGCGCCGAGCGTGACGTGTTCGTCGATGACCGAGTACGGGCCGATCTGCACGCTTTCGTGCAGCTGTGCGCCGGGGTGAACGATGGCGGTGGGGTGGATCATCCGTAGAAATAGCCGAGCTCGCGCAGCGACGCATAATCCTTTTTGCGCTGCGCCGTGCGGCGGCCGAGGATGATGTGGTCCAGTACGTCGATTTTCAACAACTTGCCAGCGCGGATGATGTCGCGCGTGAACTTGATGTCGGCCTCCGACGGGGTGGGGTCGCCGCTTGGGTGGTTGTGCGCGAGGAACAGCGCCGAGGCGTTGGCGGTGATGGCCGGTCGAAACACATCGCGCGGGTGCGTCACCAGCGAGTCGAGCGTGCCTTGGGCGAGTGTCTCGACGCGGATCAGCCGCCGCTTGGTGTTCACGAGCACGACATAAAAATGCTCGACCTCGAGCAGCCGGCTGTCCTCGCGCAACAGGCTGGCCAGCTTCTCCGGCGTGTCGAGCACCGGCGACTCGCTGCGCAACTCGTCGGCCAAGCGCTTGGCCAAGCTGAACGCGCTCTTGAGCGTGACCGCCTTGTCGCGGCCGACGCCCTTCACGCACAACTCCTCGATGGGCGCCTTGGCCAGCGCGTCGAGCGAGCCGAACTTGGTGAGCAGCGACTGGGCGACATCGATCGCCGACAAGCCCCGCGTGCCGGTTCGCAGCAGGATGGCGACGAGTTCGCTGTCCTTGAGCGCGTCGGCGCCCTTGGCCAAGAGCCGTTCGCGCGGCTTCTCGCTGTCGGGCAAATCCTTGATTCGCGTGGCGACGGGCATGCGGCTTATTGCTGGGCGGCCTTGCGTTGGCGGCGGCGTTCGCGCTTGGGTTTGTTGGCCGTTGGCTTCTCCACGTTGGCCTGAAATTGCTTGTCCCACGGGTTGGCCTTGCGCGGGCGATAGAGCGGCCGGCCATCGACTTTCGGCTGGCTGGCGATGATGGCGTGGAATTTTTTCAGCGCGGCCAAGTGCTCCGGCTTTTTGCTGTTGAGCAAATTCTTTTGCTCGAACGGATCGCTCTTGAGGTCGTACAGCGCGGTGATTTTCGGCTCGTGCCCGAGCCAGACCTTGTGGCGTTTGTCGCGGAGGACGCGGTCGGCGAAGTCGTTGGTGCCGCGCACGCCGTTTTTGTCGAGCCGCCCGGCGCCGTGGCCAAGCGCCATGATCCAGTCGCGCGGCGAGTCGTCCGCTTGGCCAAGCAGCAACGGCGCGAACGACCTGCCATCGAGCGTGACGCCCTTGGGCAGGTGCGCTTGGCCAAGCTCGGCGAAGGTCGGCAGCAGATCGGAGAAATCGGTGAGCGCGTCGGTCTCGCGGCCGCCGGGGACGAGGCCGGGGCAGTTCACGATGAACGGCTGGCAGATGCCGCCCTCGAACTTCGACGCCTTGCCGCCGCTTGGCCGCTTGCCGTTGACCGTGCCGCGCAACCCGCCGCTGGTGCCGTTGTCGGTGGTGAAAATCACGATCGTGCGTTCGCGAATTTTCAAGTCGTCGAGGGTGCTGACCAAGCGCCCGACGAGCGTGTCGGTGTAGCGCACCATCGCCTTGAGCTTGTCCTTGCCCGTGGTGGCTTTCGGTTCGCCGGGAGTCGGCACGAGCGGGCCGTGCGTGAGCGCCATCGGGAAGTAGAGCATCATCGGCTCGTCGCGATGCTGCTTCATGTGGTCGATGAGAAAATCGCAGTAAATGTCCGGGCCGAACTTGTCCTCGTAGGTTTTGCTGCCAGCGCGTGTGTGGATGTACGCGTCCCAGTAACGCTCGCCGCTCGCCGGGTTGCCGGTCTCGTAGCCGGTCCAGACCGCCCAGTCGTCGAAGCCGTGTTTGCGAAGCGCCTCCGGCTCGAGCCGGAAGTCATTGATCTGCCACTTGCCGGCGATCGCGGTGGAGTATCCGGCGCCCTTCATCACGTTGGCGAAGGTGGTGTAGTTGGCCCAGTCGAAGTAGCCGACGCCCCAGCGTGGGACGTCCCAGTGGTTCACCCAGCCGGTGCGCCAGGGGTATTGGCCGGTGAGCAGCGTGGCACGGGTGGGGGTGCATTGCGGCATCGACCAAGCGTTGTGAAACTTGATGCCGCCCTTGGCCAAGCGATCGATGTGCGGCGTGTCAATGTCGTCCGCGCCGTAGCAGGAGATCCACTCCTTGCCGAGGTCGTCGACCATGATGAACAGGATGTTCGGCTTGGCGGCGGGGATGGATTGCAGGCCAAGCGCGCAGAGAATCGTCAGGCAAATCAGAAGGCGTTTCACGGCGGCAGCGTAGCCGCCCCGCCGCCCCAAGCCAAGCAGATGGTGGGATTAAACGCAGAGGCGCGGAGGGCCGCAGAGGATAGGGGAGTGGATCGCGCCAGCGTCGTGGAGTGCGGCGCTGTGCGCCGCTTTGGCGAGCGGTATAATTGGCCAAGCGGGTTAATTATTTCCGGCGTCCGAAACGGCCACGCGGAAAAACTTGGCTGCAACGCCAGCATCCGGCGCAAGGGCGATTCGGCCAACCCCGTTTTGAGTCGCCACCGCTTTAATGAATTGCCACCGGGCCAAGTCGGAGGATGTCTGGATGTTGAACACCAATTTCGGCGCATGCTTGGTTTTGCCGTAAGGCCCAACGAGATTGATGACCCTCTGCCCGCCGGGAGTGTAACCGACATCGAGCCGTGTTTGGCTCTTGAGCAACTCAACCACTTCGGTGTGGCCGAGTTTTGCGGCCAAGTCGAGCGGCGTCACTTTGTCGTTGGTGATGAGGTGGTTGATACCCGACCCGAGTTCAAAGTGGGTGATCAACGCATCAATATTTTTCTGTAGCACCGCATTTAAGAGGCTGATCTTTGGCCCGTTTCGCCCGCCATAAGACACAATTAAATCCTTCGTCATTTGATTTCTTGCAAAGTCCAGTGTCACGTAACCGTCAACACTGCCAGCATTCGGATTTGCCCCGGCTTCCAATAATAGACGACAAGCCTCCAGTCTGCGCTTGCTCAATGTAGCCATCAAGTATCCGTCAATGTTTATGGATTTGTGTTTAATTAGCAATTTAAGCATCTCCGAGTGCTCGGAATCGAAGATAAAACTGATTGACTTGAGGCAGCTATTGCCAGACAGGGATTTCAACTCGGCGCCAGCTTCCAGCAATGCTTTGGCTGCGGCCACATCTCTATAATATAGGGCCACTTCAAGTGATTTTCCCCGCCCGCTGCGGGCACCGTTTTCCAGCAAAAGCTGCACCGTGTCATCCCGATCACTATTTACCGCACGATCCAGCGGTGTGAATGCGCAGTTGTCTCCCTCAGACAGGCTCGCTCCCTTTTCGATTAGTATTTCGACAAAATCAGTCAACCCCTTTATGGCGGCATCATGCAGAACGGTTCTTCTGTTTGAACTGTTTATGATATTTGGATCCACCCCCTGTTACAAAAGCAATTTCAATATCTTCAATTGGTCAGGTAACAGCGTGTAAATTCTCTTATTTACCGGTCGATTTCCAACCCTCACCTTGACGATTTCAGATTCAGTATTTGCGATAACGAGCATCATAAGCGTTTTGCCGCTGCCGTTCTGCTTATGGACATTTGCTCCAAGCTGAACCAGCAATGCCGCAATCTCATACCTTCCACGGGCAGTCGCCAGTTGTAACGCTGACGATCCCCCTGTATTCGGCTCGATGTCGGCACCCTCATTAATAAACAACTGCACCAACTCCACATTGCCCCAACTTATCGCTGCTCTTAACGGGGTCATTGGAAAGCCAACAAAAGGAATCTCCCCTATTGATTCGACATCGGCCCCGAGTCCGATGAGCAGTTTAGCCATTTCAATTTCCCCGTTTAGTGCCGCGAAAGTCAAAGGCGATGCCCCGCCAACAGATCCCTCGATGTTCGCACCCTTGCCAAGCAGATAGTTTGCGATTTCGATATCCCCCCAACTGGCAGCTGCGCCAAGCGGTGTTTTGCGCAAGTAGGCGAATTCGATGTCGGCATGATACTCCTCGATGAGCGTCTTCACCCAGTCGATGTCTGAATCCATTATGAACATTTGAACTAACGGCATCGATCTATAGAGATTCGCTCTTCCGACCTTTTTAATGAATTTCCGCCCCAGAGCATCGGGGCTTACTCCTGCGTCGAGAAATAAGCGCACCAAATCAAAGTGCCCCTCGCTTGCTGCGATACCCACGGGAACACCCTTGCCCCTGATTTTCTCGTTTAAATTTTTGTTGTTATCGATATGCAGTTGCACCAACTCGACGTCGTTCTGTTTGGCCGCTTCGTGCAAACCCGGGAGGCGTGCGCCGCGTTTGATCAACAAGTCGATGAACTCGTCGTTCCTTTTTTTCCACGCCAAATCCAGCGGCGTTAGACTTGGGGATCGGGTTGTTTTCAGGTTGATATCTGCGCCGTGATCGAGCAACAGCTTGGCGACTTCAAGTTGCGAACGGTCGGTTGCATAATGCAGCATTGGATATCCGTTCGAATGCCGGGTGTTCACGTCCAGCCCGGCGTCAAGCTGGGTTTTCAGGGTCTCGACATCCCCTTTTTGAATCGACAGCCAAACAGGCACTTTTGGGGCTTGTTATGAGCGTGTGTCGAGTGATGACAGAAGAAAAACGCCAGAGGCGACGAGGAGGTTGAGGTAGCACGTCTTCATGGAGGGAAAACTTTCTTATCGCCTTTCCCTTGTCAACACCCTTTTCAAGCCAAGCGCTTGGCCAAGCGGGTGGATTACAGTTTGTCCTCGGGGCCGAGGATGAGGCGGCGGATGTCTTCGAGGATGAGGTACATCGCTGGGACGAGGATCAGCGTGATGACGGTGGCGAAGATGACGCCGAAGCCAAGCGAGACGGCCATCGGCACGAGGAATTTGGCCTGCAAACTTTTCTCGAGCAACAGCGGCGTGAGGCCGGCGAAGGTGGTGAGCGACGTGAGCAGGATGGGGCGGAATCGAGCAAACCCAGCTTGGCGCGCCGACTCCATTTCACTCAGGCCGATGCCGCGCTTGCGGTTGACGTAATCGACCATCACGAGGCTGTCGTTGACGACGACGCCGGTCAGCGCCACGACGCCGAAGCCGGAGAGGATCGTGACGTCCATGCCCATCACGACGTGCCCCCAGACCGCGCCGATCAGCCCAAACGGAATCGCCGCCATGACGATGAGCGGCTGGATGTATGAGTTGAACGGAATCGCCAGCAGCGCGTAAATGATGATCAGCGCGATGAGGTAAAGATATTTCAGGCTGTCGAGGGTCTCGGCTTGTTCGCTTTTTTCGCCCTCGAACGACCAGTAAATGCCGGGGAATTCCCGCTGCATCTCGGGCAGAACCTCGGTCTCGAGCGATTGGTTGATGAGCTGCGTGTTGCCGGTGGCCGGATCGACGTCGGCGGTGACGTTGACCGAGCGCCGCCGGTCGATGCGCCGGATCGATTCGTAGCCCCGCCCGTGGGTCACGCTGGCCACCCCGGCGAACGGCACCTCGATGCCGCCCGGCATTCGGATGCGCATGTTCTCGAGGTTGGCCAAGCTGCGGCGCTCGTCGCGCGGGTAACGGAGCATGACCTTGACGTCGTCGCGGCCACGCTGGATGCGCTGCACCTCGTCGCCGTAAAACGCCTGCCGCACCTGCCGCGCGAGGTCGGCCTGTGTCAGGCCAAGCGCCTCGGCTTCCGGCTTGATCCGCAGCAGAAGTTCCTCCTTGCCCCTGCGAAACGAGTCGGCGATGTCGATGACACCGTCCAACTCGCTGAGCCGCTGCTTGAGCCACTCGGCGGCGGTTTGCAACTGGCCAAAGTCCGCGCCGGTGATCACAACATTGATCGCGTCGCCAGCCTGGAAGATGTCGGCGGTGAACTGCAACTCCTCGGCCTCCGGCATGTCGCCGACGATCTCGCGCCAGCGCCTCGCGACCTCGTGGCTGTCGAACATCCGCTCCTCGGCCGGGGACGCCTCGATGTGCACCTCGCCGGTATGCGCGCCCTTGATGGAAGCGGTCGTCCTGCCGCCGGCGCGGCCTTGGTCGGTCTTGAACGGCTGGCTGCCCACGGAGCTGAGCATGTGGCGCACGATGCTGGGATAGCCGTCCGGCGTCTCCGCGTCGAGCTGGGCGCGAACCTTCATGGCCGCCGCCTCGAGTTTTTTCACCGCGCGCTTGGTTTCCTCGGTGGTGGTGCCCAGCGGCAGGGTCACAGTCGCGGCGATGTTATCCCCCTCCACCGGCGGGAAAAACGTGAAGCGAACATGCCCGCCCGCCACGACACCCATCGTGATGGCAAACATCGCCACGGCGATGGCCAAGGTCAGGTAACGCCACTCGAGGCACCAGCGCAGGGTCGGCTTGTAAATCCGCAGGATGAACCGATCCATCCGCGTGACGAACCGGTGCTGAAACCGGCGCCACCCGCCGACGAAGCCCCGGCCATCCTCGATGTTGTCCACCTTGCGCAGGTTGCTGAGATGCCTCGGCAGGATGAACAGCGACTCGATGAGTGAAAAAAACAGCGTCGGGATCACGATCAGCGGGATGAACTTGATGATCTTGCCGGTGTTGCCGGCGGTGAAAATCAGCGGCGCAAAGGCGGCGATCGACGTCGCCACGGCGAAGAACACCGGCTTGGCCATCTCGGTCGCACCGGCGATCGCGCCCTTGAGGCCGGGCGTGCCGCGCTCGTGGTGCGCGTGGATGTTCTCGCCGATGAGAATGGCGTCATCCACCACGATGCCGAGCACCACGATGAACGCGAAGAGCGAGATCATGCTGATCGACACGTCCAGCGCCGGCATCATCCAAAACGTGCCGAGAAACGAGATCGGGATGCCAAGGCTCACCCAGAAAGCGAGCCGGAAACGCAAAAACAACGCCAGCACGAGGAAGACAAGACAGAACCCGGTAAGCCCGTTGCGGATCATCAAGTCGCGACGGCTCCGCAGGTAAGTCGAGTCATCCTGCCAAGTGGTCAGCCCAATCCCCTCCGGGTAGAGATGCCTCGAGTCGGCGAGGTGTTGCTGAACCGTCTCCGAGATCGCGATGGCATTTTCCTCGCCGACGCGAAACACCTTCACCAAGGCGCACGGCTTGCCGTCGAAGTATGACTCCTGACCCGTCTCCTCAAAGCCGTCGAGAACCGCCGCCACTTGGCCAAGCCGCAGCCGCGTGCCATCCGGACGTGTGCGAAGGACGATTTGCTCAAAGTCCACTGCCCGCTTGGCCTGCCCCTTGGTTCGCAACAAGATTTCACCGCCCCGATTCACCTCGATCGAGCCGCCCGGCAGATCAACGGATGTGCGGCGAATGGCCTGCGCGACCTCGTCGAACGTCAAGCCGTACTGCCTCAACGCCTGCTCGGAAATCTCGATCGACATCTCAAGGTCGCGCACATTGGCCAACTCGACCTGCGTGATGCCGGGCAACGCCATCAACTCGTCGCGCACCCGCGACGCATAGTGCCGCAGCGCTGCCTCCGGAACGTCGCCGTGCACGGCCACGTTGATGACCTGTTTGCGCATGATGATCTCCCGGATCACCGGCTTCTCCGCCTCCTCGGGGAAGGTGTCGATCGCATCGACCTGTGCCTTGATCTCGTCGAGCGCATGGGAGACATCCGCGCCGGGTGTCAACTCGATCACGATCGTGCCGGCGTTCTCGATGGAGGACGAGGTGACTTTGTCGACATCCGTCAGGCCGTACACCGCCTCCTCGATTTTCCGGCAAACCCCCTCCTCGACCTCATCCGGCGCCGCGCCGGGATACGGCACGGTGATGAAAATCATGTCCGACGAAAACTCCGGGAACACCTCCTGCCGGAGTGTTCCCATTGACAGGAATCCGAGGGTGACGAGGAACAACGCCAGCAGGTTTGCAACGACGCCATTCTTGGCGAACCATTCAATCAGGTTATTCATCCGGCGACTCCAGTTCCCGCACCTTCACTCCCATCCCGTCGATGGCTCCCGCGAGCAACGAAGTAACCACACCCTCGCCCGCCCGGATGCCATCCGTGATGACCACCTGTCTGGCGTCTGCGAAGGAAACATCAACGGGCCTGAAAACAAGTCGGGTTTGCTGATCCCTGTACCCCAGCCACTCTTGCCGTGTGCTTGTCTCGCTCTCGATCCACATCGGGTCAGCGATCCACACGCGACCCTTTCCGCGAAGCGCCTGGCGCGGCAACACGACGACACCGTCCTGCGTGCGGCCCTCGATGCGGGCCTGCACGAACGTCCCGCTCCGCAGCGGCGCGCCGTCGCGCTTGGCCAAGCCGTACGGGTCGGCGACCTGTGCCACCACGTAAACCATCCGGTTCACCGGATCGACCGTCTCCTCCGAGCGCACAATCCGGCCAAGCCACTCCGTCCGGTGTCCGCCGACTTGAGCGCTGAGTGTGACCTTGGGCGCTTGGCCAACTGCTGTTTCCGTGCCGAGGCTGGGCAATTCAAGAAAACTCAAGTCATTGGCAGTCAACGGCAAACGCACCTCGGCAACGTCGGTGGCAAACAACTCGCCAAGCGGCGTGGCCAAGGCGACAAACTGGCCGGGGCGCACATTCGCCTTGGCCACCATGCCGGCGAACGGTGCCCGGATATCGCAGCGGCCGAGGTTGCGCTTGGCTGCTTCCCCGGCGGCGAGAGCGGCCTTGAGCGCGGCGCCGGCTTGGGCAAGCTGAGGCTCGCGCGCCTGTAGGCCGACCGGCTCGCCTTGGTTGAGCAACTGCCATTCGCGACGGACGATGTCCGCCTCCTTTTGCTCCATCTGCAGTTGCAACTCCGCTTGGGCAATCTGTGACTTGGCCTGCGTGAGCGCCAACTCGTAGTCACGCGAATCGATCTTCAGCAGCACTTCATCCTTTGCAACAACTTGACCGACATCGAACGACTCGGTGACCGACACCACCTTGCCGCTGACCTCGCTCACGAGCCGGATGCTCGTCCGGGGCAGGGCGGTTCCCTGTGACTGAATCCGGTACGTGTGCCGCGTCACTTGCGCGATCTGCACTTCCACCCCCGGCAGATTGGGCTTGGGGATTTGCGACTCCGGTTTTTTGCCGCTCCTTGCCAGCATGACGGCGAGCGCGATGCCCAAGGCCGCCACGGCAAAAGTGGAGATGATTTTCAACCTGCGGCTGGGGTTAGTTGCTTGCTGTTCCATTGTTCTTCATCGACTCAAACCCGCCTCCAAGGGCGAGGTGCAAATTGATCCTGTTTTCCAGTTGCCGCCGGCGCACGGTTCGCCACCGGCTCTCGGCATCGATCGCGCGGCGGCGCGCCTCGAGCAGCATGATGATGCTCCCGAGCCCGCGCTCGTACCGCTCCTGCGAGACCTGCGCGGCGGCCTGCGACTGCTCGTACACGGCCCCCAGCGCTTCGTCCATCGCGGCCAGTTGCTGCCCGGCGTCGAGGGCGTTTTCCACTTCGCCCATCGCCTTGAGCATCGTCGAGCGGAACGCCTCCCCGGCAGCCTTCCGGTTGGCTTGTTGCAAGCGAACATTGTTGCGAAGCCGGCCACCTTGAAAAATTGGCTGCGTCAGGTTGGCGGCGATGCTCCAGACGAAAGAGCCCCCCGAGAGCAGCTCGGAGAGATCGCTCGTCGCGGTGCCGGTGCTGCCGGTCAGGCTGATTCGCGGGTAGAGCGACGCCTTGGCCTGGGCGAGTGTCGCGCCGGTGGCGAACAGCCGCTGCTCGGCGGCGACGAGGTCGGGGCGGCGCGAAAGAATCTCCGCCGGCATGCCGGCCGGGATCGCCGGTGGCATCGCCGGCAACTCCGCCGGAACCACCAGCTTGTTGGCCGGAAACTGGCCAAGCAGAATCTCCAACTGGCGAACGGAGCGACTGGCAACTGACTCGAGTTCAGCGACTTGTGCCTTGGCTCCGGCAAGGTTGGCCTTGGCCAGGCGTGCGTCGAGTGACGAGAGGATGCCTTCCTCAAACCGGGCGCGGATCTGCGCCGCCGTCGTCTCGTGAGCGGCGACTGTGAACTGGGCCAAGTTTACCTGTTGGCGCGACTCGATCGCTGCCATCCACGCCTTGGCCACCTGGCCGGCGAGCGAGTGGCGCGCCCCGGCGAAGTCCGCCGCTTGGCCAAGCGCGCTGGCGCGGGCGGCGCGTTTGCCGGCACGCACGCGGCCCCAAAGGTCGAGTTCCCACTGCGTGCCCAGCGTCAAGTTGTGGCGTTGACTGAGGAAGGAGGAAGGCATGTCGGGAATCTTCACGCCGAACTGTGCCATGTTGAGCTGGCTGACCGACAAGCCGCCGCTGAGGCCGATCTGCGGCAGTTGATCCGCGCCGGCGATCCGGGCCTGCGCCCAAGCGGCCTCGAGCCGGGCGGCGGCACTCCAGATGTCCGGGTTGGCGTTGAGAGCGTTGCCAATCGCCTGGCTCAAGCCGTCGTCGCGAAAGTTGTGCCACCAGAACGTCGGCACCGGGCCGGTGCTTTCGCTGGGCGCCGTCCAGTTGGTGGGGAGTTCGTTGGCGAAATCCCGGGCCGTCCGGTTGGGGGCGGTGGCGCAACCAGCGAGCAGCAGAACCGCCGCCGTGATGGAAAGTGCCCGGCGCATTATTTCTTCCCGCGGCCCCCCCCGGTCTTGGCGCGAAAGCCGGCGGCGGTGAACTCGATCAACCGCCGCACCGTCGTTTCATAATCACTGGGATCGAACTGGGTCCCGGTGAACCGCGCGAGCAAATCGGCGTTGCAAAGTGTGTGCGCCATCGCGCCGGCCATGAAGTGCGAGCGCCAGTCCGCCTCTTCCCTGGGCAGTCCCGGCAGCGCGGTTTCAAATGCGGCGCCGAACTGGATGATCACCTCAGCCAACTCGCGCATCATGAACTGGCGCAGTCCCTCGTTGCGCTCGCCCATCACGCGCCCGACCAGTCGCGCAAAGGCGGGGCCGGCCTTGGGATCGGCCTGCACGCGGAACAGCGGCAGGAACAGGCACTCGAGCACGCGCTCCAGTTTCACCGGCCGCCGTCCGGCCTTGGCCCGGGCCTCCGCAAGCTGGGCAAGGCGCTCCTCGTTGACCGGGCGGAGCCGCCGGGCGATCACCGCGTGGGTCAGCGCCTGCTTGGAGCCGAAATGGTAATGCACCGCCGCGAGGTTGACCTTGGCCAAGGCGATGATGTTGCGCAGCGACACGGCATCGAACCCCTTCTGCGCGAAAAGCCGCTCGGCGGTGTCGAGGATGCGTGTCTTGGTGTCAGCCTTGGCCATGTGATTCAAACGACTGTTTGAAACAGGCGTTTGTTTTAGACCCGGCAAGCCCAGCGGTCAACCCAGTTTTTTGGGATAGGTCGTATACGGCTTATAGGACACATAGCTCTTGTGCGGCAGAAGTAGAGTGCGAGTCGTTGAGCTTCCATAAAATAGCCAACTTGTACTGTTGACATGGCTATGTTGGTGCTTTAGCTTCACCCCGTGAGAGTTAAAACGGCTGATTTACGTAATAATTTGTCTCAGTACCTCCGAAAAGTACGTGAAGAGGAGGCGACGATTGTGGTGTGCGACCGGGATCGTCCGGTGGCGATGTTGAGTCCGGTGGCTGATGAGTCCGACCTCGAATGGGAACGGCACAAGGCTGGAATGCAAGCCTTGGCCAAGCGCACCGGCATGCCGGTTCGTGTCCCGGCCAAGCGCCCCGTTGAGCCGGGTTCGGGGCCATTGGCTGCGCCTGACGGCCGGACGGACATCAACACCATCACCACCATGCGCGAGGAAAGAGATTATTGATGGGGCCGCTTTTTTGGGACACGAGCGCGTTTGTGTCGTTGGTGTTCGTGGAACCCAAAAGCGACTTGGCCAAGCGATCGCTGGCTGAAGCAGAAACGCATCATGCGTGGGATTGGATGGCCGTCGAGGCCAAGTCGGCGTTGGGGCGGCGATCTGCCTCGGCGAAGCATCACGATTTGCTGGATGCCCGGTTGGCGCTGATGCATTGGCACACGTTGCCGTCGGAGTTGCTTGGCCAAGTCATCGAAAAAAACCGCGACTGGAAGCTTCGGGCCGCTGATGCCGGGCACCTTTTTTGTTTTCAGCAACTGTACCTGGCGGATCGCAAGTTCCGGTTGATCTCTTTCGACGAGGAGATGCGTCAAGCCGCCAAGTCGAACAGCTTGGCGGTTTTGTAGTTCTCGGATTCCGCTTGGCCAAGCGCTTGGCCGGGGGCACTCTCTCCGCATCATGTGTTTCCATTATAAGAGGAGCGTTTGTCTTGTCGCCGCTGTTTTGCTCTCGGCTGTGCCGGTTGCCGCCGCGGAGGACGGGTTTCGGCTGTTGTTCAACGGCAAGGATCTCACCGGCTGGGTGCCGGTGAACACCGCGCCGTCCACTTGGTCGGTGCGCGACGGGATGCTCGTCTGTTCCGGCAAGCCGACCGGCGAGTTGCGCACGGAGCGGATGTACCAAAACTTCATCATGGAGGTGGAGTGGCGGCACATGAAGCCACGGGGCAACGCCGGGATTTTTGTGTGGGCGGACGACATCACGGCTCGCGGGCAGCCGTTTCATCGCAGTGTCGAGGTGCAGGTGCTGGAGAATGCCTACGGGAACTCCGGGGGGCACACGGTGCATGGCGACATTTTTCCGATCCACGGCGCGACGATGACGCCGCTCAACGGCCGGGGAGGCAGCCGGGCGTTCCCGACGGAGTTTCGCTCCAAGCCAAGCCCGGAGTGGAACCATTACCGGATCGTCTGCGACGACGGGAATATCTCGCTCGCGGTCAACGGTAAAGTGGTGACGCGCGGCAAAGAGGCCAGCCCGCGCAAGGGCTACATCTGCATCGAGTCGGAGGGCGGCGTGGTGCATTACCGAAACATGCGAATCAAGGAACTGCCGACGACACCGCTTACGCCGGGGCAGGTGGCGATCGCCAACCGAGGGTATCGCTGCCTGTACAGTGGCGTCGATTTTTCCGGCTGGCGCGCTGCGGAGGGTTGGCAATCGCGTGACTGGCAGTTTCGTTTCGACGGAAAATCGGACGCAGCCGACAAGTCGCTCCAGACCACCGAGTCGTTCGGTGACTTTGGCTTTATCTTCGACGTTCGCGTGTCGGGGGAAACCGAGCCGTGCGCGTTCCAGCTTCGCGGCTCGGGGGCATCGTCGATCATGATTGAGCCTTCGCTATACAAAGACGCTTTGGTTTTGAAAGGGCGCAACTGGAACCGCTTTGCGGGCGAGTTGCGCGGCGACCGGCTCAGCCTGAGCCTCAACGGCAAGCCGATTTTCACCGGCAAAAAACTGGACGGTGTGCTGGCCAACGGGCCGTTGAAAATCGTGCCAAGCGGCCCGATCAATTTTGCGAATGTGTACGTTCGTGACTTGGCCAAGCGGTGATACTTTGCCGCTTTAACAAGTCAGTGAAATAAGCCGAGTGCGCTCGGCCAATCTCCCTCTCCCAGCGGGAGAGGGTTGGGGAGAGGGAGAGAACGTGGCTTTAGCAAAAAAACATCCAAGGGTTTTCACCCTCATCCGGCCTCCGGCCACCTTCTCCCTGAGGGAGAAGGAATGCTCCGCTTCATTCGCGTTTCTTCGCGTCCATTCGCGGTTAAAAACAAGTGCTTGGCCAAGCGCTGATTTTGCCCCATGAAGTTTTTTGTCGCCATTTCTTTTTTTCTGGTTTGCGGCTTGGCGCTTGGCCAAGCGCAGGAGAGGAAAATTGAAAAGGGAAACCTGAACCTGCTGGGCTACTGGGATTTTGACGATGCGGATGCCATCGAGGATGACGCGGTCATCCTCGACGCCGTCGCGAAAATCGAGGGCGCGGTTAATGGCAAACCATTATTGACGAGGGGGCGGTCGGGGAAAAATGGCGATCATGCTATCGACTTCGGCAAGTCACCGGCGGGCAAATGGGTGCGCATCGACGGGAAGGACGCTGCGGGTCATTCGTGGCTGAAGCCGGCTTCGGATTTTAATCAGCTATCCGTCTCGTTGTGGCAGAAGCTTCATTCGCGGAGTGCCTCGTCCACCTTTTGGCTTGGGGCCGAGAGCGCCTCGAGCGGCGAGCGTAATGCGCAGGCGCACATCCCGTGGAGCAACGGCCAGATTTACTGGGACACGGCGGGTTGCTGTGATGGCCGTACGACGCGCGTTAACAGGAGTTGGGCCGGCGGCTTGGGCAAGTGGCATCACTTCGTGTTTCTCAAGGACGGCGATCGCAAGGCAATCTACATCGACGGCGAGTTGTTTCATGAGGGCAACAACAATGCCCGGTTGAAAGCCGACTGGAGCGTCGCGGCGATTGGCTCGAACAACGTGGGGGGCACGAATGTCGCCGCTGTGGTGGATGAATTCGCGGTGTTCGCCTCGGCGCTGACGGAGGAGGAAATTCTCCGCTTGGCCAACGGCGCGAAACCGACCGGGCTCGGGGAGCGCACGGGGGTTGTTGACGGCGGAGCTGTCGGCGAGCCGTCCGGCGACGTGACGCTTGGCCAAGCGCACGGGTTTCGCGACGAACCGTTTGAGTTGTCGATGAGCGCCGAGTCGCCGACGGCGGTGATCCGCTACACGGTCAACGGCAAAGAGCCGACGCGGACGACCGGAAAAACTTACGTCATGCCATTGGCCATCAGCAAAACGACGGTGGTGCGGGCGGCGGCATTCGAGGAGGGCAAGGCCGGCTCACGAGTGGTGACGCGGTCGTACATTTTCCCCGAGCAAGTAATCAAGAGCAGCCGGATGGATCGGGGGATCACTGGGAGCCGAAAGTATGGGCCGAAGATGCGCGACTCGCTGCTGAGTCTGCCGTCGATGGTCATCACGACCGGGCGGCGGATCAACGGCACCTCGGAGACGTTCGGGTCGCTGGAGTTCATCCCGGCGGACGGCGCGGAGGGATTCCAAGTGAACGCCGGCATCCGTTACTTCGGCGGCGCGTGGACGAATTTCGACAAGAAAAACTTCCGGATTTATTTCCGCAAAAGATACGGCGTGGGCAAGCTGCGTTATCCGTTGCTCGACGGGTACGACAACGGCATCGAGCCAGTGCGGGAGTTTGATCAACTGAACCTTCGCGCCGGGTCGCACGACATGGTGCAGCGCGGGTTTTACATGTCCAACCGTTTCACCGACGACACGATGCTGGAGATGGGCAACCTCAACCCGCACGGCCGGTTTGTGCACCTCTATTTGAACGGCGACTACTGGGGGATGTACCACCTGCGCGAGCGCTGGAACGCCGACATGCTGGCCAACTATCTCGGTGGCGCGAAGGCGGATTACGAGGCGATCAACGGCAACTGGAACGTCGGCGGCTGGGCCGATCCCGGCGACCCGTACGACGGCGACGGCTTGGCTTGGAAACGGATCAAGTCGCTGCGCGGCAGTTACGAGAGGATTCGGGCGCACCTCGACGTGACGCATTACATCGACTACATGCTGCTGCACATGTTCGGCAAGGCGGAGGCGGAGTATCGCTGCGTCGGGCCGGTCGGGCCGGGGAGCGGCTTCAAGTTTTACCTGAACGACGCGGACGGCTGGCTGCGCACCGGTGCCGGCAACCGCACGGTACGCGGCGCGCCGGGCCGACAGCACGGCGACGGTCCCGGTGGCATCTTCAGCATGCTGCACAAGGAGGGGCACCCGGAGTATCGCGTGCTGCTGGCCGATCGCATCCACAAACACTTGTTCAACGGCGGCGCACTGACGCCGGGGCAAAACATCGCGCGGCTCAACGCCCGCGTCGCCGAGATGGAGCTGGCGTTCTTGTCCGAGGCGGCCCGGTGGGGGTATCGCAGCCCAAGCTCGTGGGCTTCCGCCAAAAACAACATCGTCAACGCTTGGCTGCCGAATCGCACGGCGACCGTCGTGTCGCAATTTCGCGCGGCCGGTTTTTATCCGTCGACCGATGCGCCGGTGTTGAGTCAGCACGGCGGCCGGGCAACGGCAAACACGGCGCTGCGGTTGTCGTCGAGGAGCGGTGTGATGTATTTCACGACCGACGGCAGTGATCCCCGGCTGGAGGGCGGAGCGGTCTCGCCGGTGGCGACGGAGTATCTGGGCAACACTCTCGGCGAAACGGCTGTGTCAAGGGGCTCGAGCTGGCGTTATTACGACAAGGGCAAAAATCTCGGTAGCAGCAACGTCGTCGCCGGGCACAAGGCGTACTCGGAGCAGCGATGGAAGCACCCGGCTTACGACGACTCCGCGTGGCCCGCCGGCAAGGCGGAACTGGGCTACGGCGAGGGCGACGAGAAAACCAAGGTGAGCTTTGGCGGCAACTCCAGCGCGAAGCACATCACGACCTATTTCCGGCATGCGTTTACTGTGGCAAAAACTGACGGCCTCATTGCCGCCCGGCTCGAGTTGAAGCGGGACGACGGCGCGATTCTTTACCTCAACGGCGTCGAGGTGGGCCGGGACAATATCCGGGACGGCACGGTGACGTTTCGCACGTCGGCCAACGCGGCGGCCGACGACGGGAACGGCTTTCACAACATCGACGTGCCGTTGGAGTTGCTTGCTGTGGGAGGCAATGTCTTGGCCGTCGAGGTGCACCAAGTCAACTTGACCAGTTCGGACATCAGCTTCGATCTCGCGCTGCATCTTGAGTTTGAAACCGACGCCAAGCCGTCGCCGCTGCGGTTCGACCGTAACACGATCGTCAAGGCGCGGGCGTTCAACGCCGGCGAATGGTCGGCGCTCTCCGAGGCGTTTTTTTGGACGGAGCAGCCGGTGGCGCCGGGCGATCTCATCTTCTCCGAGTTGAATTATCACCCGGACAACAACGAGCAACTGGAATTCGTCGAGTTGCAAAACGTCTCCGGCCAAGCGGTCAATCTGCGGGGAGCAAAGTTTGTTTCCGGCATCCGGTTTATTTTTTCAGAAACGCAGGACACGTTGCTTCCGCCCGGTGGCCGGTTTTTGCTCGCGCGCAGCCAGTACGACATGCAGATGGTGCTTGGCCTCGATGTGCCGGTCGGCGGCGTTTATCAGGGCAGCCTGAGCAATGCGGGGGAGGCGCTGGAGTTGGCGGGTGCAAATGGCGAGACCTTGGCCAAGCTGGAGTACGGTGACCGCGCGCCCTGGCCGGACTTGGCCGACGGCAAAGGGCCGAGTCTGGTTTTTCACGGGCCAAGCGCCGGGCTGAACGACCCGGCGGCGTGGCGCCTTGGCCAAGCGGGCGGCGGCACGCCCGGCTTCGGCGAGGCCGCGCGTTACTTCGCCGACCCGGCGCTAAAAGCCGATCTGCTCAATTACGCGCTTGGCCAAGCGGCGGACGGCTTGGCCAAGCTCCCGCAGTTGAGCGTCGAACCGCTGGCGGGCGGGGGTGGATTGGAACTGCGAACGACTTACACCGCGTGGCAAAATCCGGCGGCGAATGATGTGCGGTTGGCGCTGGAGGTGTCGGCGGATCTCCGCACATGGCAACCCGTCAACGAGCGGCCAACCACCCGGCTTGGGGCCGGTGTGATTGAGCATCACTGGCAAAGCCAGTCGCCGGCGGCCGAGAGGCCCACCCTGTTTTTCCGGTTGCGGCTGGGGAAACGGTGAGCGGTGAGCGGTTTTTGAGAGAGGACACGGATTTCACGGATTTACGGGATCATTTTTCATCCTGATAATCTGTGCCCTATTCTTTCAGTCCTTGGATCTCTTTCATCCAATCGATGTGTACCAAGATTAATTTTATCTCAGAATCATCGATTTTTTTGTCCTCGAAAATTGAATCAAATGATTCAGCCACAGCCGGCCACTCCCAAAAGGGGAAGTTGTTTTTTGTTTCCAAGGATTCATAGATGAGTTGCAGATCAGACACGATTGCTTCTTTTTTTTCAGAGTCGGAATAGATTGCATGTATGTTAATGATACATTCATGAACATCACCTTTTATCATCGTGACCGACATCGATTCCCATACTAGCTTGAATCCGATGACGCCGATGAATCCGAGCAGCAAAAGACCTAAACATCCGTTTGCTATTTTCTTCATATTGTTATGATAAGAATGACGTATGCAGGGGGCGAGGCTGTATTTGTCTGCTGCGATGGTCAAGGGAAAAATAATTAAAAACCGATAAACATATCACTAGAACTTGGCTGTTTCCCGGCGGGCTAGCCAAACACTCACGATGAGGGCTTCAAGTGGGTCAGTCGTTCTCCGTGAACTCCATCCAATGTTCGGCGTTGTCACCGTAGTAGAGCTTCAGCTTGTCGCCGTCCACCTCGAAGCCCTTGGACGCATGCAGTGACTCGAAAAACTTGAAGTCGAGCGAACCGGAACTGCACAACATCCTCGT